>Ga0197142_1004488_pt1 | contig 11273 bp, 11 predicted proteins | sample GBS60_MetaG_FD_148614 | JGI IMG/M metagenome (GOLD analysis project Ga0197142, IMG submission 148614) | Sediment microbial communities from Great Boiling Springs, Gerlach, Nevada, United States - GBS 60_MetaG | ecosystem: Environmental > Aquatic > Thermal springs > Hot (42-90C) > Sediment... | reverse complement strand
CCGGCCAGTACACAGTTATCGTGAACGGAACCGCTTACCAATTGACGGTGTAACACCTGTTGTAACGCCGAATATGCACAGAGTAGGGGCACGGCAGCGCCGTGCCCCTACAGATGACGTCACACCCCGTCAGGTCATCCCCGTTGGCATCTAGCAGATCGGCCGACGGGGCCATTCTTTCCGCACCATCCTGCGGCGCGAGCGACCAATTAGTGCCCGTCGTCTCCGTAGCGCCACCGTGACGGTTGCCGTCTACCACGATCAAAGCGCCTCATCACTATACGACGCACCCATCTCCTCTTCGCTGATGATAGGAGGTGTAGAGGCACGGTGGCGCCATGCCTCTGCGGATGACGTCGCACCCCGCAGGTCATACCATCTGCGTTCGGCGGGAGCCATATCTATCGATAGAAGGCTTCCGTCGTAACCTAACGCAAGGAATTCGGATAGCAATCCGCTCAGCGCTAGCAAACAGCACCGCAGCTCATCGGTCTCAGGTACTAGGCTAACGCTCTGAAATGCTTTGAAAATCTAGGGTCGTTATCCACATATGTGAACGATCATTTTGTTATGATCATTGCAGTGATGTTGCAGTACTGGCAACATCGGCATGCGACACTCCGGTCGTCGCACCTAGAGATTGACGTTGCCGGAGGATAGCGATGTTTGGGAGCAAGCAGCGCAAGCAACAGCGACTTGAGCGATATGCCGAACTGTTGGCTGAAGAACCACTCACCGCAGCCGAATTAGCGTACCGGTTAGGGGTACCACGTTCAACCGTGATCCGTGATCTACCTCTGCTCGAAGAACGTGGCTTGCTGTTAACCGAAGATCAGGAAGGGAGGTTACATCTGTTTCAACGTTGGTGGTAAGTTGATCAATTCTTCGCAATAGACGGCTGTGCTGTTGCCATTTTTTGAGCAGTCGCGTGCTATAACTCACATCAGGAACGAACGGTAGTGTGGAAGCAGGGACACTGATAACCAGCGGTTGAGGGAGACCCTATGTCGCGGTTGGAACGGCTCATTACGATTGACCAGATGATTAGAGCCAAGACGTATCCATCGGTCGCCGATTTTTGTCGGCGTTTTGAAGTGAGCGAGCGGGCCATTTACGACGATCTGGCATATCTGCGAGATCGGATAGGCGCACCACTGGTTTACAGTCGGCGGCACGGTGGCTACTTCTACCGCGATTCAACATGGGTGATGCCGGCGCTGTACGTAAGCGAGGGGGAATTACTAGCATTTTTGATCAGTACCGAGCTTAGCCGACGCTACCTGGGTGCCTCATTTGCAGCGCCGCTCCGGAGTTTTGTACAACGGATCGGACGCTACTTGACCGACCAGATAAGTGTACATCCTGAAGCATTGCTCGATCATTTGACATTCCAACCCGGAGCACTGGCTCACGTTGATCCTGACCTAGTGCAGATCATCAACGAGTGTATCCGTGAGTGCCACCCTATCGAGATCACCTATTTCACGGCTAGTCGTCAGGAGGTAACGCAGCGCCTCATTGAACCATATCATCTCTTTCTGGCCCGTGGCGACCTGCAAGTGATCGCGTTCGATCATCTGCGGCGTGAGGTACGGCAATTTGCGCTCTACCGGATCAGGCATTGGCAGGTATGGCGGTACGAACGTTTTGTGCGCGATCCTAACTTCGATGTAAACACCTATTTACGCAACGGTTTTCTCGGTCAGGGGAGCATGCATTCGGTCGAGATTGTGATTGCGTTTGATCGATTCCAGGCACCGTATATTCGTGAGCGGCAGTGGCATCCCACGCAGCAGATCGAGGAGCAGGCCGATGGTGGCCTGGTGTTGCGTTTTCAGAGCGGCGCGCTCGACGAAGTGAAGCGCTGGGTGTTGGGGTATGGTTCACATGCTCGTGTGCTGGCGCCACCTGAATTGGTGCAGATGGTTGCCGCTGAGTTGCAACAAGCAGCAGCAAATTACGCGCAGACTGCAACTATGTTGCAGGGTAGGATGCTACACTGCACAGAGGAGGGTGAGATGTAGCACAGGAGAAGGAATAAGGTGTCGGTTTTACTCTCTTTCCTGCTGTTGACTGTACCGTCTGTTGGCATTAGCACGGCAGAAACGGGCTGGGAACTCCCTCGCTTACGAACGCAGCGTGTCGCACGCTACCGCATCAATATGTGAGCCTGGGGTACGCAATGAGAGGACGGAAGAATGAACAAGATAACCTATACCGGCCATCCATTTATTGATGTTGGTTTTGCTACTATGACGGCCTTTGTTGGCAAACAGCGGTTTGCCGATCTCGACACGCAGGATTTGGAACGGATCGCCGATTACATCGAAGCGAATTATGTACGACAGCCGTTGCGTAGCTTCTTGACCGTTGCCTTTACCAGTAACGCATGGTTTGCTCAATCGGCTTTTAACCCTGACCGACCTGGACTATCGCCTGGGCAACGGGCTGAAGCGCGGCAGAAGCGCCGACACTGGGCTGAACGCCATTTGCGACAGTGGACCCTTGCTGTTGCCAACACCGAACCCTGCCTATTTACCGGTTTACCGGCAGCTAGGTTTGAGCTGTCGCAGAAGTTACAGCCGGGCCGGGTAGGCCGGGCACAAATGCCGTTGTTGCAGGGTGACGATGCGATCAACTTTTTCATTAACGGCGATCCCGGTTTGCCGATGGCGCCGGAGGCAATCCTGGCTCTACAGACAATGCCGCTCGGATGTGCAAAGATTGGTGGCGGGTTGTTGGCCGTCCATTGTGATGATGAGCAGTTGACGATTGGCTTTGCAAATCAATTTCTGCAACGTAATCTGAGCGACGTTGCAAGGGCACAGGCTGCCGGTGAGGAAAAGTTGCCCGGTTCGCTACGGAGCTTGAAAACCCTCCTGATTGAGACACTAACCGATATTCTGAATCGCCAGAGTCGGTATTCGCAACGCCGACCTGCCATCACTGCATATTACTTCAACAATGGCCAGTCGCCATTTCTCGAAATATACCATCTCCCATTGCAGATTACCGGTTTTTTGCTGGCGGTGCAGACCCCAACCTATCGGCGAATTTGGAATGAGTTGGTGAAACGAAGCTGGCAAACGGTTGCAACGACAGGGAAACGGGGTAAGACCGCCGAATCGACTGAACCGCGGTTTAACTACCTCTACGAAGACCTGTTTACCTTGCCAGAGCAGGCAGCTCGTTTTGTGCGTACCTATTTCCTCCGCAAACCTGATCTCAGACGGTCGGCTGATGACCCACGTCACGGCTATTCAACTTTGCGAGAGGCTGAGCTGGTTTCTTGGCCGCTGGTTGAACTTTTCGTACAGGAGGTAATGCTTATGACTGATGACCGGATAGCGATTCTGAAAGAGCTGGGCGATAAGTTGGCCGATTACACCCGCCACCAGGGCGGCAAACGCTTCTTCCGTCAGTTCTTTACGACGCAACGGAGCAATGACTTTCTGACGTTGCTTAGCAAGACCAACATTGAATACACCCGTTACAAGCGTGGTACCGATACCCTGTTAGATCTCGATAGTTTTTTAGCCGTTTTTATGGAGGGTGAAGAGGTATTACGGAGTGATTGGCGACTGATGCGCGATCTAGTGTTGATCCGTATGGTCGAGCAATTACGCGATTGGATTGCCGCGAATGAGGATGCGATTCCGACTGAGGAAGAGGTTGTGGTAAACGACTAGAAAGGAGAGCAACGAACGATGGCATTCGTGACCGGTTTACTGCTAATTGATGCTCCAGCATCGGCCCTCAACAATTTGGGCAATATTCCCGGTGAACGGGAAGAAAATACGGTAGGTGTGAAAGTGATCACCACCAAAGCCGGTAATTTCCCCTACGTTTCGGCGCAGGCATTTCGGTACTGGCTGCGAATGACGCTCGAACAGCGCGTACCGGAATGGCGGGCATCGCCGATTTTCCGCGAAGAGAAGATCGCCTACACCGACGCTAACCCGATCCGGTATTGGGACGATGACCTTTTCGGGTACATGCGGGCGCCCGGCAAAGCCGATACTGCCAAACGGAGTCGTGAGCAAATGAGTTCGCTTGAAGAAGCGACACCGGTGAAGGATACGGTCACCCGCGCCTCACCATTTCGCGTTAGTACACTGGTTTCAATCGCCCCTGTCAATCCTACCAGTGATTTTGGGGTAATGGCTCGCCATGAAGGTAACCCGGTACCGCATGAACATCAATTCTACCGAACAACATTAAAAGGTCTGTTCTCACTTGATCTATGGGCTTGCGGCACCTTCTCGTACCGCAATCGTACCGGCTTCCGTAATCTCGATGAGGAACGGGTCCGCCTGATTAGTGATGTACCCGGGGTAGAACACCTCGCAAGCGAGAAATCGTATCGGTTGCCGAAAACCGAGCGGCTGGCACGGGTGAAGGCCCTCTTTACCGGTATGGCGCAACTAGAAGGTGGGGCAAAGCAGACGTTGCACTACACTGATGTTAGTCCGGCGCTGGTGATCTTTGCCGTCACTAAAGGCGGGAACCACATTTTCCATCATACCGTTGGGGCCAATCGGGCCGGATTGCCGGAGATCAAGATCGAGGCCCTGCGTGACGCATTGCGAGTTTTCGCCGATGGTATCCTCTCGCCGGTGTACGTAGGCTGGGTGAAAGGCTATCTCGATGAGGCACGGGCCAGTTTTGAGCAGTTTATTACCGATTATAATGCGCAGGCCTCTGCTCAGAACCTACCACCAATTCGGCTGAGCCATCCCCGTGAAGCATTCACAACCTTCGTTCAAGATTGCGATCGGCACCCTGAATGGCTGGACTAGGAGATAGATATGCAGGTGCTCAAGATCGTGCTCGAAGGCATATCAACCTCGTTCCGTTACCCTCACTTTATGCTGGGAGTACAGCCGAGCTTTCCATTGCCTCCGCCCGCGACCATCTACGGGCACATTTGTAGCGCTCTGGGTGACTGGATCGATCCGGAAGGAGTGATGTTTGCCTATCATTTCACTGTTGCCGGTGCAGGGTACGACCTTGAGCATATCCACGTGCTCTCGGCTGCATCGGGGAAACTACCCGGTGGCGAACCCAAGGTGCTTGAAGGGAACATCAATCCCTTCAAGCGCCATATCCTGCTCTTTCCGCGGTTAACCCTCTACCTCAACCGGCCGGAATGGATCGACGCCTTTCGTTCTCCGCGCTACCCGGTGGTCTTGGGCCGTTCGCAGGATTTGGCTGCGTATACTCAGGTGGAAACGATTGAACTTCAGCGAACCGATCAGGTCTATTTTGAGCACACGCTGCTCCCGTACAGCATGGCCGCTCAGATACCGGTTGGCATTGTGACGTTGATGCCACGCTGGATAGACTATCGCAACCGTCGGAAGCCCAACTTTGAACGCTATCTGATGCTCACCGAACGAGTGACATCTGTACAGATGCTGCGCTTTGGTGAACAGTCTGCAAACTACTGGAGTGATCCCACAGCACCGACTGTTGATGGATTAGCGTTAGGTTTGTGGTTTCATACCTTCGTAGGAGCACCTGATGAAGCCTTCTCCATGGCCTAACCAAATCGAGCATTTGTTGGCGAAGAGCCAGCAGCACGGTGGTGAGACCCTTGCCGAGCACACGTGGGATGTCCTTTGTCGGTTGGCCGATCTCTACCACCTACGCCCGCAGCTAATGTCAGACCGGCAGTGGCATTGTCTCTACTGGGCTGCCTTTCTACACGACTTCGGCAAAGCGGCGCGTGGCTTTCAACGGCGATTGAAGGGTGGACCGACATGGGATCATCGCCATGAAGTGCTCTCGTTGGGCTTTGTCGATGCAATTGCCCACGACTTCAGTGAAGAAGAACAGCGTTGGCTGGTGGCGGCCATCGTCTCTCACCATCGCGATGCAGACGAAATTGCTCAACTGTATCCGCCTGGATTGCGTAAAGACCCGCTCATTGAGCTGTGTAACGACCTACCTGAGCAAACGGCGCAAGATTTGTTCACCTGGTTAGCTACCTGCGCCAATCCCTGGCGCGATCAATTGGGAATGGGAAAGGTGGTAGCGGCGATTACTCTGCAACCCTCTGGTATTGATCCGCAACGGATACGACACTGGCTGACAGTCTACCAGGAATGGGTTGATACGTTGGTCAATTCGGCCACTGCGGTCGCTACCCGCCTTCCCGGCATACTGCTCCGCGGCCTTATCACCACTGCCGACCATCTAGCGTCGGCCCATTTGCATCGTCTACCACCACCGATCAGGGATCACTGGCGATTGCTCTTCTCACCTGACCAACAGCTCTACCCTCACCAACAGAGAAGCGCAGAGCTGTCGGGCAAAACGGAAGCGATGCTGTTAATGGCGCCAACCGGTAGTGGAAAAACAGAGGCGGCGCTGGCCTGGGCGCTAGGGGATGCGACGCAGGCACCTGCACGAATCTTCTACGTGCTGCCATACCAGGCCAGCATGAATGCGATGTATGACCGTCTACGCCATCTCTTTGGCGAGCAGGCAGTTGGTCTCCAACACGGACGAGCAGCGCAGGCCCTTTATGCCCGGTTCCGTGATGGTGAAGAGTGGTCGGCGAGTGTTGCGCGGCGCGTACAGTGGGAGAAGAATCTCAACCTGTTACACGCCCGTCCGCTCAAAGTTCTCAGTCCATACCAACTGCTCAAAGCGCTGTTCCAACTGCGTGGCTTTGAAGCCATGCTAACCGATTACACGCAGGCAGTGTTTATCTTCGATGAGATTCACGCTTACGAGCCAGAGCGACTGGCGCTGATCATCGGCCTGATGCGCTATCTTCACCAGTATCTGAACGCCCGTTTCCTTGTGATGTCGGCAACATTTCCCTCGCTCATCATTGACCGACTGACCCATGCCCTTGGCACACCGGTAATGGTTCAGGCAACGCCGGACATCTTTGCCCGTTTCCGTCGTCATCGGCTACACCTGCGCGATGGTGAATTGATCGATCCGAAGACCATTCGAGAGATTGCCAACTGTGTCCAGGATGGTAAGCAAGTGTTGGTGTGTGCGAACACCGTCGCACGTGCGCAGATGCTTCGTGATCTCCTGGCTCAGGCTGGTCTGAAAGAAGAACAGCTTATACTTCTCCACAGTCGGTTTACGTATCGCGATCGCAACCAGATCGAACAGACAATTCGGGATCGCTGTGCGCATGGCAGTGTCCAACGTGCGCCATTAGTACTTGTTGCTACGCAAGTTGTTGAAGTTAGTCTCGACATTGACCTCGACACTATCTACACCGATCCGGCGCCGTTAGAAGCACTCTTACAACGATTTGGACGGGTCAATCGGCGTGGAATGAAAGGGATCGCCCCCGTCTATGTCTTCCGCCAACCAGCAGACGGTCAGGGGGTGTACGGCCGCCATCGTGATCCCGCTCAGGCCGGTCACATTGTGCGGGTGACTCTCACCGAACTGGAGCGGCACAATAGCGAGATTATTGATGAAGCTGCCGTTCAGGCATGGCTCGACCGTATCTACGCCGATCCCCTGCTTGATCAGCAATGGCGAGAGGCATTCGAGCGTATGCAGCAACAAGTTGACCTCATTATCAACGGCCTCTGCCCGTTTCAAAGCGATCAGCAACGTGAAGATGAATTTGAGCAAATGTTCGATGGTGTCGATGTCGTGCCCCAATGCTTTGAACGCGACTACATCGATCTGCTGGTCAATGAACGCTTCATCGAGGCGAACGACTATCTGGTCAGTATCAGCAAACAGCGCTTCGCCATCTTACGCAGCCAGGGTAAACTCCAACCGGCAGAAACGACGGGGCGACGGCGCATTTGGGTTGCCCAAACTCCTTACGACTCACGGAACGGCCTTTCGTTTGGCGATAGTATCAACGATCCAGATTGGAGCTAACCATGACCCTTACCGTTCACCATTTGGTCTTTACCGTTACCGCAGAAACCCCAATTGCGCTGGCGATGCAGAGTGGTCCAGCAGTACGAGGGGCGATTGCCAATTCACTGTGGGGACGGTTCTGTGTCAACAAGGAAGCAACCACCTGTGCTGGCTGCATAGTGTACCAACACTGCCCGGTCGCTGCACTGGTTGCGCCGATGCGCAGCGAAGACGAAAAAGGCAGTGAACAACGACCACGTCCATATGTTGTTCGTCCACCACTTGATAGCGGACGGAAATATCAACCCGGTGAAACCTTCCAGTTTGGCCTGGCACTCTTCGGCAAAGCCGAAATCTTCTTTCCCTATCTCGTCATGGCTGTTTACGAACTAGAACGTGATGGCATCGGCATGAAACTGGCTGAATTAGGGCACCGTCGTGGACGTTTTACCCTACAAACCATCGAAGCGTACAATCCACTCACGGCAACACGGCAAATCCTCTACCCATTGCCTGGGAGAACCGTCAATTTTCCTGGATTACCGATAAATTCAACGACAGTAGCCGATTACGCGGCGCGGTTGCCGACCGATCAGATCACCTTAACCTTTCACACGCCACTACGACTCATCGACCAGGATCGGCTGGTTAAGACCATCGCCTTACGACCACTCATCCAGCGCCTGATGCGGCGTCTCGACGATCTCTCGCGGGCGTATGGTGATGGTCCACTCGACATTGATTTTCGCGGCCTGCTGGAAATCGCCGAACAAGTGACGGTCACTGCTGACCAAACACGCTGGATCGACGTAGTGAGCGTTTCATCACGTCAGCAACGACGAACACCCGTCGGTGGTCTGATCGGCAGCGCTACCTTCTACGGGCCAATAGCGCCCCTGCGCGAACTGATTGTCTGGGGAAGCCTGATCCACGTCGGGCGGAACGCAGTGAAGGGAGATGGATGGTATACACCGGAGGGTATGCCATCATTCCCAGGATTTGACACGACCGTATTCTCTCGTTAGAGTATGTGTGAACACTTCGACGCCAGCACGTTGATCAGCTTAATCCTACATCGCACTCGGTGCGTGCGGCGTGTGTTGCCTCCGTACCTTAACAACCGAACATTGTGGGCGACATCGGATTCTCATCGTCGTAGCAAAAGGAGACTCTACCATGGAACTCATCGTTGACGAACGAGGCAGCTTCATTGGCAAACACCAGGGCCGTCTGCGGGTCACAAAAGACAATGAGCCAGCGAAAGAAGTCCCGATAATGCACCTGCGACAAGTTATCATCTGCGGTAATGGTGTTGGGATCAGTAGTGATGCGATACGTGCGTGTAGTGAAGAGGGCATACCGATTCACTTCATCAGCACTAATGGCACACCGTATGCCAGCCTGTACAGTGCCGGTCTCACCGGTACAGTACTCACTCGTCGAGCACAACTCCGCGCCTACGACGGCCCGACCGGTGTCGCCCTGGCGCGTAGTTTCACGTTGGGGAAACTGGGCAATCAGGCGAACCTGCTGCGTTATGCGGCGAAAAATCGTAAAGAAAACGCTCCGGAAATTTACGAGCTCCTCATGGCAACTGCCAGCGAAGTCGTCGATTTCCAGATTGCTGTCGAGCGTTTACAGGCCGACACCGTAGACGACATTCGTGAAGAACTCATGGGCATCGAAGGTCGTTATGCAGCCCGTTATTGGCAGGCCATCGGTGCGCTAGTGCCGCCTGAACTCAACTGGCCGGGTCGCGAAACACGAGGTGCCAGCGATCCGTTCAACCAGGTACTGAACTACGGCTACGGCGTACTCTACGGCCAGGTCGAACATGCCATTGTCCTGGCTGGCTTAGACCCGTATGCTGGCCTGCTCCACGCTGACCGACCGGGCAAACCGAGCCTTGTGCTCGATCTGATTGAAGAGTTCCGACAGGCCGTGGTTGATCGCCCGCTGCTTGGGCAAATCACCCGTGGCTGGCAGATCGGTCGCGAAGAAGATGGACGGCTCGACCAACCGACTCGTGAGCGCATTGCCACCAAAGTCCTAGAGCGCCTCAATTCGACTGAACCATACGAAGGCAAGCGGCAACCGTTGCGCCACATTCTCCAATGTCAGGCCCGCCACATCGCCACCTTCGTCCGTGGCGAGCGCGAGACCTACACACCGTTCATTATGGGGTGGTAACGGAGGTCAGCAATGCAATGTCTTGTCATCTACGACATCCCCAACGATCGCGCACGGCAGCGGGTGGCTGATGCCTGTCTCGATTACGGCCTCCAGCGAATACAATACAGCGCCTTTGCCGGTAATCTCAGCCGAACGCATCAAAGGGCACTCTTCGGTGAGATCACTCGGCGGCTAAAGGGCTACACAGCCAACGTGCAGCTCTTCGTCTTCGATGCCAAAACGTGGAGTGAGCGAAGAATTCTGGAGCAACAGTATGACGATGCCTGATCTCGACACCATCGAAGTAAGTGACATCAAACAATGGCGATATTGTCCGCGGGTCGTTTGGTATACCTATTGTCTGCCATCCATCCGACCGAAAACCGATCTCATGCGTCAAGGTGCTGCTAGTCATCGTGCTGAGGAAGATCGGGAAGAACGACGTTCACTCCGTACATACGGTTTGAAAAATGGTGAGCGTTTTTTCCACGTCTATCTGCGATCAGAGCGACTTGGGGTAAGAGGAATCCTCGATCTGGCTATCGCGGTACCAAACCGGTCGGATCCAGCGGCAAAAGTGGTCGTTGTTGACTACAAAGATAGTGAGCAGGCAGCCGGCCCACATTTCAAACTTCAGGTTGGTGCCTATGCTCTCCTCATCGAAGACGTATGGGGACTACCGGTAGAAACCGGCTGGATATACCACATTCCGCTACGCAAAGCAGAGAAAGTTCCGATCAGCCCGCAGCTACGAAAAAACGTGCTTGAAACTATCGCGGCAGTACAGAAAGCTATCCAAACCGAAGACCTACCGGCGCCGCCAAGCAGTCGTGCAATGTGCGTCAACTGTGAATTCCGCCGTTTCTGCAACGACGTTGTATAGAGTCGGTCTAAAACTGCCCGTATAAACGGTCGACTCGCAACTCAGGCATCAAAGGTCTCGTATGAAGACCTTTGATGCCAAACACAAAGATTGTCTGATCGCAGTTTAAAGCATCAGAAAAGGATCAAAAGCATCTCGCAACTCGGTAGCGATTTCATGCAAACAACGAGTTGCGACAGTGGAGCAATTCTCCCACTTGCGCAGTGTGCAAAGAACGATATAATGAACGTACAGGAAGGCTTATGAGGCATCAGGAAAGAGGTACGAGGGCCAACACAGCGAGGGGGAGGAAAAAGAGAGTATGGGATTTCAACAATTTCGGCTCACGGTAGAGCACTGAAACCCACCAACGCTCCGTTGGCAA
>Ga0197142_1004487_pt1 | contig 11275 bp, 8 predicted proteins | sample GBS60_MetaG_FD_148614 | JGI IMG/M metagenome (GOLD analysis project Ga0197142, IMG submission 148614) | Sediment microbial communities from Great Boiling Springs, Gerlach, Nevada, United States - GBS 60_MetaG | ecosystem: Environmental > Aquatic > Thermal springs > Hot (42-90C) > Sediment... | reverse complement strand
ATCGGCAAGATGCTCGGAAGCGCCCCCCTGGGGTTTTACAGCTACGCGCTTCGTATGGCGCGGTTTTTGAGCGAGCGGGTCTTCGGAATCGTCAGTCGCGTCAGCTTCCCTTCGTTCGCCTCGATGAGGGAGGACCGCGAGCGCCTGGTCCGGCACTGGTTCCTTCTGACCGAGCTGCTCGGGCTGATTCACTTTCCCGCCATGCTGGCCCTGGCGATGAACGCCGAGGATTTCGTGCTCGTGCTGCTGGGGGAGAAGTGGCTGCCGGCGGTGCTGCCGCTTCGCCTGCTGTGCGCTGCCGAGGCGGTGCGATCCGTTCAGGTGGTGATCCCTCAATTGGTTGCCGCTTTAGGCCAAACTCGCACGGTCCTGCATTATAACGTCCTCAACGCGGTCGTCCTGCCCGCCGCCTTTGCTGCGGGCTGCCACCTGGGTGGGCTTGCCGGCGTCGGCCTGGTTTGGATGACCGCATACCCGCTGCTAGCGCTTCGTTTACTCAGGCAGGCAGCCGAGCTGACCGGGGCTCCGCTTAAGGGTTATTGGGGGTGTCTGCGCGCTCCGGTGCTGGTCACCGCCGCGTGTCTGGCGGCGATGCTGCCGTTTGAGTGGCTCTTTGGTGCGGGTTGGACACGGCTTGTGGCTCGCTCAGCGGCAGGCGGCGCCTGCTATCTGATCTGCCTTGCCGCGATGCCCGGCCTGGGCCGGAGGCTGCTTGAGATTGTCAAGGGCCGCAGGCAGGCCGCGGCCCCAGAGCTCGGGACGCGAGGGCCGAGCGCGGATGCGTAGACCGGCACGAGTCCTTCTGATGGCACGGTCGCTCGGGCTGGGCGGCAGCGAGCGTCAGCTTGCGTTGATGGCGCGGCATCTGGACCGGCGGCGCTTCGAGGTGAGGGTGGCCTGTTTCCGTTGCCAGGGCGTGCGAGCCGAGGAGCTCCGCGCCGAGGGCGTTCCGCTACTTGACGTCGGGCTGAGGTCGTTGCGTGGGGCGTCGGCGGTGACAGGCGCCCGGCGCTTGCTCCGCTGCCTTCGCGAGCAGAAAATCGAGATTGTGCATAGCTTCGACGCTCCCGCCACATTCTTTGCGGTCCCGCTGGCGCGGGCGGCCCGAGTGCCGGTTGTGCTTTCGAGCCAACGGGCGCATCGCGAACTCTCTGCGTCCTGGGAGCGCTATCTGCTGCGGCTCACCGACCGGATAGCCGTTGCCATCGTGGTGAACTGCGAGTTCTTGAAACGCCATCTGGTCGACGACGAGCGGGTGCCGGCGGAGCGCATCCGTGTCTGTTACAACGGCATCGAGCTGGATCGGTTCTCCCCGGCGGGACGAGGCAAGCCGGCGGAGTTCGGCTGTGCCCGCCTGGTGGTTGGAACCGTTTGCGCGCTCCGTCCGGAGAAAGGTTTGGATGTACTCGTCTCGGCATTTGCTCGCCTGCGCGTTGCTGTTCCGGATGCGCTTCTGGTAATCGCCGGCGACGGACCTGTCCGCAACGACCTTCTCCGGCAGGCCGAAAGCCTCGGGCTCGGCCAAAGCTGCCGATTTCTTCCCGCTCGAGGCGAAGTGGCGGAGCTGCTCCGCGGCATCGATATCTTCGTGCTGCCTTCGCGCTCGGAGGCTTTGTCAAATGCCTTGATGGAGGCGATGGCTTGCGGCTGCACAGTGGTGGCCACCCGGGTGGGCGGCAATCCCGAACTGGTCGAGCACGGCAAGACCGGCATCCTGGTGGCGCCCGGGGACGCCGCCGAGCTTGCTTGCGCCCTCGAGTTCCTGGCCGGCGACGAGGAGGCGCGGAAGCGGCTGGCCGCAAACGGCGCTGCGTTCATCCGTTCCCGTTTCTCCGTGGAGATCGCGGCGCAGCGTCTAGCTGAAATCTACGAGGAGTTTCTCTCCCGCTGAGCGGGCTCGAGGCGGCGGCGGAAGATTTCCGCCAATGCGGCGGTGTTGCGGCGCAGGTCGTAGCAGGCCAGGATGCGCTGTCGCGCCGCCTCGCCCATCCGCCGGCGGCGCTCCGGGTCGCGCACGAGACCCCGAATCGCCTCTGCCAGACCCTCGACGTCGGAGGGCGCCACCAGCAGACCGTCCACACCGTCACGGATCAGCTCGGGGATGCCGGCGACGGAGGTCGCCACGCACGGCAGCCGCATGGCCATGGCCTCCATCAGCACGACGGGCAGACCCTCGTCGAAGCTCGCGAGCACGAATAGATCGGCGCGCCGGTAGAGTTGCTCCACCCGGTCGAAACCGAGCGCTCCTTCAAACTGGACTCGATCGGCCAGGCCGAGCGCGGCAGCGTAGCGTTCCAGCTCCCTTCGCTCCGGCCCTTCGCCCACCAGGCGGAGCCTCAGGCGCGGGTGCTCGGGCACGAGGCGCGCCAACGCTTCCAACAGCAGTCGATGCGCCTTGATTGGCACCATCTGGCCCACCGAGAGAATCTCGAAGGGGTCGGGCGCTATGCGGAATTCTCCCGGCGTCAAACTCTCCGGATCTACGCCGAGGCGCGCCAGCTCGATCTTCTCCCAAAGGGCCGGCTCGCAGGCCATCATGATGCGGCTGCGGGCGTAGTGGCTGATCGCGCACACGAAGGCGGAGGCCGCCACCTTCTCGCGCAGGCGGAATGCCGCCGGATCGACGAACTCTCCGCGGCCGTGCAGAGTGATCGACATAGATAACGGAAAGATGCGGCTCGCCAACAGGCCGACGGTCGAAGCGTAGTGAACATGAAAATGCCTGACGCGGGCCGCCTCAAACCACCGGCCGGCAAGGACCGCTTCGGCGAAATAGAACAGGTTGTAGAGGAGGCGCCGCGCGCCGCCGCCGAGGCTGAGCGCGACCGCCAGGCCGCGGAGATAACCGGAAGGGCGTCGAACCAGCACGGCCAGGTGTGCGCCGAGGAGGCTCGCAAAGGACGCAGTCTTGACGGTAAGGGTTCGCGCGGCCTCCTCGCGTTCGCTTTCCGTGAGCGCCGCGGGCGGCCGGTCCGGCGGTGCGATCGAAACCACCACGACGTCGAAGCCTTGCTCGCGGAGCGAGCGGACTTCCCGCAAAAGGTAGGTGTGGTTGACAGCCGGATACTGGCTGATCAGATAACCGATCTTCATGGACCGGGACGCCCGGCAAGGACAGCCAGGGGCTCGGAGGCGGAGCCGGCACCCACCAGATCGAGGACCGGCAGGCCCGAGGCACGCAACCGTTCGGCATGATCGGCATCGGGCCGTTGCGTCACGACAAGATAATCGGCCCAACCGGTGAGCTCCTCCCAGCAGTCCACCATCAAGCGCTCGATGTGAGGAATGGCGTCGAACACAAACCGGCGGTTGGCGCCGTAGATCTGATCCAGACGGATGCGAGGATCGTAGATGCGTAACTGGCGCCCTTTGCCGAGGAGGAACTCGATCAGGCTGACGACGGGGCTTTCCCGCAAATCGTCGGTGTTTTCCTTGAAAGCCAGGCCGAAGATGCCAAGGCGCCGGGCCGGCAGCTCGACAGCCACCTGCATGGCGCGTCGCAGGTGTTCCTCATTGGACGGAAGCACCGATTCGACGAGCGGCAGCTTCAGGTCAAGCCGCGAGGCTCGGTAGACGAGCGCCCGCAGATCTTTCGGCAGACAGGAGCCGCCGAAGGCGAACCCCGGCTTCAGATAAGCCGGCGAAATGTTGAGCTTGCGATCCAGGCACAGGATCTCCATGACCTGATGGCCCGGGATGTCCAAGCGCCGGCAGAGCGTGCCGATCTCGTTGGCGAAGGCGATCTTCAACGCGTGAAAGCTGTTGCAGGCATATTTCACCGCCTCGGCCGTCCGCAGCGAAACGAGGCAGATCTCCGCCGGCAGCCTCTCGTACAGGCGGGCGACCGTGCGCACCGACTCGGGCTCGTCGCCGCCGACGACCACAAGCGAAGGTTCGAAAAAGTCTTGCACGGCCGAGCCTTCGCGGAGAAACTCCGGATTTGAGACCACGCGCACGAACGGGTACCGGGCGAAAGCCGGCAGCACCACCTGCTCGCAGGTGCCCGGAAAGACGGTGCTGCGAACGGCGACGATCAGGGGACGCTCTCGCCCCTCCAGATGCGAAGCCACTTCACGGCAGGCGCGCTCAAGCTGTTCGAGGTTGAGGTCGCCGTTCGGCAGCGACGGGGTGCCGACGCAAATCAAGACGACGTCGGCCTCGGGCAGCGACTCGGCGACGTTGAGCGAGGCCCGGAGCCGGCCCTCGGCGACGTTGCGGCGGACGAGTTCCTCCAAACCCGGCTCGAAGAACGGCGGGGCGCCGCGTTCGACGCTAGCGACTTTGTGCGGGTCGCGATCGATGCCGGCCACCCGATGGCCCAGCTCGGCCAGGCAGGCGGCCGTGACGCAGCCCACATAGCCGAGTCCGAGGACGACCAGGCGGCTCTCCTCCGGCATATTGCGTTCAGTATGCCACACCGCCGGCCGCCCATCGGCTCTCCGGAATCGACTGACTACAATTGAACCAATGACTTTCGAGGCTGCGGCCGAAGGCGGACGGCGCCTGTTGGCGATCTCCTGGGCCATGCCGCCGCTGCTTGCGCCGCGGGCGTTGCAGGTTCCGCGTCTTCTCTCGGCGCTGTCGGATGCGGGCTGGCAGGTGACGGTCTTGCACGCTGACGTGCGGTTCGCCGGTTCCGGCTACCCGGTTGATGCGCACCTGGCGCGCCTTGTCGGGGAGCGCTACCGCTCCGTGCGACTCGGCTTGCCCCGGCCGGTCGACAGAGCCGGGGCTTACCGGCTGCTACTCAAGGCCCGGCTGGCTGAGGCGGCTTGGGAGCGGCTTGCCGCACTCGAAGCCGGCCGACGCCTTCGGCGAACGGACTTCGATGTGATGTTGACGTTCGCACAACCTTGGAGCGACCACCGGATCGGTCTCCGAATCCGCCGGCGGCGCCCGATCCCTTGGGTGGCGCACTTCAGCGACCCCTGGGTGGACAATCCTTTCCTGACGGAACGCGAACGGCAGCGACTGCCCGAGCAGCGCCGACAGGAAGAGGCGGTGATCCGGCTGGCGGACGCCGTCGTGTTCACCACCGACTACACGCGCGAGCTGGTGATGCGCAAGTACCCCGCCGCCTGGCGCGAGAAGACCTTTGTGGTGCCGCACGCTTTCGACCCCGACCTGGCGGCGTCGGTCCCGAAGGCCGCCTCCGGCGCCCGGCTTCGCCTGGTCTACACGGGCAACTTTTATGGAGGCCGAACGCCCGTGCCTTTGCTTGAGGCTCTGGCGGAGCTCAACCGCAGCCGCCCCTTGCGAGAGGAGATCGAGGTGCTTCTGGTGGGCGCCGGCAACGACAGCTACGCGGGGATCGCCGCCGAGTGGGGCTTGACCGGGATCGTCGAGTTTCAGCCCCCGGCGCCCTTCTTTGAGAGCCTCCGGCTGGCGGCGCAAGCAAGCGTGCTGTTGATCATTGACGCTCCGAGCGCCGAGGCCAGCGTCTTTCTGCCGAGCAAGCTGATCGACTACCTGATGTTTGAGAAGCCGATCCTTGGCATCACGCCCTTGCGCGGGGCCTCTGCGGAGCTCCTCACCGAGCTCGGCTGCCCGGTGGTGGCGCCGGAGGACGCCGCCGGCATTCGAGGCGCGTTGACCGGGCTGCTGGAGAGCTGGAAGGCCGGCAAGCTCGAGGTAAGCCCGGCGTTCCGCTCCGTGGCGGCGCGATTTGAGATCCGGCAGGTGAGCCGCCAGTTTGAGGCGATCCTTCGCGGCGCGGTCCAGCGGGGCCGGGCCGGGCACCGCGAGGCTCTATCATAAAGGCTCCGGCCTTCGAGCTCGGGTCGAAACGCTATGTATATCGCCAACGTGGTGGGCGCCCGGCCGAATTTCATGAAGATGGCGCCGGTCATCGCCGAGATGCGCCGGAGAGGGCTCCGGCAGGAGCTCATTCACACCGGCCAGCACTATGACGCCAATGTCTCGGAGGTTTTCTTTCGCGAGCTGGAGCTGCCGGAGCCGGACGTCTACTTGGGCATCGGTTCCGACAGCCAGGCGCGGCAGACCGCGCGGATCATGATGGCGCTCGAGGAAGTCTGGCTCGAGCGGCGCCCGGCGCTGGTGGTGGTGGCCGGCGACGTCAACTCGACGCTGGCGGCGGCGCTGGTGGCGGCCAAGCTCACCGTTCCGGTGGCGCACGTCGAAGCCGGTCTCCGCTCCTTCGACCGCACCATGCCCGAGGAGATCAACCGCGTGGTGACGGACCGGCTCTCCGAGCTGCTGTTTACCACTGAGGAGAGCGCGAACCAGAATCTCCGGGCCGAGGGCACGCCGCCGGAGCAGATTCACTTCACCGGCAACTGCATGATCGACACGCTCGAGCGACACCTGGAGGCGGCTGTGGCGCGGCGGCCCTGGCAACAGTTCCGTCTCGAGCCCGAGGGCTACGCCCTCGTGACGCTGCACCGGCCCTCGAACGTCGACCAGCCGGCGACGCTGGCGGCCCTGGTGGCGGTTTTGAACGAGCTATCGGCGCGTTTGCCCATGCTGTTCCCTGTGCATCCGCGGACGAGCAGGCGCCTGAGCGACTTTGGCATCGCGCCGGCGCCCACCTTGCGTCTTTGCGAGCCTCTGCCGTATCTGGCGTTCCTGGGGCTGATGGCCCGGGCGCGCTGCGTGCTCACCGACTCCGGCGGCATCCAGGAGGAGACGACGGCGCTCGGCGTGCCTTGCCTGACGCTGCGCCGGAACACGGAGCGCCCGGTGACGCTCACGCACGGAACCAACCGCTTGGTGGGCACCGACCCGGCGGCGATCCGAGCCGCCTTTGAAGCTGCCCTTGAGCAGAGCCCGCGTCGGGCGCCGCGGCCGCCGCTGTGGGACGGCCAGGCGAGCCGGCGAATCGTCGACGTGATCGAGGCTTGGGCCGCCTCAGGGCGCTAGCCGGCGCCAGCCGCCGGTTCGGGGGAATTCGAAGCTGAGGGCGGGCTCCGGGGCCACTCTGAGACTCCAGCCCGCGGCGCTTTCACCGAAGGTCAGCTCCGGGGGGTCAGGCCGGACAACCAAGACCGCGGCCAGGCCGGCAGGCAGGTTTCGCCGTGCGATCGCGCGCAGTACGGGAGCCGGCGTTTTCACTCCGAAGGCGGGTGAACGCCAGCCGTACTCGCCGCCTTCCGTGACCTCCACTGCGTCTCCGCCCGCAAGGCTGATCGCCGCGCAGTGGCCCAGGCGAATGCGGCCGGCGGCCAGAGGCGCCAGGGGAAGACCGGCGTGCCAGAACTGTTCCATCAACACCGCTGCGGTGGTCGCGGTCTCGGCATCGACGTCGTCGAAGACCACCACAAGCAGCGGATCCCGGAGGATCAGCAGGCGCCGGCGGTGAGAGAAGCCCCGATAACGGCAGACGGCCTCTACAAAGTCGTGTTCGGCCGTTGTCGTGAAGACTCTAAGTTCGACGGAGGGAGGGTTCCGCCACCGAAACGGCCCGGCGGGTTCGGCCTGGTCGGCCCCGTCGAGGCGAAGCGTGTTGTGGGCGGCCGAACCGCGAAAGCGCTCGCGCCAGAGCGGGTCGGAGACGTAGGTGAAGGTTCCGGGATCGATCAGAACAGGCGAGCCGCCGTAGCGGAGCACGAGGCTGAGCGCGTCGGAGTGGCTGTGGCCTGCCGAGCCCGCTCCGAACGGTCCGGCATCGAAGACGGCGTGGAGGCCGGCGTGGGAGAGCACCGCAAGGCCGGAGTCGGCGAAGATCTGCGAGCGCCGCTTGCGGGCGCCGGGATGCGGCCGAGCCTCGAGCGCCTGCGGCCCGATCCACCAGAAGGCCTGCTCGAAGAGATCCTCCGGCTCGAAGGCGACCTCGGCGCGGGCAACCAATGCGGCTGTGGCCAGCGTGGCGCGCGCAAAGCGACTCCGCACACCATACGGATGGAAGAACCGGCCGCCGTCATCATCGCCCAAAAACGGCAGCTCCCGCTCCGGCCCCGCGAGGGCATCCAGCCACCGCGCCATCTGCGCCAGGCGCTGTCGAAACCGAGCGTCCACCTCCTCCACCACGGCGTGAAACAGGAAGGCGTCGAGCGCATAGACGTGATAGTAAGTGGACTGCTCAAAGTGGCTCCCGTCGTTTCGCACCTGGGCCGCAAGCTGCGCCCGAACCAGACCCGCCCCCCTTCGGCGCCAGCGCGCCGCGCGCGGAAACCAGGGAAAGAGCCGGCCGAACGCGTAGAGGGCGACGGCCTCGATCAGCAGATGCGTGTTCGGGGAAAAGTAGACGGAGAGGTTGGTCTCGAGGAAGCGCGCGTGGCGGTAAAGCTCGGCCAGGAGGCGGCGCCGGAACTCCTCCTCCAGCTCGCCGCCCGCCAGGTGATACACCCAGGTCCAGGACAAAGCGCGGAAGGCGACCTCGAGGGCGCTCGCCCAGTTGATGCCGCGCGCATACGGGTTGGCGGTCAGCCAGCTTTCCAGTTGCGCGCGAATCTCCTCGAGATAGCGGCGCCTTCCCGTGCCGAGCCACGCCTGCGCCAACGCGACGAGGTGCTGGTGGCGATTGAGCTCCCAGATAAGTTTGTGGTCGCCGACGCGCCGCGCATCCAGATACGGGATGCGGCGAAAATAGACGGGCCGAGTTTCGATGCCGCTCAGATAATCGCGGCGCCAGGCGATCTCCGGTCCCGTCTCGATTTCCAGACCAAGCAAGGGAAAGCGGTGGGCGACAATCCGATCGGCCAAGGCCTCGAGTTCGGCCAGAAACGGCGATCTCTGAAGCGCGGCCGCAAGCCTGCGTGGCTCGGGCAGCCGCTCGAGCGGGGCATAGGGCGGCGCCGCCACGAGAGCCGGGGGCTTGACCCATAACCGGATATTTTCGATTTCCTGGCGAAGGCGCCAGGCGATCTCGGCAGGGCTGCGCATGAGCGGGGCCGAATTCCTTCTTATACCACCCGGCCGATGATCCGGAGCCCAGAAAGACGGTTGTTAGAATGGACGTTTCCGGGGAGCTTCTGACTCTTATGGCGCAAAGAGTGCGGCGGCGCACAGTGGTCGTCGATGTCGGCGGGGTGAAGATCGGCGGCGAGCATCCGATCGTCGTGCAGTCGATGACCAACACGGATACGGCCGACGTCGCGGCTACGGTAAATCAGGTGATGGCGCTCGCGCGAGCCGGCTCGGAGCTGGTGCGCGTCACCGTCAACACGGAAGCGGCGGCCGCCGCCGTGCCCCGCGTTGTCGAGACGCTCGAGAAGTTCGGCGTGCGCGTGCCGATCATCGGCGACTTCCACTACAACGGCCATATCCTGTTGAAGAAATATCCCGAGTGCGCGCGGGCGCTGGCCAAGTACCGAATCAATCCGGGCAACGTCAACATCGGCAAGAAGCACGACGACAACTTCCGGACGATGATCGAAGCCGCCATCGAGTACGGCAAGCCGGTGCGCATCGGCGTGAACTGGGGTTCGCTCGATCAGGCGCTGCTGACGCGCATGATGGACGAAAACGCCCGCCGGCCGGTGCCCCTCGATGCGCGCACGGTAACGTTGAAGGCGATGGTGGCGAGCGCTCTGGAGTCGGCGGCGGCGGCCGAGCGCTACGGCCTGCCGCACGATCGCATCATCCTGAGCGCCAAGGTGAGCGGGGTGCAGGATCTCATCCAGGTCAACCGGGAGCTTGCCGCGCAGTGCGACTATCCGTTGCATCTCGGGCTGACCGAGGCGGGCTTGGGCTCGAAGGGGATCGTGGCGACGACGGCGGCGCTGGCCGTGCTGCTTCAGGAAGGGATCGGCGACACCATCCGCGCCTCCTTGACTCCCCTGCCTGACGGCGACCGGACCGAGGAGGTGATCGTCTGCCAGCAGATCCTCCAGGCGCTCGAGCTGCGCTCGTTCACGCCCCAGGTCACCGCCTGCCCCGGCTGCGGGCGCACCACCAGCACCTTCTTTCAAGAAATGGCCGACCGCATCCAGACCTATCTGCGCGAGCAAATGGCGGTGTGGAGCCGGAGCCGGCCGGGTGTGGAGGAGATGAAGGTGGCGGTGATGGGCTGCATTGTCAACGGCCCGGGCGAATCCAAGCACGCCAACATCGGCATCTCGCTGCCCGGCACCTTCGAGGAGCCGAAAGCGCCCGTCTATGTGGACGGGCGGCTGCTCAAGACGCTCAAGGGCGACAGGATCGTCGAGGAGTTCATCGAGATCCTCAACGAGTACGTGGATACGCGCTACGCGCCGCGCGTGGAGGCCGGCGCGCCGCAGTCGGCCTAACGGACCCGGACGGTCACGTGGCGGGACTGGTTGCGCTTGCCTCCGTCGGTGGCCGTCACGGTGAAGGTGGTCGTCTCCGACAGTGTCACGGTGAAGCAACTGCTAGTGGGTCTCAGTGCGGCGAGCGGCGGATCGAGGGAAACCGCTTCGGCTCCGGAGACGACGTAGCAGAGCGTCACTGGCTGGCCGGGCGCCGCCTCCTGGTGGCTGGCGAGAAGCTGTTCCACCAGCGGGCCTTCGCCGGCCGGGGCCGGCGCCGCAGCCGCGCGATGCACCACGACGGAGACCTCCGCCGCGGCCGTTCCGCCGGGACCGGTCGCCGTCAGCCGGTAGGTCGTCGATTTGTTCGGGGCGACAGAAAAGCAGCGGTTGAAGGACGGAGAGAGAGCGCGCACCCGCGGCTCGATCCGGACCTCGACGGCGTCTTCCACGCCGTAGCAGAGGAGCACGGTTTCGCCGGGGGCGGCCAAGCCGGGGTGGGCGTAGAAGTGTAGGATTTTGGGCGCGGGCGTCACCGCGGCGGGCGGGGGCCGCCGTTGCTCGGGCGCCTCCGGCGCGCACCCGAGGAGCGCCGTCAGTCCGGCCGCCGCTAAGGCCCGTTTCATCCCTCGTCGGCTTCATTGTACTCCCCGGGGCCGTGCCCCTTTGGTGCGGGCGCCGTCGCTCACCTCGGGCGCCTCCTCTTCGAGAACGGCCAGATCCCAAGGGGCCAGCTTCAGCACCTGGTTCGGGCGCACCGGCGCGCCGCTGAGCAGCTCGGTCGCCGACGCGTAGGGGTATTCGAAGCTTTGCGGTCGTCCGGAGTAGTTCAGGTAGTAGCGCATCGGCCGGCCTTGCCGGCTCACGCCATGACGGACTAAGACAGGCTCGGGCAGCCTATGGTCGGCCCCGTTGAGCCCGGCCAAGGCCAGGACGTTTGCGATCAGCTTTTCCTGAAGCGTGTCGGAGAGGTAAGTCCCCTCATACGTGAGAGTGCCGCGGCCGTGACGATTGCGCGTAATTGCCGGAAAGCGCGAAAAGAAATGGTGATCGTAGACGGCGAGGGTTTCGCAGGTTTCCGGCAGGATCATCTCCGCCCACACGCTGAC
>Ga0197142_1004485_pt1 | contig 11279 bp, 6 predicted proteins | sample GBS60_MetaG_FD_148614 | JGI IMG/M metagenome (GOLD analysis project Ga0197142, IMG submission 148614) | Sediment microbial communities from Great Boiling Springs, Gerlach, Nevada, United States - GBS 60_MetaG | ecosystem: Environmental > Aquatic > Thermal springs > Hot (42-90C) > Sediment... | reverse complement strand
CTCGCTCCTTCGCGACTTCCATGGGTGCGCGGCGGGAGGCACCCGCATAGTCGCGCCAGGCCTGGAGCGTGGTCTTGCCTGCGGCCGGCCCGCGCAGTGGCGGTCGGATCGTCGAGAAGTCGAGCAGCGTGTGCCGTCGTCGCCGGTTACCGTCAAGAGACGAGACGTCCTCTCCTTCTGCCGAGCGGATGTCGTAGAGCAACCCACCGGTCTCGTGGACGGACAACTCGAGCAGGTTGGCGAGCGCGAGCACGTCCCTGCCCCGCACCAGGGCGTAGAACCGTTCGCGCAGGTCGGGGATCCGCTGCTCCTTCTCGCGCAGCAAGCGACCGAAGTACAGGTTTGAGCCGAAAATCCGATCCACACTCTCGCGCTTCAAAGACTCGCCGTAGAGTTCGATCCCGCAGTGGTGCGCCTCGTCGATGAGCGAGACGAAGCGCCCCTCAATGAACGGACGGAACGACTGCAGGGCCTGCACGATCCGATCGAGGTGCTTGCACTTTTCCTCATAGTGATGGCCGCGGTTCAGGATCTCGCCGTGTTCGCCCCATGCCGAGTGCCTCGGCCGCTCGAACTCGGGCCAGAGGTAGCCGCTCCCCGGGCGCTCAAGGAACGCGATCGCCTCGTCGGCGGTGAAGTAGCGCGTGCCTGCCCTGGTGGGCTGCAAGGTCTTGAGGAACGCCACCATCGCCTGCACATCCACCGGGCGGACGTACTTCTCGCGGAGGAAGACCTCCTGGATATCGTGATCCGACATTCCCGAGCTGGGAGCATCCGGGCTGAAGTAGACGACCACGTCGGCCAAGTCACCGTCGCGCCCGGCGCGGCCCGCTTCCTGCCAGTAGGCTTCCATGTTGGCTGGCGGCGTGCGGTGGAGGACGAGCCGGATGTTCGGCTTGTCGACGCCCATGCCGAACCCTTTGGTCGCGACCATGACCGCACGCTCGCCGCGGATGAAGGCGTTCTGCTCGTCCCGGCGCGACCGCCCCCACATCGAACCGAGCGGTGGTACTGTCGTCGGTTGCGGTTCGGCACCGTCGTCCTCGCCCCTCTCCTCATCCATCTTGCCGTGGTAGATCGCGACTCTGGTGCTGAGCTCGGTCTCGAGCCAGGCCGCGAACTCGGTGACACGGGGACTCGAGGCTACCGGCTTGGCATCATCGCGTCCTGTCCAGGGCATGAAGACGACGGCTGCTCCCGGTTTCGACGGGTCGCTGAGGTTCCTCGCCAGGAGGCCACGCAGCCGCTTGGCGATCGCGTCGGCCTTGCATTCTGTCGATCCGACCACTTCGACGATCAGGTTGAGTTCCGGGCGGTTGGAGGCGTCGACCAGCACGTCGCCCCCTTCCTCGATCGGGCGCTGGTCGAGCGCGAGCTCGCGGCAGAGGTCTTCCCGCACCTGCGGGCTGGCGGTGGCGGTGAGCGCGATGACCTTCGGCTCCAGGCCATGCTGGCGCAGACGCTGGACAATGTTCAAGTAGGCTGGACGGAAGTCGTGCCCCCACTGGCTTACGCAGTGGGCCTCGTCCATCGCCAGGTATCGGAAGCCGCCGGGAACGTTTTGGTGTGCGCGCCTGAGGCTCTCGATCACCCAGTCACGCTGGAGCTGTTCCGGCGTGACGTAGACCAGCTTGTAATAGCCCTGCTCCAGGAGCCGGAGCCGGCGATCCCGCTCGTCTACCGGCACCTCGCCGTTAAGGTAGGTGCAGAGGTAGTCCAGGCCGTAGCGCTCCTTGATCCGCTGCTCGAACTGGTCTTGCATCAGGGCCTTGAGCGGCGAGACGACGACGGTGAAACCGGGCAGCAGCATCGCCGGCAGGATGAAGCACTCGCTCTTGCCGGAGCCGGTGGCGGCGATCCCGAGGACCGAGCGGCCGGTCAAGACGCGCTCGAGGATCAGGTGCTGGAAGGGACGTAAGGCCGGAAAGCCGAAGAGGCGGTACGCGAGGTCGTCGAGCGCGTCGCGGGTGGCCTCGCTGTACGAGGCGACCCACCCGTTGCCAGAACGCTCCGGTGCCTCGACGGGCTCGACGCGCGTCCAACGGCCATCGGGCTCCAATATCCAGCCCTGGCTCCTCGGGTGGCGGCGCGGGGTGACGTGCTCGATCCGCAGCTCCGCACCGTATCGGAGCCGTGGCAGGACGAAGCCCGGCGCGCGTTCCAGGGCTAATCCGGACGTCTCGACTCTCGCGGGACAGAGCTTGACGAACTCCCGCGAGCGCGACGTCCCGTTCTCGCTCGCTCGGTCCTCGTTCGGATCGGGGATCGTGGGTTTCCTGCCGCGGAAGTTGCCGACGAAGCGAGTGGTGAGCGTGACCCGTTCGCCTTCCCGCAACGAATGCCGGGACACCGGCGCGCTCACTGCCGGGGCACCATCGACCCGCTGGAGAACGACGTACGCCCACGAAAGCAGCTCGTTCTCGAAGTCGTCGTAGCGGTCGCTCCCCTTTGACTCGTGCAGCGTCGGGCAGCGATCGACGAAGGCCCGGTAGAGCACCGTCTGGTGCAGTCCCTCGCGCCGGCTGGGCCAGCAGGAGTCGCACCAGGCAGGCAGCGCTGCTCCGAATTCCTGACCACAGGGGACGACTGTGCGGAAGCTTGGATCGCGCTGGAGCAAGCGCCGGCGCCACCGCATCAGCCCGGTGGCGTCCGGTTCGGAGCCCGCCTCGAGAACGAGCGCCAGCGCTCCGGGCCGAGCGGCAGCGAGCACGGCCGACAGGTTGTCCTCACTGCCTGCATCGCGCAGCTCGCGCAGTACGTAGCTGACGACGACTACATCCGCCCAGCGCACCAGCTCCGCCGCGCGGTGGAGGTGCCCCCTCCGGGTCAGGTCCACCATCTCCCACCGTGCCGCGTCGCTCGCCGCACGCACGCGCTCGGCCCAGGCGCGGCCCGACCATCCGCGGTCGTCCCGCCGGTTCTCGGGCAGCGCAGTCCGGCGCATCTCGAGCCAGCGGTCGACCTGCTGGCCGAATGCCTGCGTCACGCTGCGAGCGAACTCGAGCGCCTCGGTGCTGCGGTCGATGCCGACGAGTTCGACCGAGTCGAGCGGGAACGGCCGGTTCCAGAGGCAACAGCAGTTCTCCCACGCGAGCACGAAGTCGAGCACGGCCAGGGCTGTCGTACCAGGCCCTACGCCGATATCCAGAACCCGGAGCACACGGTCACGGCACGAGCGCGGCGGGAGCGCATCCCGGCCGACGAGTTCGGTCAGTACGGCCTGGAGCTTCGGGATATTGCTCGTGGTGTAGTAGGCCAGGTAACTCCGGAGGAAGGTGCCCTGGTAGGTGTCAGCCTTGCTGAACGGCTTGCAGTGCTGCTGGAACTGTTCCCATCGGCCTGCGATCTCGTCCAGTACCCGCTGCGATGCCGGGTCTTCCAGGATGGCGCGAATCGACTCGGCACGGCGGCGCTCGTCGGGTACCTGGCCGAACAGGACGGCGAGTTGCGTCGCTTCGACGAACGGCGACAGGCGAAACCGTCTCCCAGGGGACAGCAACGTTTCCAGCGTCTCTCTCACCTGCCGCATGGGCCCCCTCCCTGCCACTCGCTGCGCAAATCGCGACGGATATCGTTTCGCTTACGCCCAGATCACCGGTAATAGCGGTGGTTCGGATTCGCATAGCAGTAGACGCAGGCGTAGCCGCACTCCTGCCAGACGTAATCGCCGATGTCGGTATGGCGGTGACAGCCACACTCCTCGCGCCCGGCCATCCGGGTGTCGGTTGCCGGCGACGGTGACTCCTGGCGCTGCTGGTAGCGCGGGTCGAGCAGCCGGGCATCGATGCAGGAGGCGGCGCAGAAGCCCGGTTGCTCAGCCAGTGTCGATTCAGTGCACGCTTCCAATCGGATGCCGTAGGTCTTCCCGATCTCACCCATCGTCCGCGTGATGACGGCGAGTTCTTCCTCTTCCGGATGGCGTAGCCGGCGGTGAGGAAAGTGGCGTCGCATGCGGAGCTGGAACTTGCGGTAGTGGTCGGCGACGCTGGTGATGCAGCGGGTGACGCCGAGGGGGCCGAGATGCCGGCACATGTCCTCGAAGAAGTCCGGATCCCAGTTGCTGTGTGGTTGTCCTTCCTCTTCCCAGAAGACGAGCGGGTCGTAGCGCCAGGCGAGCATCTCCGGGCCGAACCGGCCGACCAGTTCCCGGAACTGGCGCAGGGCTTCTTCGAGTGGCGGCACGTCCGGCTCCAGCCAGCGCAGGTCGTCTCGGCGCGGGTTGACCGTGAAGTGGAAGAACTGCCGCTCGTACCGAGCGAAGCGATCGGCGTAACGCAGGTAGACGGCGTAGTTCTTCGACCACCAGACGATTGCGGTCACGTGTTGTGGCTCCAGAGAGACGTGCGTGAAGAGGCGAGCGAGTCGCCGGTCGTCCTCCGGTGAGAGATCGTCTCGCGCCAGCACCCGGTCGAGCGCGGCGCGCCGCTGCGGGCCTCCGGCTCGTCCCGGGAGGGCCTGCTCGTCGTAGGGCCCGACTGTCTGGAGGATCGGCTGGGTAAAGAGCGGGTTCGGCACGTCGACCCAGCCGATCTCCATCCGGCGCAAGAGCCAGGGGAGGTAGAACGCCGGAATATCGGTGCGCTTGCTGGCCGAGAGGATGCGCGGCCGCTCATGCAGGCCGAAGCCCGTCCGTCCATGTGGGCAGGCGGGTGTGCGACCGCGCGTCGCGTAGCCCTCCTTGGCGGACACCGGCTCCGGGAAGGCAAAACCGAGCTGTTCTGCGGATTCGCGTTCGCTCTCCATAATGTTGCCTCAGATAGCAACACCGGGGATGGGGAACCGTTGCATCCCACAGCGCTCCTCGATGCTGTTTTCGCCACGTGCCTGTCCACAAGAAGGCAATGCTGTGAGAGGCACTCTATACCGAATCATCGTCATGAGCACCAGTGGAAACGCGAACGTCGTCACTCAGTGGCACTCCAATGGGAACCGGGCATGCGTCCTTCGCATGAGCCTCAGTGACACGACCGGATGCGCTGCTCCCGCCTCCCCACCGGTCATCTCCTCCACTCCCTCCAGGCTCAGCAATCGACAAGGAACCGCCCCTCTGCAAGGCGAGCAGAGGGGCGGCCGTTCGCACCGGCTCGGCCTGCAGCCTTACCTCGTCGTCACGATCAGCGTGCGGTAGGGTCCGGTCGTGGTCTCGACTCGCACCTCGCTCTCTGGCTGGTGGCGATGGCTGTGCAGTCGGAATGCTCTAGCCGACGACGACGTGGGTGCTCGTCGCGGTCACCCCGCTGGTGGTGTGGATGTGCTCCATGACCAGCTTGCCTAGCTCCTCGGTCGTGGCCTGCTCGATGGCGACGATCACGTCGTAGTCGCCGGTCACGATGTCGGCGCTGCGCACGCCGGGGAGGCCCGCCAGCGCCTCCTTGACCGCCTTGGCCTTTCCAACCTCGGTCTTGACCAGGACGTAGGCTCGGGCTGCCATGGACGTCCTCCTCCAACAGGTGCCAATCGAACGGTCCCGGCCGAGCCATCCGCTGACGTGGAGGGGGAGCGAGGTTCGCCCGCTGGGACGCGCTCAGCCGTCTACCTCCGCCTCGGCGCCGTCTCGGCCGATATGTCCAGTATACTCGACCTGACGTCGGATCGGTCCCACACGGTCTCGACTGCCCGGAGCTGGAATGGTGTACGACCCGACTACGACGAGGCCTAGGTGGCGCCGCTGGAGCGTCGGAAACCTGTTGCTCGTGTTCGGGACTCTCCTGCTGGGCGCGGCGCTCGCTGCGGCAGCTGTCGGGACTCCGAAGGCGAGTCGGCAACCGCCCCCTGACCAGACGGCCGTGCCGACCCTGTCTCCGGGCACGCTGACCTCGCGCTGGCCTCCCCTGGTGCAGGCACCGGTTACCGCTCCCGCTCCCGTCCCCTCGCCGGTACCGCGACCGCGCCCGACTGTGGACACGGTTCCCGTGCTGACGCCGACCTCCAGTCTCGTGCCGACGCCGACCCCGGTGCCGGACATGCCACCGCCGACACGGATCCGGATCCCGTCGGTCGGGATCGATGCCCCGGTGGTCCAGGTCGGCTACGAGATCGTCGAGATCAGTGGCCAGAAGGTGATCCAGTGGCAGGTGGCGGACTACGCCGCTGGCCACCACAGCACCTCGGCCAGTCCGGGCGAGGGGGGCAATATCGTCATCTCGGGCCACAGCGACTGGCGTGGCGAGGTCTTCCGCACCCTGGAGTACGCCAAGATCGGCGATGAGGTGATCCTGACCACCGAGAACGGGGACTACCGCTACCGGATCGTCGAGATCCACTACCGCAAGGAGGTCGGTGTTCCGCTGGAGGAGCGGATTGCGACCGGGCGCTTTCTCGACCCGATGCCGGAAGAGCGGGTGACGCTCGTCACCTGCTGGCCTTACGGCGTGGATGATCACCGGATCATCGTGGTGGCCAAGCCGGTGGTACCCCAGATCTCCCCGCAGATCGAGCCTGCCCCACCGGAGTGACAGCGCCTCGAGGCCGTGCCGGATGGCCTGCCTGCTTGACCTCGCCAAGGCGAGCGCTCGACCGCCGTTCTTGTCTCCCGTCGTCTCGTCAGCCGCTCTCGCGGCAAGCCCAGCCGTCGGATGGGGAGACCTCACTCCTGGAGTGAGAGTGCTAGAGCTGTCCGCTACGGCCACAGAGGGGTCCAGGGCGTGCCGCAGCGCGGGTCGCGCGTGGCGACACCGTTTCTCCGCTGCGAGCGAGGGCTCCAGCCCGCGCACGAGCGCGGATGGTGGGACGTGGCTTCAGCCGGGCCGTACAATCCGGTTGAGCCGGACGGCCAATCAGGTGCCCACCGGCGGCCTCGAGGAGGCCACGTGCTACCGACCGAATCACGTATCATCGCTGGACGGTACCACCTGCTCCGTCGACTGGGCCATGGCAGTACTGCGACGACCTATCTCGCCCAGGATCTGTTGCTCGGCCGGCGAGTGGCGGTGAAGGTTTTCCGGCCAGCGTTCCTGGTCGACCCGCGTGATCTGGCGCGCTTTGAGCGAGAGGCCCGAGCCGCTGCGACGGTCTCTCATCCGAACGTGGTCCAGGTCTACGATGTGGGCCAGGACGGGGAGACCCGTTTCCTGGTCATGGAATGGGTGGACGGCTCTGACCTCAAGCACCTGGTCCGGGACCGGGCTCCCCTTCCCCCACAGGAGGCCACGCAGCTCGTACTGGACCTACTCCGGGGTTTGGCTGCTATCCACCGTGCCGGGGTCGTCCATCGCGATGTCAAGCCCCAGAACGTGCTGATCGACCGCTCGGGCCGTGCCAAGCTCACCGATTTCGGGATCGCACGCACTGTGCGGGATACCGAGTTGACCGAGACCGGCTCGGTGATCGGCACCGCCGCCTACATGGCACCGGAGCAGGCGACCGGCCAGCCGGTGTCGCCAGCGACCGACCTCTATGCGGTGGGCATCATCCTCTACGAGCTGCTCACCGGGCGGCTCCCGTTCCCCGGCGAGAACCCGATCGACGTGCTGTACCGCCACGTCCACGAGGTCCCGGCTCCGCCCCGCCGCTTCAACCCGGCCATCCCTCCGGCGCTGGAGGCCGTGGTGCTCAGAGCTTTGGCCAAGCGCCCGGCAGAACGGTTCGGCTCGGCAGAGGCGATGGCCGCTGCCATTGAGGCCGCGATGGCTTCGCCGCAGCCACTGGCCCCGGGAAGCACGATTGTACCCGTGCCCGGGCCGCGTGCGAGCGGGCGTCTCGTCACCCGGCGAGTCCGTCCGGTTGCCCGGCCCAGAGCGTGGTCGGCGGTGGCGATGGCCGGTGGGATGACGGTGCTCGTTCTGAGCCTGGTCGTGGCGCTTACGCTCGCCTCTTCTGCTGAGCCCGTGCCGGTGCCTACACCGGCACCGAAGCCGCTCCCGAGTGACGCGACGGTCCCGGTTGTCCCCGAGCCCTCACCGACCCCGGTTCCCACGCCGGAGCCGGCTGCCACTTCACGTCCGGAGCCGACCCCTCGGCGAGCGGTCGTCTCAACTCCTGAGCCGACCGCGACGCCAATACCGACCTCCGCGCCGACCGCCACAGCCGAACGACGGCCACCGGTCCAGCTCGTGCTGCCGCCTGAGGTGACGCTGTTCCTCGAGCAGCGCGACCCCGCTCTGGAACGGTATGACTTCAGGCCGGCCGACCTGGAGGGTGCGTACTTGCCCGAGCGTGACGGAATGCGTGGACTGCCGCGGGCCGTGAGGCGAGCGGCGCTCGTGCTCGCTGCGCCAAGCGCGTTCCAGACCGCTACGGTCACCGTGGAAAAGGGAAACATCCGGGGCCCGCTCCTCATCGAGATCGAGGGACAAAGCAGGAGAGGGGCGTCCTTGCAGCTCCTGGTCAACGGAACCACGATCTGGGAGGGAGAAGCACCTTTCTCGGATCGTCAGTGGGAACGCGTCGTCTTCTGGCTTGCCAACACTCCTCGGAGCCTTCACGGGACGCTCACCGTCGCGCTCCGCAATGTGAGCCCTCCTGGCGAGGTTGCCGAGGAGCCCTGGATCGCCGTGCAGGAGCTCAGACTCTACCTCGACGCCGACTGATCGCTCGAATGAGAAGAGGCCGGCGGTCAGGACGCTCGCCGTGCGGTTCGGGCATCCTGGCGAGGGGTTGACCACGCGTGTACGCTCAGTGACGGATCTCGTTCGCAGCTGGCGAGCTGGGCTGGAGTTGCGTGGTCGCCAGGGCGCTGCGGCCGTGCTGGCAGGGAAGGTGGAGGAAGTGTTCGAGGTCACGATCGGGATCGATCCGAACATCGCACGAGTCGGACCGTTTCTGTTGACCTGGCACGGGGTGTTCACGGCGCTGGCGATCGTCGCCGCGCTGCTGGTTGTCCACCGCGAACTGCGCCGGCGTGGCGTGGACCTCGTGAACTTCGATCTGTTCGCCGTCTTCACCGTCTTCGGTGGCATCGTCGGGGCCCGGCTCTTCTATGTCCTCGACCATCCGGAGCTCTTTGCCCGAGATCCCCTGCGCGTGCTGGCGGTGCAGGAGGGGGGTCTGGCGATCTATGGGGCAGTAGTTGGTGGCTTCGTCACTGTACTGATCCTGAGCCGGATCTACCGGCAGCCCTTTGGCGTGCTGGCCGACGCAGTGGCGCCTGGACTGCTGCTCGCTCAGGCGATCGGGCGGATCGGCTGTCTGATCAACGGGGATGCCTGGGGCGGCCCTTGCACCTGCCTCGCCTGCGCGGGGGCGCGAGCCGCTATCCCCGACGGGGACGGACTCGGCTACTGCCCCTTCGCCGTCACCTATACGCATCCTGATGCGATTCTGCCACGCGACCTGCTCGGCGTGCCGACCCACCCCTACCCGGTCTACGACATGGTTGTGAACCTTGTGGTGCTCGCGGTAGTCTGGCGCCTGCGCGGTCGCCCGCTCCCGTCCGGCGCCCAGTTCGCGCTCGCTGCCTTGCTCTATTCGGCGGGGCGATTCCTCGTCAGCTTCGTGCGTCAGGAGCGTGTCTGGGTCTGGGGACTCCAGCAAGCACAGGTCATCGCCATCATCGCTGCGGTGGCCGCGGTGCTCGCGCTGGTCTGGCTGCTCCGACGGCCCGCTCCAGCGACGACCCCGGCATCTGAGTCGGCTCGGTAGCTGCAGCTGGTTGTCCCGCTGGAGCTGAGCGGTCGGCTCGTGACCATCCCCCGCCGTGCGCGCGTTCTCCGTGCGAGCGCCCGACCGGGGTTCACCCCACATAGCGGCGGAAGACGGCGACCGCGTTCTGTCCACCGAAGCCGAAGGCGTTGGCCATGGCTGCCTCGACGGTCGTCTGGCGCGCCATGTTCGGCACGTAGTCGAGGTCGCACTCCGGATCCGGATGCTCCAGGTTGATTGTCGGCGGCACCACGTTGTCACGGATGGCCAGTGCGCAGACGACCCCGGAGACCGCGCCGGCCGCTCCCACCAGGTGGCCGATCATGCTCTTCGGGGAGCTGATCGCCACTCGGTAGGCGTGCTCGCCGAAGACCGTCTTGACCGCCACGGTCTCGGAGACGTCGTTCAAGGGGGTCGAGGTGCCGTGGGCGCAGATGTAGTCGACCTCGTCCGGTCGCAGCCGCGCGTCAGCGAGCGCGAGTTCCATTGCCCGGGCGGCCCCGGCTCCATTGGGTGCCGGGGCGCTGATGTGGAAGGCGTCGCCAGTGACCGCACCACCGACCAGCTCACAGTAGATGCGGGCATCGCGCTGGCGCGCGTGCTCCTCGGTCTCGAGGACCATCACCGCACAGCCCTCGCCGAAGACGAACCCATCGCGGTCACGGTCGAAGGGTCGGCTCGCCCGCTGGGGTTCGTGGTTCCGCCGGGAAAGTGCGCCCATGTTGGCGAAGGCCGTCACGGCGACCGGCTCGAGACCGGCCTCGGTGCCGCCAGCGATCATGACGTCGGCCTCGCCGAGCCGGAGCATCCGCAGGGCATCGACGAGCGCCTGGGTACCGGCAGCGCAGGCCGCCACCGAGGCCATGATCGGCCCGGTGATCTTGTAGACAATCGAGATCTGGCACGCGCCCATGTTCGGCGCGAACATCGGGACGAAGAACGGGCTCACGCGGCTGGGCCCGCGCTGGTAGAAGTTGAGTACCTCGCGTACCATGCTGTGGATACCGCCGCCCCCCGTATTGAGCATGACACCGATGCGCCCGGCATTCTGGGGGGTGATCGTCAGGCCAGCATCTCGGATCGCCTGCCCGGCGGCTGCGACGGCGAACTGAGCGAACCGATCCATGCGGCGAGCCGCTTTGACGTCCATGAAGTCCTTCGGATCGAACCCCTTGACCTCAGCGGCGATCTGCACGTCGAGGTCGCTCGGGTCGAAGCTGGTGATGCGGTCGATCCCGGATTCGCCGTTCAGCAAGCGTGACCAAAAGGTTTCGGTGTCCAGACCCAGCGGGGTGATTACCCCGAGCCCGGTGACGACGACGCGATGCACTCTCCATCCTCCCACCTGAGCTCGGCTGGCCGGGCTCTGGCCAGCGCGAGCCTCCCACCGTCAGCGAAGTCTAATCCAGCCAGGCCGGCGGCCACAGCCGCTGGTGCGCGTCTCGCGCCCTAGGGCTCGAAGCCGAAATCGCGCATCGAGTAGGCGTCGATGTCCTGCCGGATCTTGCGCACCAGCCCGGTGAGCACCTGCCCTGGCCCGACCTCAAGGAACGCGGTCACACCACGGTTGGTCATCTCGCGGACTGCCTCGGTCCACTGAACCGGCGAAACCACCTGCTGCGCCAGCTCGTGGCGGATCTCCTCGACCGTCGAGAGGATCTTACCGGTGATGTTGGCCACGATCGGGATCTCCGGCTCAC
>Ga0197142_1004484_pt1 | contig 11279 bp, 8 predicted proteins | sample GBS60_MetaG_FD_148614 | JGI IMG/M metagenome (GOLD analysis project Ga0197142, IMG submission 148614) | Sediment microbial communities from Great Boiling Springs, Gerlach, Nevada, United States - GBS 60_MetaG | ecosystem: Environmental > Aquatic > Thermal springs > Hot (42-90C) > Sediment... | reverse complement strand
GGACCTCATCAACTGTTTCCCTGTCTTCAAAGAAGACGGCTGGCCCAACACTATAGGCTCCGATTCTGGCCATGTTGCGAGCGTGATCAGATGTGGCTTTTAAGCCTATCTGAAGGTAAAAGTAGGGTGCCAGAAAAAAAGCGCCCAGACAGAAAAGAGCCAGAAGCGGCACCAGGGCTAAAAAGAATTTTCCAGCCAGGCGGGAGTGAAAGGGTAACTTTTTCCCTTCAGCCGGATAGCGAGCGCCTGAGTTCATTTTATCGAGGACATCCTCAAAAGATGGGAACTGAGCTCCAGACCCTGTCTGCGGGCAGCCTGAAGATTGATGATTACCTGCGGTTTCTGCTCGGCTACACCGAGACCAATAGCGACCCCGAGCTCCAAATACTGTGTTTCTCCGGTAAAAGTGGGTACTTTAAACTCATTACATAGAACAATGATTTTTTTAAGCTGATTTTTCTGAGAGGCTGGCCTCAAAGGAGCTATATAAAGAAAAAAGAATTTTTCTGGAGAGAGGAGCTCGGCAAAGAGGTTGGCCTCCTCAACAGCCAGTTCTGTCAGCCGAACAGGCAGGCCTTCGATCTGGGCTCTGTCTTTAACGGCCGCTACAAATTCGTCCTTTATCAGGCAGGAAAGTTCATAATCCTTTTCATAGAGGATGGCCAGATTGAGTTCAGCTGGATTCCTTTTCTTCCAGCTTCTGTCAAAGGTCAGAATTTTCTGGAAAAGTTCATATTGTCGGGCTGGTGTAAGAGAATATTGAGGGGATGATTTTGCCGGCTGAGCTACTAATATTGGGCCTGATAAATGCAGGGATAATAGAAAGAAAAAAAGCCAGAAAAAGATTCTCGCCTTAATTCTTTTCAGGGGAAAACTCACCTTTAACTTACTTTTCCTTGCTTTAACCTTCCTTTTTCGGGTAATTTTTAACCCCTTTAAAATTTAATTTATTTTCGCCCTCTTCTTTTTTATGTTTTTTCAATTGAAATTCAATCAACAGATCAACTTTTAAGCTCGAATCGACTTTTGACTTCAAGTGACCTCAGGACAAATTGGCCCTTTTTCTTCCCTAAATCCAATCTTTTCCTTTAAAGCGGCCCCTGGCCAGACGCTTTTCCTCGCCAGCTCTTTCCCTGAAAGCTTACCATTTTCTCTTTTTAATCGTCAAGACTGTGTAGGCTCTTCCGTAAAAAGTGTGGTAATTTATCAGGCTCATATCGGCTGTATTTCTTTTAAAATCAATTAGATGTAAGAATTTATGTCATTTAAAAATGCATTTTAAAAACTGAAGACAATTTAAGATTGTTCTTATTCTAAATCTTTAAAAATAAATTAAAGTAAAGATTTATAAAACATAACTTTTCCCCATATGCAAGGACTCCTTTTGGCAAAGAGAAGGCATAATAATTTAAATCTTAAATAATTTGAGATCGAAGTTCATCTCCCTTTTTTGCAAAAGGGGGAACCAGGATAAACCTTCAAAAATAAGTCTTATTTTATCCACAAAATTTCTTTGATAGGGGAAAAGGGAAATTCTTACGGGGTCTTAAATTTCTTCTTCTATTTTTATCCCCTTTTAAGGTTAAGTAACCACAGGTTTTTCACGAATTTCAAAATGAATTTAATGGCCCACCTGAAATGTTGTTTTTTCTTGTCACGAAAGGAGATGGAACCGATGTAAACCTAATAGCTCACTGCACTTTCAGGAAAGGAAGGGCGAGGCCTGGAGGAAGCATTGATAAGAAAACTCTTTTTTGCCTATAATTAGGGCGGAATTTTCCGGAGGTAGCTAAATTTTACATCTAATTCAAAAAAGGAGGTGTTAGCTTGAGGAAACGCCCTCTTCTTGCCCTTTTAATTGTCTTTTTGATGGGCTGGCCGCTTCTGGCAGGCGAGCTCAAGCTTGAGGTCATCGAGCATCAGCTGGCCAACGGGCTGAAAATTTTAATGTTACCCCGTCCCGGTGTTCCCCGCGTTGTCTGTCATATTTATTATAAAGTCGGTTCAGTTAATGAACATCCTGGCATTACCGGCATTGCCCATGTTCATGAGCATATGATGTTCAAGGGGACAAAAATCATGGGTGTTACCGATTTCGAAGCTGATCATGCCCTCAATCAGAAAATCGATGAGCTCATGGGAAAAATTTACCGCGAGAAATACTGGAAGAAAAAGGGCGACATGGCCAAAGTGGCGGAATGGGAAAAGGAGGTAGAAAAATTACTTAAGGAAGAGAAAAAATACATAATTAAAGATCATCTCTGGGAAACCTATATGAAACATGGCGGAACAGGTCTTAATGCTTCAACTTCATATGAAGTAACGGGTTACTACGTTACCCTGCCTTCAAATAAAATTGAACTCCAGATGCTGCTCGAAGCGGACCGCATGGCCAATGCCTATTTTCGGGAGTTCTACTCTGAAAAGGATGTTGTCATGGAGGAGCGTCGCCTTTCCGAGAACAGGCCTGGCTATCTTTTTAACGAGCAGGTTCAGGCCACTTTCTTTGTGGGCTCTCCCTACCACTGGAATGTTATTGGCTGGATGGATGACCTGAAAAAGATGACCAAAGAAGACCTTATTGAATTTCATAACAAATACTATGTGCCCAATAATGCTGTGGCTGTCTATGTGGGCGATTTTGACCCCAGGGAGGTGATTCAGCTGGCGGAGAAATACTTTGGCCCCATTCCCAGGGGGAAAGACATTGAACCGGTTAGAACGCCCGTTCAGGCTCAGAATTGCGAAAAGAGGATTATCGGTGAGGGGCCAGCACCTTCTTCCATAGCCATCTGGTTCCATATTCCCCCTGATGGCGATCCTGAGACCTATCCTCTTTCTGTTCTGGCCAGTATTCTCACGGGCGACACAGGTCGTCTCTATAAATCATTAATTCAGGAAAAGGATGTGGCTTCCATGGTCAGCGCCTTCTGCCGGCCCCAGTGGTATGCCGGAAGCTTTGTGGTTAATGCCCGGCCAAAAACCGAGAAGGGCATCAAGCCTGATGATTTGGAAAGTCATCTCTGGGCTGAGCTCGAAAAAGTTAAGAAAGAGGGAGTAACGCCTGAAGAGCTCCAGAAGGCCAAGAATCGCTATGAGGCCAGTTTTATTATGAGCTTACAGAGCCCCATGGCTCTGGCCAGCCGTCTTGGTCGGGCCGAGCTCAATCGTGGCTGGCGGTCCCTTATAACTGATCTTGAGGCCATAAAAAAGGTGACCGGTGATGACATCAAAGCTGTGGCCTCAAAATACTTTGTTCGTTCCAATTCTCTCGTAGCCATTTATCGGCGAAGCTTTGGTCGCTAAAGGAGGGGAAAAATGAGAAAGAGAACAATATTTATAGTGGGCCTTTGTCTCATTCTGATTTCCATGGCGGCGGGCCAGGTAAAGAGGCCAGAGGAACTGATCTTCCCGCCGCTGAAATTTGAACCTCCTGATCCCCGTCAGTTCAGGTTAAATCTGGCCCAGGGCATGAGAGCCTATCTTCAGGAAGATCATAGTCTGCCTCTGGTTAATCTCCAGGCCATCATTCATTTCGGAGATCTTTATGTGGCTAAGGAAAAAACCGGGCTCGGCAGTCTGATGTCCCAGACTCTGATTAAGGGGGGTACGAAAACCAGGGATGGTAGCCAGATCGAGGATCGTCTTGATTTCCTTGGGGCCAGTCTGAATTTCTCTGTGGGCGAAAGAATTTCTACCCTTTCTTTATCCATTCTGAGTAAAGATCTTGAAGAAGGTCTTGACCTTTTCTTCGATGTTCTGATGAATCCTGAATTCCGGGAAGATAGCCTGAAAGTAGCCAAAGGGAGGCTGATCGAACAGCTTAAAACGGCTAATGATGCTCCCAGCGCAGTTCTGGCCCGAGAATTTGAACGGCTGCTTTATGGTGACCATCCTCTTACCTATCAACCAACCAGAGCCACAGTTGAAGCCATCAGTCGGGAGGACCTTAAGGCTTATCATCAAAAATATTTCTTTCCCCGCAATATCATTCTGGTGGCGGCCGGCGATTTTAATAAGCGGACTTTTGTGGATAGGGTAAATAAATATATTTCCGGGTGGAAAAACCAGAATCTGGTTTTCCCCACAATTTCCAGGAACTTTCCTGAGGTTGAACCAGGGGTCTATTTCATTCAGAAAAAGATAAATCAGGGCTATGTCTCCATTGGCCATTTAGGCATAGAGGATACCAACCCTGATTATTTTGCTGTCCAGGTCATGAATTTTATTCTGGGTGGCGGAAGTTTCACCTCTAGAATTACCTCCAAAGTTCGGTCGGATGAGGGGCTGGCCTATAATACTGGTAGCCGCTTCACCTATCGCTGGGGCTTCCCCGGCACCTTCTCCGGTTATGTCCAGACCAAATCTTCGACCGTGGGCTATGCCATTTCCCTGATTCTTAAGGAATTTGACCGGATCAGGCAGGAACTCGTTTCTGAAGCTGAAATGGAAACAGCCATCAATTATTACCTGGAAAGCTTCAGCGAATTTTTCACGAATCCCATCACCACCATGCGCAATTTTGCTCTGCTCGAACTGCAGGGGAAACCAATGGATTATTATAAGACCTACCGGGATAAGATTCGCCGTGTAACCAGGGAAAAGGTCCTTGAGGTGGCCCGAAAATATATCAAGCCCGAAAAGATGGTCATGGTGATTGTAGGTGACTGGGAGCCCTGCAACCAGGGTGATCCTAAATTTCCTGGACCTCTTTCCAGACTGGGAAAAGTCCATCAAATAACCCTGAGGGATCCCCTAACGGGAGAACCAGTTAAATAAACTGAGTCTTTAATTTCTTAGAAGAGGAGAAGAGAGCGGTTTGCTTTTTAGAAAAGAGGCAAATTTTTTTCTCAGATTGAGACAAATAACATTAAAAAAGAGCTGCTTTGTTTCCTGACTCAAAAAAATCCTGTCCGGATGTTAGAAAAGAGACAGCAAGAATTAGAAGCCAGACATAAAGACTATATATTCGGAAAGAAAATTAATTTAAAGATTAAAGGAATCAAAAAACCAGAAATTGACTTAAACATGGGAGGAATCAAATAAAATTAATTTTATAAGCCGGGAGGCAAGGATGAGGTCAGAATATTTAAAAATAACCCCTTTTCTTATTTTGAGTTTTTTTCTTGGTTTTTTAATGGCCGGAGGCAAAATCTCATCCCAGGAAAAGAGTCAACCTGTTTTCCTCAATCCTCCCGAAAGAAGTCAGGCACCTTTTTCCGAGGCGGTTCGATTTGGCCAGTGGCTCATTCTTTCAGGCCAGCTTGGCCGGGATCCAGCAACGGGGAAACTTGTGGAAGGGGGCATTGAAGCGGAAACAAGGCAAACTCTTGAGAATATTAAGCGAACACTCGAAAAATATGGCTCCTCTCTCGATAAGGTGGTTAAATGCACCGTAATGCTGGCTGATATGGCTGAATGGGAAAAAATGAATAAGGTTTATGTAACTTATTTTCCAAAGAACAGGCCAGCCAGAAGTGCCTTTGGCGTGAGTGGCCTGGCTGGCGGGGCCAGAGTAGAAATAGAATGCTGGGCTATAATTGAATAAGGCTTGCTTTATCTAAAGTAAACCCAGCTCAGGATTGATTCTTTTTTAATAAACGTGGCCCTTCCGGGTTTTAATCGGTAGACCAAAGGAATTACAATCTCCGACAGCCTATTCAAAACCTGCAGAAAAATCCTTAAAGGTCAATCGAAGCCATATATGGTGCATCTTATGGATATTTCTCTAATCGCACACCGCAACGATGAACTGGCCCGGATTCAATCCGCTCTTGATTGCCCTCAAATCTATCTTCTTAAGCCACAAAAAAGTCTGAAGAGCCATAAACATTAATACTTTTTAACAAAAATTCAGGTAACATCCTGATCAAAATAAGCTTCGTTTTATTTTTCAAGCAGCTTTAGTCCTAATTACCTTTAGATTTTTTCATTCTAGCAAAAATTGAGGGGAAAGAAGTTTTAACCTCAGGGCCGAATTGAGGATCTGGCTTTAAATTTTTTGCTTTAAATCTCACTCTCTTGTCTTCAATTAATAAAGAAGAAAAAGAAGGAAAGAGTATGGAAAAAGAAAAAAATGTAAAGAGTACAGAGATTTGCTTTCCCTTAAATTTTTTTAATTTTATCCGGGAAAACTCAGATTTTCAGGTCTCGTCAGTCCTGTCTGCTTTTTTGATTTCCAGGCCCAGTTCTTCAAGCTGGGCAGACGAAACGGGCGAAGGTGAGCCAGTGAGAAGGCAGAGAGCACTGGTTGTTTTGGGGAAGGGGATGACCTCTCTGATTGAATTTTCACCGCAGAGGAGCATGACGATACGGTCGAATCCAAGGGCTATACCGGCATGAGGCGGGGTCCCGTAGGTCAGGGCCTCCAGGAAAAAGCCAAATTTTTCTTCCATTTCCCTTTCATTGAGGCTGAGAAGCTTAAAGATACGGCGCTGAAGATTCATGTCGTGAATCCGGACAGACCCCCCTCCGATTTCATATCCATTGAGAATTAGGTCATAGGCCCTGGCCCTCACCCGGAGAGGGTCTTTTTCCAGGTAATCCAGATCTTCAGGGTGAGGTGAAGTAAAGGGATGATGAACGGAAACAATCTTTTTTTCCTCCTCACTCCATTCAAAAAGGGGAAAATCCTTGATCCAGGCAAAGACAAAACGGGGCGAGTCCATCGAGGGCGGGGCCAGCTCGATTCTAAGTTCACCCAGCACCTCGAGCCCCACTTCCCGGCGGTCAGCACAGAGAAGAAGCAGATCTTCAGCCGAGGCTCCGGCTGTTTCCCAGAGGGTCAGGAGATCATCACCTTCCAGCCGGGGTGATGATTTCATTTCGCCTTCCCCTTTAATCCAGATAAGGCCCCTGGCTCCTCTGGATTTCACCCTTTGCTGGATTTTCTCCAGCCGGGAACGAGAAATACTGGCCCCCTTGGGAATAAGAATTCCTTTAAGAACATGCCCGGCTTCGCGAGCGGCCTTAAGAATTTCCGAGGAGGCCCTTTCGAGAAGGCTGCTGAAATCCATAATGGTCAGAGGATTTCTCAAATCAGGCTTATCAGTCCCGTATTTTTCCCAACATTCCTCGTAATTGAGACGGATAAAAGGGGTCTGGATTTTTTCACCGATAAGGGCGAAAAGCTCAACCATAAGACCTTCCACCAGGTTGAAAATATCTTCTTCCTCAGCGAAGCTCATTTCGAGGTCAATCTGGGTAAATTCAGGCTGCCGATCAGCTCTGAGATCTTCATCCCGGAAACAGCGGACAATCTGAAAATAGCGATCAAAGCCAGCCATCATCAGAGTTTGTTTGAATAACTGGGGCGATTGAGGGAGGGCATAAAATTTTCCTTTATGAACCCGGCTGGGTACAAGATAATCCCTGGCCCCCTCTGGTGTTGATTTGGTGAGAAAGGGAGTTTCAATTTCCAGAAAACCTTGCTGGTGGAAATAAAGGCGGGTGCGCAAAGCGGCTTCATGGCGGAGCCGGAGATTGCGTTGCATTGAAGGGCGCCGCAAATCAAGATAGCGATAGCGGAAACGCAATTCCTCTGAGGCCGAGACAGGGTCACTCACCTGGAAGGGAGGCACCCGGGCTTCATTAAAGACCAGGAGGTCTTCTGCTACAACCTCAATCTCGCCTGTGGGCAACTGGGGATTGATGGCTTTTTCGCCTCTGGATCGAACGAGGCCCTTAACACCAATCACGAACTCCGGGCGCAATTCTTTGGCCCTATTTAAGAGCTCAGGTGATTCTTGGGAAAAGACTATTTGAACGATTCCCTCCCGGTCTCTTAGATCAACAAATAGAAGCTGACCCAGATCCCTAAGTCGCTGAACCCAGCCGCAGAGCGTAACTTTTTCGCCAATGTTAACCCGGCGCAGAGTGCCCGCATAATGGGTTCTTTTCCAGGAAGCCAGGTTGATATTTTGCGTCATGGTTTGAACTGGCCCTAAGGATTTATCTCTGCCAGTTTTTTCTCGCCTGTTTTAAGAATCTTTAAAACGCTTGGAATCTGTTCGAGGGGAAATGCCTTCTGCAGGCCGCTACCCATTTCTTTTAGCTGGCCTATTCCCTGAACGAGTTCATCTTCACCGAGGATTACAGTCCAGGTGACCTGCAGCTTGTTGGCCCGGCTCAACTGGTCCTTCAGGCTTCTTTCCTTGTATTCAAGAAAGGTTGAAAAGCCCTGCTGCCGGAGCTGGCGGCAGAGCTGGAGAGCCCTTTCCTTGGCCCTTTCGCCAAGATAGGCCAGATAAATGGATTTTTCCTCGTCGGGTGTAATTTTAGCCACGGAGAGAACTCTTTCCAGGCCCATGGCGAAGCCAATGCCGCAGATATCAGGCCCGCCATAAAGCTTCATCAGATGGTCATAGCGACCGCCGCCAAGGAGGGCATTCTGGGCTCCGAGACCAGGACTGATAATTTCGAAGGTAGTTCGAGTGTAATAGTCAAGGCCCCGGACCAGTCTGGGCTCAACCCGGTAACTCAGGCCATAGAAATTGAGCCAGCGACGCAGGCCCTCAAAGTGGGCCTGACAGTCAGGGCAGAGATGGTCGGTTATTTTCGGCAGAGCCTGGGTTGTTTCGTGACAGGAAGGTTCCTTGCAATCAAAAAGCCGCAGGGGATTGAGCTCTATCCTTCTCTGGCAATCAGGGCAAAGACTGTCTTTAAGTTTCTCAGCTTCCTGGCGAAGGAAGTTTAAATATCCAGGTCGACAGACAGGACAGCCCACAGAATTGATTAAAATTTCTTTATCTTCAATCCCCAACCGGGCCAAAAGATAATCGGCCATCTCCAGGATTTCTGCATCCAGGGCTGGATCAGCCTCGCCAAAAACTTCAATATCCACCTGATGAAATTGCCTGTAGCGACCCTTCTGGGGACGGTCATGCCTGAACATGGGGCCAAAATAATAAAAACGCAGCAATGATGGCTGAAGGTAGAGACGATGCTCGATAATCGCCCTGACCACAGAGGGTGTATATTCGGGTCTCAGAGTAATGGAGCGGCCACCTTTATCGACAAAAGTATACATTTCCTTGGTCACGATATCCGTCGTTTCCCCCGTTCCTTTAACAAAGAGCTCAGTTGGTTCAATGATGGGTGTCCTTATTTCCCGGTAGCCATAGGCTTCAAAAACCTCGCGGCAGAGAGCCTCGGCTTTCTGCCAGAGCCTGGCCTCAGCTGGCAGAATATCTTTGGTACCTTTAATGGCAGTCAGAGAAGTCTTCATTTTTCCCTGAAAACCCCGATTTTTCTGAATTTCTGATAGCGAGCCAGGAGAAGTTCTTCGAGGGGCGTTTCTTCAAGCTTTTTCAGAGCCGGAGCCAGATGGCGGTCGACCTGACGAAAGGTTTGTTCAGGGTCGATATGAGCTCCTCCTGGAGGCTCGGGAATGATTTTATCAATGATGCCCAGCTCGAGAAGGTCCCGGGCAGTAAGTTTGAGATTTTCCGCCGCCTTATCCACCGCACTCTGGTCTTTCCAGAGAATGGCGGCGCAACCTTCAGGGGAAATAACGGAATAAAAAGAATATTCCAGCATAAACATAATATCGCCCACGCCGATGGCCAGGGCACCGCCACTGCCTCCTTCGCCAATAACAATGTTGATGACCGGCACTTTAAGCCTGGCAATTTCTCTCAAATTCGTGGCGATGGCTTCAGCCTGACCTCTTTCTTCAGCCCCGATTCCAGGATAGGCGCCAGGAGTATCAATAAAAGTAACCACAGGAAAGTGGAATTTTTCAGCTAACTTCATAATCCTCAGAGCCTTACGATAACCCTCAGGATTGGGCTGGCCGAAATTGCGGGCAATTCTTTCCCTGGTGGTTCTGCCCTTCTGATGGCCAATAAAGGCCACCGTTCGGCCTTTATAAAAGCCCAGGCCGGCCACGATGGCTGGATCATCGGCGAAACGACGATCGCCATGAAGCTCAACAAAATCCTCCACCAAAGCCTGGATATAATCCAGAGTATAGGGACGCTGAGGATGACGGGCTATCTGCACAATGTGCCTGGCTGTGAGCTGGGAAGAGATTTCTTCCCAGAGCCGGCTTATTTCCTCCCGCAAAGCCTGGATTTTATCTTTTTTGCGGGGGTCATCTGAGCCCTCGAGCTTGTTAATTCTTTCTTTAAGCTCCAGGATTGGTTTTTCCAGCTGATAAAAATCTAAATTTGCCATTGTATGTCTTTTCCCGTCTCTGAATACCCGATTATTCTACAGGCTAAATCAAAATTGTGTCAAGCCAAGCCAGGAAAGAGTGAAGCCAGTAGGCCTTGAGCACCTGGAAATCAGCTTTTTTTAAGGCGACGCTGACGCAAAACTTCAAAAAAGAAAATGGAAGCTGCTGCGGCTACATTGAGAGAATTAACGTGACCAGCCAGGGGGATGGAAAGAAGACGATCGCAGTGTTCCCGAACCAGGCGCCTCAAGCCCCGGCCTTCGGAGCCAAAGACTAAAGCTACAGGCAAAGTATAATCGAATTCAAACCAGAGAGAGGCGCTTCCAGCTTCAGCCCCGATGACCCAGAGCCCTCGAGCTTTTGCCTCCTCTATGGCTCGGACAAGATTCTTGACCCGGGCTATGCGGGCATATTCCAAGGCTCCGGCTGAAGCCTGATAAACAGCTGAGGTCAGACCGGCTGAATGCCTTTCAGGAAGAACAAGACCATCAACGCCAGCAGCCTCTGCTGAACGGATAATGGCCCCCAGATTCTGCGGATCCTCAATTTCATCAAGGAAAACAATGAAAGGACAGGCTGAGGCTTCCAGAATTGACTCAAGAGAAACGAATTCTTTGGGAGAGATAAGGGCCACAATGCCCTGATGGTGCGGACTCATCTGGTCAAGTCTCTGACGGGGAACGAAAACTACCGGCACACTGGCCTGACGGCTCAGCGTTAGGATTTCTTTGAATCTGGTCCGGGGTAATTCCCGGGCGAGGAAAATTTTATTGATCCGCTGCGGTGTCTGGCGGAGTATTTCCCGGACTGCCTGCAATCTCACGACCTTGTCCACTTTTTTGCTGGCTCCTTTGGCATAAATTTAAAAAGCTCTGGCCATGGGTTAAAAATCCTGTTTCAATTGATTTTTCATCCGCATGAGCAACCAGGTGAGCATCCTTTAAGTCGATTTTATAGCTTTTATTAAGATCATTTTTTCTCTTTTTATTTTCATCTATTCCGGCTGTTAAAATAAAGAACAATTAAGTGATAAATTCTGAGCTTTACTTATTATGGCCATTTTTTTGCCCGAAGCTTTCTTCCAGAAAGGCAAGCATCCTTC
>Ga0197142_1004483_pt1 | contig 11279 bp, 10 predicted proteins | sample GBS60_MetaG_FD_148614 | JGI IMG/M metagenome (GOLD analysis project Ga0197142, IMG submission 148614) | Sediment microbial communities from Great Boiling Springs, Gerlach, Nevada, United States - GBS 60_MetaG | ecosystem: Environmental > Aquatic > Thermal springs > Hot (42-90C) > Sediment... | reverse complement strand
CGGGGAACCGACACTGGACCAGGCCCGGGTGGAGCTATGGCAGGGGACGCTGCGGTTGAGCGTTTTCATCACGGCTGCCGATGGGGTCTACCGTTTCGGGCCGCTGGCCCCCGGCACCTACACCCTCAAGGAAACGGCGCCTCCCGGCTATGACCGCGCCCGGCCGACAGACACCCTGATCGTCGGCGTTGTGGCCGGTCAGACCACGACGGTTGATTTTGCCCATGTGCGCCTGCCGACATCGACGCCCACCGTGACGCCGACGGCGACGCCATCGCCCACGGCCACGCCCCTCTCGTTTCGGCTTTTCTGGCCGTTGGCCCGCCGTGACTGAACATGGACCTGGTAGCCTGGTACGAGGCTTATTGGGCAGCCAAAGACGATCGCGTCGACCATGCCCGGCTCGACCTCATGTTGGCCCATATCCAACCCGGTCAGCGCGTGTTCCAGCTCGACGGCGGGCCGGGCATGTTGGCCGAGCGCATGCAACGGGAGCGGGGAGCCCGGGTTGTCATGACCGATCTCACCCGAGAAGGTACCCGGCGCGCCCGCGCCCGGGGGTTGGAGGCTTATCAGCTCTACATCGCCGAAAGGGACATCCCCTATCCGGCGGAGACGTTCGATGTCGTCGTCTCCGATTCGGCCATCGAGCACCATTTCGATCCGGCCCGTTCTTTCGACGAGCTGGTGCGTGTGCTCAAGCCCGGCGGGACCTTCATCCTTTGCCTGCCGAACATCGCCCATTGGCGCTGTCGCTGGTGGCTGTTGCGGGGCCGGTTCCCCTATGTGCGGGCGACCCCTACCGATTTCACCCATCTGCGTTTCTTCACCCTGGCCGAGATCCGGGGATGGCTGGAACCGCGCGGCATCCGCATTGTCCACGTGGACGGTTCGGCCTCGCTGTGGGTGCGGGAGCTCTATCCGGGCTGGCTGCGACGGCCGCCGTTTCGGCAAGTCTACACCCGGCTGGCCCGGCATTTCCCCACCCTGTTTGCGCGGGATCTCATCGTCATCGGCCGGAAACGTGAGGCCCCTTCACCCTCCTCGGCGTGACCCAACCCTCTCCTCTGCATGTCCTCTATCTCTCGCGTGTGCGGCTGAATCCGTATGTGCGGCTATTGGCCGCGGGCGTGACAAGAGCCGACCCGGCCATTCGCACCGAGGTATTGGCCGTGCTGCCGTGGTCGCGCGTCGTGGTTGCGCCGGCCCCACCTGTGCTCCACCTGCATTGGGTGGAGTTGCAATTCGCCTACGGTCATCCCGGTCTGCAGCGTGCCCGGTTAAGCTGGCACGCCCTGCGCCTGGCTCTCATCTGGCTGCGCCATCGGGGCACACGGCTGGTCTATACCGTCCACAACCTGCACCACCACGACGATCGACTTTCGGATCTCCATGAGGTAGCGCACGGCTGGCTATTTGCTCATGCCGACGCCATCCATGTCCACGATGCCGGCACGGCCGCGACGATCGCCGCACGCTGGGGCCGCCGTGAGCGGGTGTTCGTCATCCCTCACGGGCATTATCGCGAGGTCTATCCTGCCGATGTCTCGCGTGAAGAGGCCCGACGACGACTCCATTTGCCTGCCGAGGCCTTTATCTATCTATGCCTGGGCCAGATCCGACCCTACAAGGGCATTGACCGCCTTATCCATGCGTTCCAGCACCTGAACGACCCTGCGACCATACTGGTTATCGCCGGTCATCTGACATCACCTGCCTACGGCCGCCATCTCCACCGCCTGATCGCAGACCATCCGAACATTCGTCTGCACACCGCCTATATCCCCGACGACGAGTTGCAGGTCTTTTTCAACGCCGCCGATGCCTGCGTATTGCCCTATCGGCGGGCCACAACCTCGGGGGCGGCCCTGTTGGCCCTTTCCTTCGGCAAGCCCATTGTGGCGCCGAACCTGGGGCCTTTCCCGGAGCTGATCACCGACGGGAATGGGGTGCTTTTCGATGCCGGTGAGGAAGGTCTGGTCAAGGCCCTGCAAGCGGTCCGGGCTTTGGATCCCGAACAGGCACGCACGGCGGCGTTGGGCGTGGCCGCCACCCGCGATTGGACCCTGCTCGGTGCGCAACATGCCGCCGTGTATCGGCAGCTCGTAGCCGCTTAAGGGACGGCGGCTCCTTTAGGATAGAATGGCACCTCATGCTGGCCGGTTACGATATCGTCTGTTTTTCGCCCAATCCCTGGCAGGCGCTCTGGCGCAATCGCCATCAAATCATGTCGCGGCTGGCCCGTCAGAACCGCGTTTTGTTCGTCGAACCGGCACCCTATTGGCGCCCGGTCATGGCCGATCTGACCCGGCAAGGGCCGAGCGTGCTGGCTCCCCGGCCGCTGCAAGAACCGTTGCCCAACCTGTGGGTCTACCGGGCGCCGGGCTATGCCGCCGTATCCGGTCGGCCGCCTCTGGCCGGGCTTAGCTTTGCCCTGCGGCGCTCCCATCTCCGGCAGACCCTGCGGCGTCTGGGTTTTGATAGGCCCCTGCTCTGGATTTTCCAGTACAATGTGGGGGAAATGGTCGGCCATTTGCACGAACGGCTGCGCATCTACCACGCCGTAGACGAATACGCCGCCTACGAGCTGGATGTCCCGGCCGAGCAGGAGGCCGCACGCCGCGAGCACATTCGGGCGATGGAGGCCGCCCTCATTGCCCGGATGGACCTGGTCTTCGTCGCCTCCGAAGCCCTGTACGCCGGCAAACGCAGCCTCCATCCCCATGTCGTCCTGGTGCCCAACGGTGCCGATGTCGAGCATTTTGCCCGTCCCGGCCCGCCGCCACCGGCCATGGCCTCGTTACCCCGGCCGCGGCTGGTCTTTGTCGGCGCCATCAACGAGAAAATCGACCTGGCCTTGCTGGCCGCCGTGGCCGCCCGTCGCCCCGATTGGCAGCTCATCCTCATCGGGCCTGTGAACCTGCGGCGCCCCACCCAGGCGCTGGCCCACCTGCAAAGCCTGGGCAATGTCCACTTTCTCGGCACCCAGCCACCCGCCGTGCTGCCCGCTTTTCTCCATGCCGGCGATCTCTGCCTGATGCCCTATGTGTGCAACGAGTGGACGCGGAACATCAGCCCGCTCAAACTCTACGAGTATCTGGCCACAGGACTGCCTATCGTGAGCACCCCTATCCCGGCCGTGGCGTCGTTTAGCGACCTGATCGCCGTTGCGGACGGACCGGAGGCCATGGTCGCGGCCATCGCCCACATGCTGGCCACCGATAACCCGGAACGACGGCAACGACAGCAAGCCATCGCCCGCCTCCACACCTGGGAAGCGCGCATCGAACGCATGTCGGCCGCCATTACCGAACGGCTTGCGGCCCTGGAAGCCCGGCCGTGACCGTCCCACGCCACCGTGTGCGGCGACAGGTCGCATCGATTTCGTCTCGATCTCCCTGGCTTCTGCCTCTCTTTTTGCCTGTTTTCCTATCCTCATGACGGCTTCTCCCGAATTCAACGGCTATCTGCGTATCCTCCGGCGACGCTGGTGGCTGCTTGTGTTGCTCCCGACCGTGGCCGCAGGAGTTATCCTGGGCCTGGTCGGTACGGCTCCACCCGAGTATCTGGCCTACGAGCGCCTGCAGGTCCAGATCGTCGATCCCCAGGAAGTGCCTCTCTTCACCCAAACCCGGGTGACGACCCTCAACGAACAGATTCAGGCCGTGCATGACGATTTCTACGATGTCTTGCGCCTGCCTTCGGTGGCCTGGCGCACCATCGCCGACCTCAACCTTGCGCTCTCGGCCGAGGAGCTGATCCGGCGCCTGGATAGTCAGGACCGCAACAACTTCATCACCGTCAGCGTGCGCATGCCCTCGCCCGAACTGGCGCAGCAGGTGGTGAGCAAACACGTCGAGAACGCCATCACCACCTATCGCAGCATCCGTTCCCGGCCGGCCGAGACTTCCCTCGGCTTCATCGAGGCCCAACTCACCCGGCAGGCGCGAGTGCTGGCGGCGGCGGAAAAGGCCTTGCAGGACTTCCAACTGGCCAATGAAGTAGGCGATCTCGACCGGGAGATCCTGGCCTATCAGGACCTGAAGCGCACGCTGCGCAATGACCGCGACCGCAGTTTGACCGAAGCCGCCCGCAACGACCGCCTGGCCGCCCAGTACGAAGCCCTGGCCCGCGAGACCGAAGCCCGCATCGCCAGCCTGCAAACCACGGCCACGCCCGTTGCCGAGGCCACACCGACGGCCGCCGATCCCGGTATCGACCGGGAACTGGAGACCCTGCGCGAGCTGGCCCGGCGGCAGCGGCTCACCGCGGCCGATTACCGGGCCGCCGCCGAAGGCCATCGCGCCGCCGCCGCCGAGTTCGAGCGCCAGCTGGCCGAACGCCAACAGGAGCTGATCTACCTTCTGAGCCTGCAGGAACGCTACAAAACCCTGGTGGACGAAGTCAACCGCGCCGCGGCTACCTACAGCTTCCTGGCCGACAAGGCCAACGAAGCCCGGTTGAAGCTCAATCAAGGGGCCAATATCGGCTTTTTGCAGGTGGTCGAACCGGCGACGCTGCCCCGAAGCCCTCTGCCCAATCGCACACCTCAGCTCTTGCTCGTCGGTGTGCTCGGCAGCCTGCTGCTGGCCGTTATCCTGGCCTTCGCGCTGGAGGCTGTGGAACGAAACCTGGGCCTGCGGGAGCGACCGTCCCGGCCTGTGGTGTCACCGCCCTCGTCATGACCGCGACTCCGCCTCGGATTCTGTTCGTCGATTTTGCCCCGCAGCCGGGTGGGTCTATCCATAGTCTGGTCCTTTTGTTGCGGCATCTGCCCCGTCAGGCCCTGACGCCGTATGTGCTCCTGGCGCCGCCGGTGGCCCGGCTCCCGGTGTGGACCGGTCTGGATCTGCCCATCGTGGCTTACGATGCCGGCCAGGGGCGCCCGGCAGCCGCCCAACCTGCCGGGCCGTTGACCCGACGGCTGCGCGGCGGCAGGTTCGCCGCCATGAGCCGGGGCCATCCTCTGCTCGGCCCGGTCTGGCAGATGGGATCCATCGTCCGCCGACTGTGGACGCGCACGCGGCCGACGGCCGCGTTCGTCGCCCGCCTGATCGAGCGGGAGGGCATTGACCTCCTCCATCTCAACGACGCCCTGCCCCTGGCCGAGCCGGGCCTTATCGCCGCCCGTTGGAAGCGACGGCCGGCGGTTGTCGTGGCCCGTTCCTTTGCCGTCCTCGACCCCTGCCATCGTTTGCTCAGTCGTCTGGCCGCGGCCGGCGTTTTCACCTCGGCCGTGCTCCAGGCCGACCATCGGCGGCAGGGGGCGCGGTTTCCACGCGAGCGCATCATCCCCAATGCCGTTGACCTGACGGCCTACGAGCAAGCACCCGACCGTGAGGGCGTACGACGGGAACTGGGCCTGCCGCCCTCGGCGCAACTGGCCGTGGTTGTGGGCCGGCTCATGCGGCGCAAGGGGTTGCATACCTTCATCCGGGCGCTGGCCGGCGTGGCGCCGGCCTGGCCGTCCCTCTACGGCCTGCTCATCGGCGAGACCGATCCCCTGGAAAGCGAGCTGCCCGCCGAACTCCAGGCCCTGGCCCAAAGCCTGGGCGTGGCCGACCGGGTGCGTTTTGCCGGGTATCGGGCCGATGTGCCGCGGCTGTTGGCGGCAGCCGACCTCCTCTGCTTTATCCCCTCGGAACCGGAGCCCTTCGGCCGCACCGTCATCGAGGGGATGGCCGCCGGCCTGCCCGTCATCGTCGCCGCCAACGGCGCTCTGCCCGACCTGGTCGGCCGGGGTGAGGCGGGTCTGGTGGTTCCTCCCGACGATGCCGGGGCGCTGGCGACGGCCCTGACGGCCCTGTTGGCCGACCCGGCGCGAGCCCAGGCCCTGGGTGCCGCCGGGCGCCGCCGGGCACGGGCCGAGTTCAGCATCGAACGACAGGTTGCCGCCCTGACGGCGCTCTATGACGAGTGCCTGCGGGCCTGAACCGACCCTATGCGCGTGCTGCTCTTCGGTCCTTATCCGTTGCCCGGTCGGCCTCCAACCGGTGGCATCATGCCGGTGGTGCAAACCCTGGCCCGGAAACTGGCCCGATGCGCCGGCGTTGAGGTGGCGGTGGCCTCGGCGCATGTCGGCATCGGCCCCGAACGGGCATGCGAGGAGGGCATCACCCTCTACCGTTTGCCCGTGCCGCGTTTCGTGCGTGCGCGCGGTCATCGGCCTTTGCGCCGGGCTTTGGCCGCCATCGCCGCCGACTTCGGGCCCGACCTCATCCATGCCCATGGCACAGGCTACTACGCGGCCGCCGCGCTCGCTACCGGACGGCCTCACCTGATCACCGTCCACGGCATTGTCCGCCGCGAGGCGGCCCTCAGCCCCTGGTGGCCTTTGAAAACCAAAGGTGCCTGGATATACGATGCCCTGCTCGAGGCCCTGGTCCTCCGCCGCGCCCGTCATGTCGTCGCCATCCATCCCTATGTACGCCGCACCTTCGCCCGTTATGCCTGGCTGCGATGGTACGATATCCCCAACCCGGTGGATGAGGTCTTTTTCGACCTGGTACGACGGCCCGAGCCGGGTTTTTTCCTTTGCCCGGCGCGGGTCATCCCCCGCAAGGGCATTGACACGCTCATCATGGCTTTTGCCGCGCTGGCCGACCGCCATCCCCAGGCTCAACTCACCATTGCCGGCGAGACGACCACCATGCCCGACTACGTGGCCCGTTGCCGGCGCCTGATCGCGACCTCGGGCCTGGCCTCGCGTATCCACCTGACCGGGGATCTCGACCGGCCGGCACTGCTGGAGGCGCTGGCGCGCGCGTGGGCGGTGGTCCTGCCCGCCCGTCAGGAGACGGCGCCGATGGCCGTAGCCGAGGCGCTGGCGGCAGGATGCCCGGTGGTGGCGACGAGCGTAGGCGGTCTGCCTGCCATGCTCAGGGAAGGTCGTTTGGGTTTGCTGGTGCCTCCGGACGATCCGGCGGCCCTGGCGACGGCGCTGACGACGGTCCTGAAGGCGGCCGAACGGGTCATGGCGATGGGCGCCGCGGCGCGGGCGGCGGCGGCAGTGTATCACCCGGAGACCGTCCTCAGGCAAACGCTGGCCGCCTACGGCGATATCCTCGGCCTCGCCGCCGATTCCTTCTGAAGCTTTTTCGCCATGCGGCTGGCGTTGCTCGGTCAGTTTCCCTTCCATGCCCCCCCTCAGGGTGGCGTGCAAAGTGTGCTGGCGACGCTGAGCGAGGCCTTCGTCGCCCGCGGGGACATCGAGCTGTTCGTCATCCAACATCGCCGCGGGGTGCCTTACGGTGTCTTTCACCATGGGGAAGCCGGTGCGCAGGGCTATGTGGTTCACAATCTGCCTGTGCATCCGCGCCGCCTGGTGCCCAATATGGTGCGCACAGGCCACCTGCTGACGCCGCTGCTCTGGGAGCTGGCGCCGGATGTGATTTCCAGCCATCAGCCGGAGTACGCTCTGGCCGCCCTGGCCAGCGGCCTGCCCCTGCTGCACACCATCCACGGCTTTCCCAGGCAGGAGTTTTGGGCGCGACGCGGGGTGCGGGTGCGTCTGGCCACGTTGCTGGAGGTCTGGCTGGAGTGGCGGATGCTGGGACGATTGCGCCATATCGTCGCCATTTCCGATCGGGTGATCGAGGATTACCGTCGGCGTACGCCGGCGCAGTTCCATCGCATCGACAATCCCGTGGCCCCTCTCTTCTTCGCCCCGGCGCCGCCGCCCGAACCGGGACGGGTCTTGCTGGTGGGCAATCTGAGCCCGCGCAAGGGCATTGATATCGCCCTGGCAGCCGTGGCCCATCTGCTGCCCCACTTTGCCAACCTGCATCTGGAGATCATCGGTGCCGCCGTGGACCCGGTCTATGCCGCCCGCCTGCGCCGACAGGCCGAAGCCCTGGACGGGGCGGTTAGCTTCCGCCCTCCGACGACACCGGCCGGGATCAAGGAGGCCCTCGACCGGGCGCAGGTGCTTCTGCTCACCTCGCGTATGGAGCATGTCCCCGTCATCGTGGCCGAAGCCATGGCCACAGGCCGCCCGGTAGTGGCCACGGCCGTGGCGGCCGTGCCCGATCTGGTCAGCCCCGGCGAAACAGGTGTGCTGGCGCCACCGGGCGATATCAAAGCCATTGCCGAGGGGCTGGCCCAGGTCCTGGCCCATCCCGCCCGGGCGGCGGCTATGGGCGCCGAGGCCGCCCGCCGCGCCCGACAGCGCTTTCATCCCGAGCGGGTCGCGGCGGCCTACGTGCGCACGCTTGTGACGGTCATGGAAACGTGGTAAGCCACGGAGAGGGGATAAAGGTCGTTTTTTTCAGGGCTTGGCGGGTGCAGCCTCGCCCTGCGCCCAAAAGCGTTGCCAGGTCGCCCGGGCTACTTCCCGGCTGCGGGCGTAAATCTGCTCCACATCGAGATGGGGGATTTCGCCGTGGCGCATGAGCACACGACCGCCGACGATGGTCGTATCCACCCGGCGGCCGTCGAAGCCGAACATGATATGCCAGGGCAGGTTTTCCAGACCGAGGGGGGTGGGCGGATCGTAATCCACCAGGATGATGTCGGCCAGGGCGCCCGGTTCCAGGCGTCCCAGAGGGCGGCCGAAGAAGAGGCCGGCCAGGGCGGCGTTATGGGTTGTGGCCATGTGCACGAGTTGATCGGCCGGGAGGGTGCGGGGATCGGAAGTGGCTACCTTATGGAGCAGATAGGCCACGCGCATTTCCTCGAACATGTCGTTGCTAAAGCCGTCGTTACCCAGGACGGCCTTGATGCCCCCGCGCAATTGGGCCGGGACGTCGGCCACGCCCACGGCGTTGTTCATGTTGGAACGGGGTTGATGGCTGACCCAGGTCTCCGTTTCCCGCAGCAGCGCCATCTCCCAGGGGTCAATGTCAATGGCATGGGCGACGATAGTGCGCGGGCCGAGGATGCCGGCCCGGGCCAGGCGCTCGATGGTGCGCAGGCCGTAGGTGGCCAGGGCGTGTTCGCGGTCGGCCGGACCCTCGGCGGCGTGGATGTGAAAACCGACCTCACCCAGGCCGGCGGCCTCGGCCCGGCAGCGGGCCAGGGTCTCCTCGCTAAGGGTGAGGGAGGCATGGAGGCCAAAGGTGGCGGCCAGACGAGGATGGCCCTCGGCTCGCGTTTTGCGGATGAAGCGCACGTTCTCGCGAATGCCGGCTGCGGCCACCTCAGGACCATCGCGATCGCTGACCTCGTAGCACAGGCAGGCCCTCACCCCGGCCTGATCGACGGCCTCGGCGATGACATCGAGGGAACCGTCAATGAAGCGATTGCTGGCGTGATGGTCAATAAGGGTAGTCGTGCCGTAACGGATGGCATCGATCAGGGGCACCAGGGCCGAATAACGCACGGCTTCGGCATCGAGGGCCCGGTCCAGGGGCCACCAGAGCCGCGCCAGGATTTCGGGGAAGTCGCGCATGGGCGGGCCGGGGATGGATAATCCACGGGCAAAGGTGCCGTAGAAGTGGGTGTGGGCACAGATCAGCCCCGGCAAGGCCAGCATGCCCCCGGCATCGAGCCGGGGGCTATCGGGATGGTCTTGCTCCAGCCGCGCGGTGGGACCGACGGCGGCAATCGTATCGCCGGCGATGAGGATGGCACCGTCTGCCAGGAACTGCGACGGGTTGCCAAAGGTGAAGACACGGGCATGGGTGATGAGCATGGCAGCACCTCAAGGACGGCCGAAATCGGCGATGAAGTAGTAGTGCCCTTGCACCCCGGCGGCGATACCGATACCGATTTCGGTGTAACGCGAGGAGAGAAGGTTACGGCGATGAGGATCACGGCCGGGGGGTTCATTGTACCACCATTCCACGGCGGCTTCAGGCGTGCGGGCATAGACCCAGTTTTCACCGGCATAGGCCGGCAGATAGCCCACGCGCGCCAGGCGGGTGCGCAACCGGGCGCCGTCTGAACCGATATGGCTGCACCAACCCCGCTGCGCACAGTCATCGGCATGGGCCTGGGCCGCCTGGGCCAGGAGCGGCGACCATTGCAGGGCGGGCAGGCCGTGAGCGGCGCGCCGGGCGTTGATGGCCGCCAGGACGCGCGACGGCCAATCGGCCAGCGCCGGCGGCAACGAGGGAGAAGCAAGGAGCACAGGGGCCTGCTCGACCACAGGGGCATCGGCCGGAGCAGCCTCGTCCACGGGTGTTTCGGCTTCGCCATCCGCCGCGGAGACGGTATCGGTGAGCGCCGAGGTGGTGGTGATATCACCCGTGGCGGCAATGGGGGGTCGTATCGGCGTGGGTGGTGGTGGCCATCGCCGCGGGGAAGGCACGCGCACGATCTGGCCTACGGCCAGGATGCTATTCCGGCCGAGCCGATTGGCCGTCAGCAAGTCCTCGACCGTGACCCCATAGGCCATGGCGATGCCCCACAGGGTATCGCCGCTGCGAACCCGGTGCTCCACAGACGGGTTGGCCGTCGCCAGGGGGCGATTCCCGGCCCCGGTGGGAATGAGAAGCTGTTGTCCGACGGCCAGGATGCCTTCAGGCCGCAGGCCGTTAACTGCCAGCAACTCGGCCAGAGGCACACGATGGCGGCGGGCGATATCCCAAAGGGTATCGCCGGGACGGACGGTATAAAGCCCAGGCGCTGGTGTCGGCGTGGGGTCGGCCGGCAGACCGTTCGGCGGTTCGGGGGGAGCGGCGAAACCGGTTCCGGTCAGGGCGAGCAGAAGGCCGAGCAGGATACAGCCGGTCGTCAACCAGGAACGTGGAAGCATGGCCGGGATGCTAGCACAAACCGGCAGCAACGGGCAAGCCTTCGCCGTGGGCAAGTCGGCTCGAGAGGCTCCGGTAAGAGGTCTGGCCAGGGGGTATGCCGATGTCGTTCGTGCCCGTCTGCCACCCGTCGCGCAACGCGATGAGCATCCGCCGCCCCTCCTCGCCACGTTTCAAGCATGCAGGGATGATGGCTGCAGCGGCGTGCCCTGCGGACGGCTGCTCAGGACTTCATCCGGCAAAAAGCGGTTGTAGCACAGCCGCAGGAGAAAGCAGAGCAAGGGTCTGCCGATGACGAACAGCTTCCCGGAACGGTCAATGGTGATTGCCGCCGTCGGGAATCAGGGCATACAAATCTGCCAGCGTAGGGGCATCGAGCGCCGGATGGATCAGCTCGTTCAATTGCGCCGCCGAAAGCCGACCGAGCATCCCCACCAGCTCATCCGGCACGTTGCCAAAACGATGCTGTAAAATGCCCAGCAGCGTCGCAAGCAAGGCCTCGGTACGTCCTTTTTCCAGGCCCTGTTGCAGGCCCTGTTGCAGGCCCTGTTGCAGGCCCTGTTGCAGGCCCTGTTGCAGGCCCCG
>Ga0197142_1004482_pt1 | contig 11281 bp, 6 predicted proteins | sample GBS60_MetaG_FD_148614 | JGI IMG/M metagenome (GOLD analysis project Ga0197142, IMG submission 148614) | Sediment microbial communities from Great Boiling Springs, Gerlach, Nevada, United States - GBS 60_MetaG | ecosystem: Environmental > Aquatic > Thermal springs > Hot (42-90C) > Sediment... | reverse complement strand
TGGGCTGGATTTGTCCTGGCTCCTGAAACCTCTCGCTTGCAGGGATCGGACAGGGGTGCCGGCATTTTGGGATAGATTGTCTGTATCTGCCGGGCCCAATTACCACCATCTGTGGTGTTCGATATGATTCCTGCCCCTACAACTGGTAGGGGCCGGTTCTAGTAGATACAATCAAAAATAGGCTCTTGCCTCTACTTTTGTCCATTTCCATTCGAAGATTACAAATCAAAGTTCATTCGTCCAGGTGTTTTCCTAAAGCCAAAATTTGTAAAGACTTATGGCATATCTCCGACGGGGGATAGCCCATAATGGCAAAAGTCGAGCTTACGGGGGGATCTGGACAGCCCTCGTCTCATACAGCGGCATATACCGGTAATAGACTTCTAGGATCATGATGGCGGCAGCGGTAGAAAACAGCCGACCGCCCACCCGAGTGTGTTCCCCGTCGAAGTACCAACTGCCGGCTTCGTGGCCCTGGGTGGCCTGGGTGCGGATTAGGTAATCCCTCATCCGGCTGTTCCAGCGGTTCCATTCCGCTCCGCCCCAATGGTGGAGCAATTGGGCGGCATAATAGTTGTAATAGATGTCCTGCGGGGATGGCCCCCATTGATCCACATAGCTAATGCCACGACGAAGGGCCGGATGTTCTCGGCGCCAGCCCAAATACATCCGGCACAGCAGCCCGATGGCGGTAGTACTTCGGCGGGGAGATGGATCCATATACCCATAAACGGCACCTTGTTCCCCTTGGACGCTATCCAGAAACTTCCAGGCCAGCACCAGCGATGGCGAAGGGACGTTCAGCCCGGCCATTTGCCCACTCCGAAGGGCCATCAGTTGCCAGCCGGTTACCGTGGTATCGCCAGGCTGGCCTGGCAGATACCGCCAACCACCGCCCTTTTTGTCCTGCGCATACACGATAAAGTCAATGGCCGCTTGGGCATACTGTTTGAGTAGCGGATCCCCGGTCATGGCGTAGGCTTCGGAGATGGCGATGGTGGCCAGGCCATGGCCGTACATGGTGCCTTCCATAAAGTCGATGCCCCGTTCGGCTTTAATGCCCCGGCTCAGCAGGTAATAGAAGCCCCGATGGACGGTATCCTGGTACGGGCCGTCCCGATGGGTATAGCCTGCCCCCAAAAAGGCCAGCAGGGCCAGACTGGTGGCTGCGGTGGTACTGCCATGAGAACCTGGATTTCGGCAAAGGCCGGGGCAATTGGCTTTGCGATGGTCAAAATCCCAACCGCCATTGGGCATTTGATGGGCAGCCAGCCAGCGGAGGCCTCGTTCCACGGCGCTTTCGCTGGCCTCCGTGCCCCCCCGTTGAAGGGCAATCTTGCCTCTTTTTTGAGGGTCCCGGCCCTCCAGACCGCCTCCGGGCACAAAACGGACCACCGGCTCGGTCATTTCCTTAGCCACAATGGCTGGCGAAGTATCGGGGGGAATATTGCCCCCAGGGCGAACGGATGAGACCGAAACAGAACCTATCGGCCAGGGGGGGGCAATTTCTAACTTAGTTACTTCCACTGGGACTGGTTCCATCTCCGGCAAAAGGGGATGCCCGGCAGGGAGAGATTGACCCCGGTCCCATAGCAACCAGTCAAAACTGCCGTGTTCAAAACTTCCCAGCCATTGCCCCATCGAATGGCCCTGAAAAGACGGCAATGTCCATATCCAGGCCAGTAAGATGATTCCAAGCAGATGGACCATGAAACTGGTGAGGAAGCCAGTGGTTTCTTTCCGGCCCATGGGCGCCCACCAGGGACGAACTTGCTCTAACAGCAGCGGTTCGGGCGGTCCGGAACCCCGGTGCCCAAGCCATTGTTCCAGCGGGGTCGGCGGTGGGAGAACCTCCAGGACAACCACCGGCTTGGCCTCCCCGGCCAGATTCCCCCCTGACACAGCAGCTTGTTTGTTCGCCGGGGGGGAACATTTGGGTACCTGAGGGGGAGGTTGGGAAACAGCGGACGGTGACGCAGCAGGCGGAGAAGAATCGGTTAGGTTTTCCGGGTGGGAGTGGCGAACAGAACCCTCAGGCGGGGCAGAGCCGGACGGACGGGATTTCAACCGATCTGGGCTATTCCCATCTGGGCTATTCCCAGCCGAGCTGAACTTCCCCTCTCCAGAATGCCCCACCTCAGGAAATCGGTCCGCCACCGGATAACTTCCCTTGAAATTGGGGAAAACAGTCAAAACAGAACGTCTAGAGAAATTATAGACCACCTTCCGCGAACCCGCACCGTCCGGTTCGCCGGACACCTCCCAAGCGTTATAACAAAGGTGGCTCAGTGCAAGGGTGTAGCCTTTATCCAAAAGCCCCCCTACACACCCCAATAGTTTTTAGGAAAAAAACCAGGGGAGATAGAGAAACTGCGAGTGGAGTACGGGAGCAAAATGCATCCCCGGAGGTGATCGTTTCCGGGGTCCTTACCGGTGCCCAACATACACCCCGCAAAGTAGGGGAAAATACTCCCCAGGCAAAGATTAGAAAAGGGTTATGCCCAAATTTACGGGCCAATCCCCCCAAAGAGTTTAGATTTTCCAAATCCGTAACATTTTAGCCGAATGCAATGGGTGTTGTGTTATTCCTGCGCAAGCCGGAATCCAGGCGACTTGTGCCACCCAAATCCCCCTCACCCGGCGGGGCCTTTAGCCCCGCCGGCCTCTCCCGCCAGGGGAGAGGCGGGTTGCTACATTCGGCTAAAATGTTACCCTTCGGCTAATACGAAAATGGTTACCACAAATTTGTGGGCCAGTCCCCCCAAAGAGTTTGGATTTTCCAAATCCAAAGAAGCCCTCTTTTCCGAACCGACCGAGCCGTTCCAAACAAAACAAACAAAAACCTCTTGCCGGGGGAGGGGACCGGAAGAGGTACTCAAAAGCCCAAACTGCCCAAACGAGTTTGGGCGTGGCAGATAGCTTGGTTGTTAAAAGCCGGGCGACTTCGGACCGCTGAACCGATATGGGGGATCGCGTTTGGGGCGGACAGATATTTCGGGTCTTAAAAGGCCTCGGCCATTCGGGTTAATCGGTGTCCGTCTCGGCCTGATCGGCGCCGGAGCCTTCGCCGGCGCCGGTCGCTGCACCGACAGGCGGTTCTTCCGGCGGCAGGGGACCTACCGAACCGACAAAGATCAACTGCTTCTTGCCGCCGACCTTTTTGACCTGGATGGTAACGGTGTCTTTGCCTTCGAACTCACCTTTGAGCAGCTCCTCGGCCAAGGGGTCTTCGACATAGGTTTCGATGGCCCGCCGGAGCGGCCGGGCGCCAAACTCCAGGTTGGAGCCGCGCTTGATCAGGAACCGCTTGGCCTCGTCGGTGAGCACCAGTTCCAGGCCCTTTTCTTTCAGACGTTCTCGCACCTTGCGAAGTTCCAGTTCGACCACCTGACCCAGATCTTCCTGCGTCAGATGGCGGAAGACGATAACATCGTCGACACGGTTGAGGAATTCTGGCCGGAACACCTTTTCAATATGTTCCAGCACCCGTTGCTTCATACTTTCGTAGCTGGCATCCTCGGTGGGTTTTTGGAAGCCGAAAGCGGCTTCGTTTTTGATGGCTTCGGCGCCGGCGTTGGTGGTCATGATGATGATGGTATTTCGGAAATCGACATTTCGTCCGAAGCTATCCGTGAGCCGACCTTCTTCCATCACCTGCAAGAGCATGTTGAAGACATCCGGATGGGCCTTTTCGATTTCATCCAGCAGCACTACCGAATACGGACGACGCCGGATTTTTTCCGTCAGTTGACCGCCTTCTTCGTACCCCACATAGCCGGGGGGGGCCCCGATGAGTCGGCTGACATTATGCTTTTCCATATATTCGCTCATGTCGATCTGGACCAGGGCGTCTTCATCGCCGAAGAGGAACTCGGCCAGCGCCTTGGCCAGAAGCGTTTTGCCCACGCCCGTGGGACCAGCAAAGATGAAGCAGCCTACCGGTCGTTTGGGGTCTTTCAGGCCGCTTCGGCTCCGGCGAACCACCCGGGCCACCGCCTTGATGGCCTCATCCTGGCTGACCACTCGCTTATGGAGCTCTTCTTCCATGTGCATAAGCCGCTCCGAATCCTCCGTGCTGAGCCTGGTCAGCGGAATGCCGGTCATCTTCGAGACTACTTCGGCGATCACGTCTTCATCGACGACGCCCTCGCCCTCACGACACCGTTCGCGCCACTGGCGCATGATCATTTGCTTCTTTTGGCGGAGTTTGTCGGCCTGATCGCGCAGGGCCGCCGCTTTCTCAAAGTCCTGATTGGCCACCGCCTCTTCCTTCTCCTTGTTGAGCCGTTCCACCTCCTCGTCAATCTCTTTCAGGTCCGGCGGACGGGTCATGCTCCGCAGATGGACCCGGGCACCTGCCTCGTCGATGACGTCGATGGCTTTATCGGGCAAGCAACGGCCGCTGATATATCGGCTGGACAGTTCCACAGCCGCCTGGATCGCCCCGTCGGTAATCCGCACATGGTGATGCTTTTCGTACCGATCCCGCAGCCCCTTCAGAATGGCCACCGTCTCTTCTTTGGTATTGGGTTCGACGATGATTTCCTGGAATCGGCGGGCCAAGGCGCTATCTTTCTCCACGTATTTACGGTATTCATCGAGCGTAGTGGCGCCGATGCACTGGATTTCACCTCGTGCCAAAGCCGGCTTCAGCACATTGGAGGCGTCAATAGCGCCTTCGGCCCCACCGGCGCCTACCAGGGTGTGCAACTCATCGATGAACAGAATCGTATTCTTGGCACGGCGGACCTCATTCATGACGGCCTTGATCCGTTCCTCAAATTGGCCGCGGTATTTGGTCCCTGCCACCATCAAGGCCAAGTCCAACACCACAATCCGCCTATCTAACAAGATTTCCGGCACATTGCCCTGCACGATGCGCTGGGCAAAGCCTTCGACGATGGCGGTTTTGCCGACCCCGGCTTCGCCCAAAAGGACGGGGTTGTTTTTGGTGCGTCGGCAAAGGATTTGCATGGTCCGTTCGATTTCGCGTTCCCGACCGATGACCGGATCGAGTTTGCCCTGGCGGGCCAATTCCGTCAGGTCCCGGCCAAAACTATCCAAGGCAGGAGTTTTGGATTTTCGCGAAGTGGCCTGCTCCCCGCTTGCTGGAGTGAACGGGCCGGCGCGTTCGGGGCTCTCGGCCCCCTCGATGGAGCCATGGCCCAACAAATTCAGCACTTCCTCCCGAACATCCTCCAGGCGGACGCCGAGGTTCATCAGCACCTGGGCGGCCACACCCTCTTGTTCTCGGAGAAGACCGAGCAACAAATGTTCTGTACCCACGTAGTTGTGGTTCAAATTCCGGGCCTCTTCTACCGCATACTCCAGGACCTTCTTGGCGCGGGGCGTATGCGGCAATTTGCCCATGGTCACCATATCCGGCCCGCTCTGGACCAGCTTTTCCACCTCCAAACGGATCTTCCGTAGGTCAATGTCTAAATTCCGGAGTACGTTGGCCGCTACCCCGGTCCCCTCTTTAATCAGCCCCAGCAAAATATGTTCGGTTCCTATATATTCATGGTTAAAACGCTGGGCCTCCTGATTGGCCAGTTGCATGACCTTGCGTGCCCGATCAGTAAACCGCTCGTACATAGGCGTCGTTCTTTCTACACCAAAAAGGGACTGGAAAGGATTGCTCCATCCAGCTTACCCAACGCCGCCTCCTGATCGTCTCAGAAGCCGGCTCTCCTGTGTGTACGGTAATAAAAAACAAAACACAAGGTAACATTGTAGCCGAATGATACCACTCGCCTCTCCCCTGGTGGCAGAGGCCGGCTGAGCCGAAGGCTCAGCCGGGTGAGGGGGCGAAATGGAGGGACCTGCTTGTCAGGTCCGGCGGGCACGACGAGCGTGCCCCTCCATTCGGCTAACATGTTACAAAACAAGAGGATCCGCTTCGCGGGAGCCAAAAATGCATGACCCTGCCTGGCCCACTGCCGCCAGCACTATTCCTCGTCCTCTTTTAATTATTCTACCGTACCAGTAAATGTCTGACAGGACGACCCATCCAACTGGGGCATAGGAAGAATCCTCAGAAGCCTCGGAAATCTCCGGGGCTGTAAAAGTAATTTTAACGAAAAGACCTTTATAAAGATCTCATTTGTAATAATTCGGCCGAACGAAGGGAACACCTCCCCTCTCCCCCGCCGGAGAGGATGGCCTGCGGAGCAAGCCGGGTGCAGGGGCAAATCCGGGAGGGTGGACGTCTGGTCCGCCAACCTTGGCAGGTGGAAACTCTGGGTCTGAGGCCTTGGCAGGCCGAAGGTTCGCATTCCCAGCAGTCCCCATATTCCCCAGCAACCGCCCAGCAACCTGACGTTCGGACGGCCTCCCTCACTAGCAGGCAGTGACGCGGAATTCCCGATTTCCAGGCAGTGCCACTCCAGTTTCCACGCCGCCGGTTTGCTTCGGGAGAGTCGTCCTCTCGATGACCAAAGCAGAGAGAAACTGCTCCTTTGGGCGGACGTCTTCTTAACCAGGGGTAATGTGCTAAACCATCTGTAACTGTTTAGCAGTATAAAGTAACCTTTGGATTTTTTGCCATAACTTGATAGACTGGTCATCAGGTAGGTTTTTTGCTAGCGTCCCATGGAGAGCCAAAAACCTAACTTGTTTCTTTATAAAGGGTTATGGGAATTTGCTACATTCGGATAAACAGTTACAACCATTTTAAGCGGCTTCCTGCCGGAGGCCTATTGCCTCGGCCGGGGGAGTACCTTCGGCCGCTGGCCTGGGACCGAGTTCGGGGAGAGCCGTCTCGGCCTTTACCTGCTCGATTAAGGCCCGTTCCCGCTGGATTTCCAAGGCCCAGGCCTGGCTTGCCTCCAACCGCTCCAACTGATCCAATTGACGCAAGGCCTCGTCCCACCGCCGGGTACGCCGGAACAGGGTGGCAATCATCAACCGGGCTTCGACATCCCGGGGATTTTGCCTCAAAAGCTGGACCAAACTTTTCTCTGCCTCAAACCATTGCCCTTGCAAATAATACTCCATCGCTTCCATAAAAAGGGCATTGGAAGAAGCAGAGGGGGCTCCAGAGGCCCCTATTGGCCGGGTCCTGGAGACGCTGGCCAATGCAGCCCCACCCCATAGGAGGATGATTCCCCCCCATAAGAGAGGTTTCGACCCCTCTGGAAGCCATTCCCTCCATACAAAAGTACTTACTACCCCCAAATTCAGTAGGGCTCCGCCTATCAGTGCCCATCCCACTCCCCACCAGTTTCCCTGAAGCAATTGGGGCAATCCCGGCCAAATGTACCGCATCCAAGGCCTTCTGCCCATAACCCTCTCCAAAAAATATTCGGTACCCGTCCGAGAAAATTTCGAAAAGGCAATTTGTAAAAATGGGCAAATTTAAGAAATAAAACAAACTGGAAAATCTAGAAAATCAGCGAAATCTTAGATCCCTAGATTCCACGTTTTTCGGTTTTTAACCCTTTTCCATCCTGTCTTCTATGAGCGGCCCATGTTTCTCCGGCAAACGCTCCCTCCCCTATAGGTCCCAAAAGGATTCTGTGAAAGGGAGTATACACTCCCCCAAGAGGTATTGTCCTGTTTTTCCACGGGATTTTAGTCGGCCAGGAAAAATGAATCAAGGCAGAACAGCTCAACCCAGTACACGGGCCGAACTGCCGATCTCCCGTTCCGAAGTGCCCCCTGCCGCGGTAGCCCGGTGGGTGCAAGGGGGAGATTTCCTCTCGGAGGGCCTCCATACCGTCGGCGACAAGGGAGCTGTTTCGGCATCCGACGTGGTAGCCCAGGTAACGGACATCAACGGATGTGCCAGCCTGCGGCGGAGTTTTGACGGGAAAGCTGTTTTCGGAGACGAGCATTGGAGGCTGTTTCTGGTAGGCCCCTGTTGGACACCCGGTCTTCCATCCCAACACCTGGTTTCTGCGGATAATGAATTTTTATTTACAACAAGAATCTTCCCTCTCCGCCGTAGGAGATTCGGGCCAGGGAGAGCAAATGATCCGCTTGGAACATTCCAACATATTCTCTGGAGCTGTGCGAAGAGGAGCTTTGCTGAGGAAGGCTCTCACGGGGCGGGGCGATGTTGCCCAAAGGCAACATGGCCGGTGTGCGTTTTGGGTTCAGCGGCTGGCAAGGTAGTTATTTTGGTCCGTCCGGGTATTGCCGCCGCAGTCACCAGCCTCAGAGGGAATCAGTTTGCCATCTGGGAAGCAATCGGTTTGCTATCCGTGGGGGCATAACCTAGAGTTGTAATAAGGGGATACCGGCAGGACGGGAGGGTTTTGGGGTGAATGGGGGAGGCAGCGTTTACTGGGCGCCAAGGCAAACAGGGTAAAAATTTGTGCGGGGGTCCTTTATGCCGCACTCTTCGGAGCCTACGCTTCCGCTGCTTGCTTCTGTAGAATCTTCGTGGGCCGAGTCGGCGTATCCGAAGCCGGTGGAGCAGACGGCCGTTGGGCTGATCTCGGAAGTCGGCTCTTTATTGGACGAATTGGAAGGCACGGGGGTAGGCGTCCAAGCTCCGGCGCCGGAAACCAACCGATTGGTGCAGGCTCGGTTAGGGGTTGGGGCGGGGCTGTTTGTCGCATTACGGTGCAAATCTCCGCCGGCCGCGGCCCATGCGCTTCGGGCGGCGATGACTTGCTCGGCATGGGCCGACCATTTGGGCCTTTGCCCCGCTAGTCGAGAAGCCCTAGAAATTGCCACCCTTCTGCATGATGTGGGCCTGATCGGGGTTCCGGATGAGGTGCTGTTGAAACCCGGACCCCTATCGCCCCAGGAACGCTTGCTGATCGATACGGCCCGTATGCAGTCGGTGGAAATTCTACGGGCCGCTTGCTTTTTGCCGGAAGTCCTGCAAATCGTCCAGTATGCCGGTGCCTGGTATGATGGTTCACGTGGCGGCTACGACCGCCGAGGGCAACAGCTTCCGCTGGGAGCACGGATGTTAACCATTGTGGAAGCCTTCGATGCAATGACCAACGAGCAGGTGTATCGGCCGGCCATGTCTCGGGAGCGGGCTTTGGCCGAACTGTTCCGTTGCGCCGGAACCCAATTTGATCCCTATCTGGTCGAACAGTTTGCCCTGTTTGCCGAGGCGGGATTGAGTACGGTGCGTCAGAAGGTGGCCGGACGCTGGCTGGAACAGTTGGACCCTGCCGTCGCGAACCGCATCTGGAGTTTTCGTGGGGATGTCGGCTGGTCTCGGCAACCGGATCTTTTGGATTTGTTTATCGGCCGGCTTTTGGAAAACATGTACGACGCCGTCATTTTTGTCGATACCGCCATGCGGATCCTGCTCTGGAACCGTGGGGCGGAACGCATGACAGGCATCGGCGCCGAGACCATCGCGGGCCGAACCTGGTCGCCCGGGTTGCTGCAAATCCGGGATGAGAAGGGAACGCTGATCGAACCGGACGATTGCCCGGTGGCCTGTACGATGCGCTCTGGGGTGCAGTCGCTGAGGCGGTTGACGTTGACCGGTCGCAGCGGCCGGAAGGTGCCGGTTGATGTGCATATTATTCCGGTGGCCGGTGACCGGGGGACCGAAGGCGCCATTATGCTCCTGCACGACGCCTCGTCGGAAATCTCTCTGGAGCAACGGTGTCAAAACCTGCATCAACAAGCCACTCTTGATCCGCTCACGCAGGTGGGCAATCGGGCAGAGTTCGATCGGGTCTATGAAGCATTTATTCATACCCATTTGGAGCGGCGATCACCGTGCAGTCTGATCATCTGTGATCTGGATCATTTCAAGCGGGTTAACGACACCTACGGGCATCAAGCCGGCGACGAGGTGATCAAGGCTTTGGCGGGGTTGCTCAAGGCGACGGCCTTGCCGGGAGATTTGGTGGCCCGGTACGGGGGAGAAGAATTTGTCATCCTGTGTGCCAATTGTGATAATGCGGCGGCGGTGCGCCGGGCCGAACAAATCCGCCAAGCCTTCGCCCAGTTACAACTGGCGTGTCTGGGAGGCACTCCGGTAACGGCCAGTTTCGGAGTAACCGAAGTCCAGCCTGGCGATACGCCCGAAACCATGCTCCGCCGGGCGGATCGGGCTCTGCTGTTGGCTAAATCCCGGGGCCGAAATCGGGTGGTCCAATTAGGCTCCGGCGCCGATTCGCCGGAAACAGCGCGATGGTGGAATCTGTTTCAGCAAAAGCCTCCCGAAGCCGAAATCCTGCTCCAGCAGCGTTGGGTTACGCCGGTGCCCCTGGCCCTGGCGATGGAAAAACTCCGCGGATTTGTGGCCGACCACGCCGGACGAATCCTCGCGGCTCAAAACGACCATATCCAATTGGAAGTTGATACCAGTCCCAGTCGCACTCGCCGCGCCAGCGACCGGCCCATGACCTTTCTGCTGGACATCCGAATGAAAGAGCTTCGGAAGCTGGTAGAAGAAGAACGGCTCCCCAGTTGCTCCCGTTCTCAGACGAAAATCCAAGTCGCCCTTGCCCCCAAACGAACCCGAGACCGCCGACGTACCGATCTGGTGGCACGCTCCAAAGAGATGCTCCTGAGTCTGCGAGCCTATCTGATGGCCGAAGACGATCCCCAGCCCGACACAGGCTGGGAACCGCTCCGCCAGAAACACCGCAAAGGCTGGCTGGCTTGGCTTTGGCGAAGATAGCCTCCGGACGGGAACATTCTGGCAGGCAGGTAACAGTTTAGCCGAATGGAGAACGGCGATGTGTTACTGCTGCGTAAGCAGCAGTCCAGGCTGCTTTGTGCCTGCTCCTGTGGGTCTGGTGGGCAATCGGCAACTCTGGGATACTTTCTGGATTCCCGCTTGCGCAGGAATGACACAAAAGGGTCTCGGTTGCCAGGGAGAGAAGAGTTACTTCATTCGGCTAAAATGTTACCCAGGCAGATTTCTTTTTTTCTGCCGATGGGGAAACGTGGCCCGGCTCCGGGGGGCAGAACGGTTTCCGGTGGATGCTGCTTGTTTAGAGGCTGTCCCGAAATTCCGTTTTTCGCCGGATGCAACACCAACCGACAGCCCCCAGACTGCCCAAAACCCCCAATAAAACGGCACTTTGGTAAACCTGAGGGCGTTGGAAAAGGTCCGAGCCGCCGCACAACTCCCAATTTCGGGACAGACTCTTAGACCAAAGGAACCTCTGAAAAATCCTGAAAATATAGGGAACTAGGTGGCCTTTTGGTTATGTTGTCGGCCTCTGAGGTTGCCCAAGGTACCTCCAATGGATTGTATGCTAGCATGGACAGCAGCTCAATATATGGGGTTTTCTGAAAAATCTCCCGAAATACTTCCCTTTTGTCCACGTTGAATTATTCAGAGGTTCCT
>Ga0197142_1004481_pt1 | contig 11284 bp, 12 predicted proteins | sample GBS60_MetaG_FD_148614 | JGI IMG/M metagenome (GOLD analysis project Ga0197142, IMG submission 148614) | Sediment microbial communities from Great Boiling Springs, Gerlach, Nevada, United States - GBS 60_MetaG | ecosystem: Environmental > Aquatic > Thermal springs > Hot (42-90C) > Sediment... | reverse complement strand
TAATTCTGCGCATCGAGTTTCCGAAGGAGCAGCCCGAAATTGACTTCAGACGAGTCCGCGCACCTCAGGAACTCCGTTCCGCTCCTGAAATCCCTTCGATCCCTCACCCCGTCGGCCGCGAAGATGACCGGCGCTTGTCCTCGGCCTCGAGCACGCGACCCTGCCCTTGAGCGAGCAAAGCGAATCCGCACCGATGTAGGAATTCCTCAGATAGGGATAGACACTGGAAGAAGGAGGGGAGCCAGCGGCTGAGTGAAGAGAGAGGCAGGAGAAGCTGTGATCCAAGACGAGGGGAGAGATAGCGGAGACACCCCGTCGGGGCCACTCGGTGTGGGCGGGTGACGAAGATGGGAACCAGGTTGTCCTTGGATGAAGGGATGCGTTATTAGTTTGGTGGATGGTTCAGGAGAGAGCAGGTCGCCGCCACTACCGGTCGCTTCAGGAACTCTCGTGGTCGCCGAACCACTCGATCAAGGAGAGCAACAGCCGTGAGACCAAGAAGGGGATCGTGAGCTTGACCCCGCCCACTTCCTCAGGTAGCCCATGGGGATCCACCTGGCGGGCGAACAGAGGAATCAGGTTGAAGGCGACCAAGAAGATCAGCAAGGCGGCCAGGAAACAGAGCACGTCGTGAGTGAACACGCGTTTGGTATGGGCTACGGCGGTGAGCGCCCGGAAGCCGGTGTTCTCCCCCTGCCCGCGGAGGTGCCCAACCTCTCGCCTCTCCCACGCGCTCAGATCCTGGCGCGTCGTCACCACGTAAAACAGTCGGAACAGACCATCCGTTGCCTGGACGGGAAGAAGCGTTTGACGGCCTTCTCCCGCGCCATCTGAGCCCTCTGCAGAAAATACCGCTTCCCGCAGGCGATCATCAGCACCATCATCAGAAAAACTATTCCCGCCTTAATCTCCGGCTACTTCCGCCCATCCCGCATCCGCTGCACGGAGCTGCTGATCTCGTAGCGATCCCGGCACAACCGATAAGATTCCTTCATCGTGATTTTCATCGGGTCTCTCCTGAACGTCATTCTATCAGAGGCCCCTTTTATACCTCGCCCCTAACGCAATTTCCATGCCATTTCCTGCCCTTTTTTCACTTGGGGAATTCCTGAGGTGTATACTACGACCTTGACTTGGATATGTTCGTAGGCGTATACTACGATCCCGACTTGGATATGTTCGTATGTCACTTTCACGGCAAGCGCCCCCGGTTGGAGATGGGTGAGCCAGAGGTGAAAGCCGTTCTCTCTCACTTGGAAGGGACGCCGCGGCTGGTTGGGATGCTCCTTTACGGAACAGGAATGCACCTGATGGAGTATTTATGCCTTCGGGTTAAAGACATTGATTTCGAGCCGAATCAGATTGTGATTCGTGATGGCAAAGGTCAGAAAGACCGTGTGACGATGCTGCCAGTGACCGTGAAAGACCGGTTTGACTTGCTCCCGAGGAAGGGGTGACACATGGCACGCCGCTCAAGATTCCGCGATGTTTCAAGCGTGGGACGCAGTGATGTGGTGCCATATCGGCGAGGAGAGGATCCCGCAGAGCGTCATGCCCGGCGACTCTACACAAACCTTAAGTTTCAAGAAGAGGTGCGGGCTTGGGCACAAAGGCATGGAATCGTTTTAAAGATAAAGAATGAAGGGCACCATTGGATTTTTGAATATCGCAATCGCGTAGCGGAATGGTGGCCCAGTTCCGCGAAGCTCGTAATCGACAGGGCCTACAGTAAGGGAATCCATGTCCACGATTACAAACAGCTCATAAAGTACTTGACGAAGGAATGGAATCTCAATGTGGAGAGGGGGTACGCCCAACAACGCCATCAACTCTGACGTGCAAAAGTGCCGCTTCGCTTTGCTTTTGCACGCCGGTTATGGCGAGCGTTAGAACGCGAAGAGGGGATTACTCAATGGCAAAGAAGACCGTGCCGTTCAATCGGAATGGGATTGAGAAGCTCCCGGAGAACAAGCCCGTTGTCTACAAGATCCTCACCGAAAGCGGCAAGAACAACTACACAGGTGTCGCCCAGCGAGGCCGCGTGCGGGAACGATTGCGAGAGCATCTCCCTGGCGGCAAGGACCACATTCCGGGCGCCAAAGTCCAAATCGAGCAGATGTCCAGCATCAAGGAAGCCAAAGCGAGGGAGCGCAGAATCATCTCGCGCAGCAGGCCTCCGTACAACCAGAAAGGCAAGTAGTCAGCGTTCTAACAACCGGTCACAGCGGACGGCGCTGCGCGCCACCGCTGAACCGGAGCGTTTTGCCGACCCAAGGAAGGAGAAAGCCATATGAAGATCCGCAACATCAATGGCACCTCTCAGACAACCTGCAGATGTGGTTCATGGCTCAAGCACTGGGAGAACTTCAGCCGCCAGCCAAGACCATACTCCTGCCCGGCGTTTGGCTGCTCGAAGACGGACCTACTTGGTGCGCATGTGCAGAAGGGTGGTGGAAGCACCAACCAGAAGTGGTACATTTACCCGCTCTGCGCAGACCACAACAGGTACACCGGAGAGTTGGAGGTGTCCGACGCCTACAGGCTCGTTTCGGCCAACAAGAGGGAGACGTGCGAGAGGTAGCGCGGCAGAACAACCGGTTGCAGCGGACGGTCCGCTGCGCGGCCCGCTGCTGAACCGGAGCGTTATGCCGGCAGAACGGAGAGAGTATCATATGATCGTTGACGTCCTTGAGCCTTGGCTTCGTAAGCGTTGGCCAGACTATAAACCCACGAGATGCATGCAGGGGATGTACGGCCTCGTGTTCGTCCTTGAAGCCAAGGAGAACAACGTTTCTCCGCAGAGGTTTTGCGTCAAGACTCTGAACCCTGAGAAACTCAAACCCGGCGGCCGCGACCTAAAGCGCCTGTTTGAGCGGGAGGTGAGGCTTTGGCTCAATATCCCCTTCCACTACCATCCATTGAGGCCCTTCTTTTATGCCTGACGCCTTATGCCATTTCCATGCCAATATCCCTGGTTTACCCCTTTTCTCAAGGTGAGGAATTCCTAGCACCGATGCTTGACAAAAGAAGTGCGGGTGCTATAGCATCCATGAGCGTGAATCCCGCGAGGAGGTGCACTATGAATAAAAGGATCTTCGTCCCTTCTCTGACCCCCATCGCTCTCTGGCTCCTAGCGACGATAGCCACGTCGCAAGAACTGACGGCGACGCTCTTCGGTCGCGTGACTGATCCGACTGGGGCCGTCGTCCCCGGAGCCGAAGTCATCGTGAAGAATATGGATACCGGATACTCCCGCAGCTTGCGCACGGATGCCGAGGGGAACTACGTGGCGACCTATCTGCCGATCGGACGATATCAACTCATCGTCGAGGCTCCAGGATTCAAGCGTTTCGTGCGAGAGAACATCGTCCTCTCGGTCAACGATCGGGTCGCTCTCCCGGTGACGCTCCAAATCGGTGAGATTCAAGAGACGGTCACTGTCACAGCGGAGGAAGTCTTAGTGCAACAGAGTCCCACGATAAGCGGATTGGTCTCCGGGCGGCAGATGACCGAGCTCCCTCTGAACAATCGGAACTTCGTGCAGTTGACGTACCTCGTGCCAGGAGTCTCCTCGGCTTTGCCGAGCCAAGTGGGGTTCGGCGGGCTCAGTGTGATCTCGATCTCCGTCAGCGGGAGTCGCACGAGCGGGATCAACTGGCTCGTTGACGGCGGACGCAACGTGGACACGGGATCCAACCTGACCCTGTTCAACTATCCGAGCGTGGATGCGGTGGCGGAGTTTCGCATTCTCACCAACGTCTACAGTGCGGAGTTCGGCCGCAACGCCGGAGGGGTCGTGAATATCATCACCAAGTCTGGGACTCGCGAGTTCCATGGAGGTGCTTATTACTTTGTGCGCAATGATGCTATTGCGGCGCGCGAGCCGTTTCGCTTCACCCCTCCCATCGTGGGACGAACGAGCTTGAAGCCGCCGCTTCGATACAACAACTTCGGGTGGAACATCGGCGGTCCGGTCACGCTCTTCGGGTATAACACGTCGCGCGAGAAGACCTTCTTCTTCTTCTCGCAAGAGTTCCGCCGCATTCGAGAGTTCACGACGCCACGCACGACTGTTCCCACAGCGGCCATGCGTCGAGGAGATTTCTCGGGTCTACCTCCGATTACGGATCCGCAGACGCGGCAACCCTTCCCCGGCAATATCATCCCGGCGGACCGGATTGATCCCAACGCGCGGATCATCATCGAGCGACTCTTCCCGCTCCCCAACGCGGCGGCCGAGGGCGATCCACGATTCTACCGTCCCACGTTACGACAGCCGGTCAACTTCCGCCAAGAGCTGTGGCGCGTGGATCATGTCTTCACCCCTAACTTTCGCGTGTGGGCTCGATACATTCGGGATATCTTCTCTCGCGTAGAGCCGGGCGGATTGTTTAACTCCATCCTGCTTCCCGATGTCGCGACGACGGCTACGGACACGCCGGCGGTCAACTTCAAAGTCGCTGCGACGCATGTCATCGGAGCGCGCGCTGTGAGCGAGTTCGCCTACGACTTCTCTCGCAATCAGATCATCAGCGACATCATCGGGCGCGGCAAGCGCAGTGCCCTGGGACTGAGGATCCCCGAGATCTTCCCGGGGAATCGCGACCTGGTGCCGAACATCTCCATCTCCGGCTTCGCGACGATCAGTTTCTTCGGCCCATATCGGAACGGGAATCCGAGCCACGCGTTCACATATAACTTCACCTACACGACGGGGAAGCACACGTTCAAAGCGGGAGCGTTCTTGGCCACCGAGCGGAAGTTCGAGAACTCTGGAGGCAATCCCGTGGACGGATCGTTCACGTTCGACGGGCGCTTCACAGGCAACGCGCTGGCGGATTTCTTGCTCGGTCTCGCGTCGAGCTACACCGAGGATCAGGTGGATGTGAACCTGGACCTCCGATACAACACCTACGAGTTCTACGCGCAGGACAGTTGGAAGGTGCGCCCGAACTTCACGCTCGACTTCGGCGTCCGATACTCGATGTTCGGCAACCCGGTGGAGAAGAACAATCTCCTGCAGACTTTCCGACCCGACCTCTACCGACCGGATCGCGCTGTACAGCTCGACGCTCGAGGCTTCATCATCCCCGGGAGTGGGGATCGCTTCAATGGGATGATCTTCTCCGGGGAGAATTCGCCCTTCGGGCGGCGGGTACAGGAGAACAACTTCGATCTCGTCGGCCCGCGCTTCGGGTTCGCGTGGGATCCGACCGGGCGCGGGAAGGCCGTGCTGCGAGGCGGCTACGGCATCTACTACGACCGCTCCCTGACGGGGATCGTGCTGCAGAACGGATTCGTGAACCCCAAGGCGAACACTCGCGTGACCATTGACAATGCGTTGCTCAGCAATCCGGCTGCGGGCATCACGCGCGAGACCATCTTGCCCATCAGCTTGCTCACGACGGGCTTCCCCTTCCGCGCGCCGACCATGCAACAGTGGAACCTGAGCTATCAGCGCGAGATCTTCCCGCAGACGCTGTTCGAGATCGGATATGTGGGCTCAGGTGGCAACAATCTCCTGCGCCTCATCAACATCAATCAGCCGCGTCCTTTGGCTGCCACTCAAGCCGGAGGCGTCATCAACCGAGTGCGCCCGTATCTCGGATACGCTCTGATCCAAGAGCGCCAGACGACGGGCGTCTCCCGCTACCACTCATTGCAGATGTCTCTCCAGAAGCGCATGAGTCGGGGCTTCTCCATCGGTGGGGTCTACACTTGGGGGAAGAACATGACCACAGCCTCGACGGATCGTTCCGATGCTCCCCAGAACTCGCTCAATATTCGCGCTGAGCGCGCTCCTTCCTCCTTCCAGCGGCAACACGTGCTGACGATCAACTACATCTGGGAGCTGCCGGCCCTGAAGGGAGCGCATCGAGCCGTGCGCGCTCTCCTTGGCGGATGGCAGATCTCCGGCATCACGACCTTCTGGAGCGGCTTGCCCTTCACCGTCGTGCAGTCTGGGGACACGCTTCTGGTCGGTCCCTTCCCAGCAGGAGGCGCGACGCGTCCCGACCTCATCGCCAATCCTCGCCTGCCCAAGGAACGGCGCACAGCCGCGCGATGGTTCAATACGGATGCTTTTCGCCGGGCGACGACGACCTTCGGGACAGCCGGACGCAACATCATTCGCGCCGCGGGTGTGAACAACTGGGACATCATCCTGATGAAGAACTTCGCCCTGACCGAAAACGCGCGCCTGCAATTCCGAGCCGAATTCTTCAACGCCTTCAATCACACCCAGTTGGGGACTCCGGGCGCGACGCTGGGTGTCGCCGGCTTCGGATCCGTCAGCAGCGCGCGCGATCCGCGCATCATCCAGTTCGGCCTGAAGCTCTCCTTCTGACGACAGTGAGCGGGGCTCCGCGTCCGTTCGGAGCCCCGCATTTCCTCTCTCGATCCAGGCCGACTCCTATCCCTTCCTCACATCGGAAATGAAAGCGCGCGCATCCCTGTAGGCCGGCGCAATCCTTCGTCCGCATGGACGGGAACAGTCACTTCCCTCACGCGAGATTAGCCTCCTCGGCTCTGAGGACATCATCACGTGCATCCGCGCCGGACCTCGTCGTCCTTCAATATCGCGGCACGCTCGGATCCACTTCAATGGCCCACCGATTGATCCCCCCTTTCAGGTTCTTGATCCGCCGAAAGCCGGCATTGTAGAGGAACCGGAGGACTTGAGCGCTTCGTCCCCCCGTCTTGCAGTAGACGACAATGTCATCGGTCGTCGGCAGTTCATGCAAACACGCTGGGATACGATTCATCGGGATGAGCGTCGCGCCGGGCAGATGCGCGATCTGCCACTCGTGCGGCTCGCGCACGTCGAGCAAGAAGAGGCGCTCGCCGCGATCGAGGCGCTGCTTCAGCTCGCGCGGCGTGATCTCCAGTTCTTCAGCGAGCACCGGCTCCGGCGTCACGCCGCAGAACTCTTCATAATCGATCAGCTCGCGGATCGTCGGACGCTCGCCGCAGATCGGACACTGCGGATCTTTCCGCACCTTCACCATGCGAACCTGCATGCGCCACGCATCAAAGAGCATGAGCCGTCCGATGAGCGGCTCTCCCTGCCCCAGGATGAGCTTGATCGTCTCATTGGCCTGGATTGCGCCAATGATCCCGGGGAGCACGCCGAGCACGCCTCCCTCGGCGCAACTGGGAACGAGACCCGGAGGCGGCGGCTCCGGATACAAACACCGATAGCACGGACCCTGCCGGGCGTAGAAGACCGAGGCTTGCCCCTCGAAGCGGAAGATGCTCCCGTAGACATTCGGCTTGCCGAGCAGCACGCACGCATCGTTGACCAAGTATCGCGTCGGGAAATTGTCCGTGCCATCCACAATCACATCGTACTCTTTCAAGATCTCAAGCGCATTGGCCGACGTGAGCCGCGTCTCATAGGTCTCGATCTCAATATGCGGATTGATCGCCTGGAGCCGCTCCTTGGCCGTCTGCAGCTTAGACCGCCCGACATCCTGCGTCGTGTAGAGGACCTGCCGCTGCAGATTCGTGAAATCCACGACATCGAAATCCACGATCCCGAGGCGCCCGACCCCGGCGGCCGTCAGATAGAGCGCCAGAGGTGAGCCCAAGCCCCCGGCGCCAATGATCAAGACACGCGCCGCCTTGAGCCGACGTTGCCCCTCGAGCGTCACCTCGGGCATGATGAGATGGCGACTGTAGCGCAGAATCTCCTCCGGACTGAGCTGCAGTTGCTCCGCCCGTCTGGCGATCTCTGAAAGGTCGCTTCCATCCGAGGATGGGACGCTGCTTCCCCCAGCCACCGAAGGCACGATAGTGATCTCATCTCCCTCCTTCAGGGGCGTCTCCAGCTCTTGCAGATAGCGCACGTCTTCATCATTGACGTACACATTGACGAAGTGGCGGAGTCGCCCATCCTCGGTGAAAAGATGACGCCCGAGATCGGGATATTGCTCGACCAGACGCGTAAGGGCCTCTCGAACCGTCCGTCCCTCGACCCGAAGCACATCGCTCTCCGCCGCATACTGCCGTAAGGCCGTCGGCAATAAGATCTTCACCGACATCCTCTCTCCTCCTTTCCCCGAGGCTGCTCCTCGGAAGAGTCATCCGATGAGAATCTCCTCCTGATCGAACCGCGAACGATCCTCGCGCAAAACCCAGGAATGAACGCTCTCGGAGACAGCCGCCCGAACCGAGACGATCAGGTACGAATACCACGGCCAGGCATGTTCCAGATCGTCCGAAGACGGACGCGCTTCCGCATCCGGATGCGAATGGAAGAAGCCGAGGACCTCACGTCCGCGGGCGCGCGCTTCCCGTTCGAGCCGCAGCAACTCCTGCGGCGCAATAGCGTAGCGATTGTGCGGCGAGTCCCGTCGCACGTTCGGCGTCGGCCGAATCTCCTGGACGACTTTCGTCTCTCCCTCGACCCATCCCACGAGCACACCGCATCCTTCTTCCGGATACATGCGCTCGCCATGCCGCTTGATCGCCTCAAGCTGTTCGATCGTGAGCCGAATCATTGCCCTCCTCCCAAAAGCGTTCGCTCAAATACTTATCCCCACTGTCGGGGAAGATCGTGACGATGACACCCCGCCGAATCTGTCGCGCGACACGGAGCGCGCCAGCCAGTGCCGCTCCCGAAGAGACTCCCACAAGCACCCCCTCCTCGCGCGCCAGACGGCGCACCATCGCATACGCTTCTTCGGTCGTCACTTCCAAATTCCAATCGGCCAATGTCTCGTCATAGATGCCCGGCCGAATGGCCGTCGGCATGTGCTTGAGACCTTCGATCCCATGAAACGGCGAATCCGGCTGCAACGACACCAGGCAAATCCCCGGACAGAGTTCGCGCAAACGACGCCCTACGCCCACAAACGTGCCGCTTGTGCCCACCCCGGCCACAAAGTGAGTAATTCGCCCCTCTGTCTGCTCGAAGATCTCCAGGGCCGTCGTCTCGTAATGCGCGCGCCAGTTGGCCGGATTGTTATACTGATCTGCATAGAAGTAGAGCTCCGGATGTTCAGCCGCCAAGCGCCGCGCTTCGCGAATCGCCCCATCCGATCCCTCGCGCGGATCCGTCAAGCGCAGCTCAGCGCCCAACGCCCTCAAGATCCTCTTTCGCTCAGGTGTGACATTGGCGGGAACGGCGAGCGTCACCCGATACCCCTTCACCCGCGCGATCCACGCATAGGCGATACCCGTATTGCCCGATGTCGCATCGAGGATGATCTTGTCCGGCGTCAGTTGCCCCGATATTTCCGCTTCGCGAATGATCCACAGCCCCGCCCGATCCTTCACCGATCCTCCCGGATTGTACCATTCCGCCTTCGCGTAAATTTCGACTCCTTCGACCTCGCGCGCAATCCGCCGCAATCGCAGAAGCGGCGTCCGTCCGACAAGTTCCAGCACCTCCATGGGCCGCTCCCACACGCGCGCCACTACCGGACGAGCGTCGGGTCTGTCGGACCTGCCCTCATGGCGCCCTCGCCCTACGGCTTCACGACACCGCATGACTCTCCCCGCGCCATAAAAAAACCCACTGCCGATCTCTCCGGCAGTGGGTTCAACCTCGAATCGAAATCGCGCGCGGCCTCAGCTCATCGGCTCCCGCCCCACCGCCGAAGAGCCCTCCCTCACCCGACAACAACAACACATCTGGGCCATCCGGCGGTCCTCACATCCGTTCATCGCCATCCATGAGCCGGAGCAGTACATCTTTCTCACGTCGGCCGCGCGAATCTCAAAGAGTTGGAAATTTTTCACGCGCTCGGCCCACTTGTCAAGGTCACTGATCCCTACTGCCGTAATGGGTGAGGAGGCCGGAAGGGAAGCTTCCCTCGTTTTCGGAGGAAGAGATAAGACGACCACCTCGGGCTATCGGCAACAGCACACCAAGGAGACAACCGGCGGTACGCAAGCCTGAGGGGGAAGTGGACTCGCCCTACCCGGAGCCAGCGCGCAGCTCAGCAGTGGGAATTGACAGGGGATAACGCACTTTGTCCCCTGATGCCGCAGGATGGGACAGCGGAGTGAATCCAAGCCCCCCGACCTCTCTTACGGCACCTGCAGATGGTGAGGCGGGGACACAGAGCACGAAGGAAATTGGGATCACATAACCGGAGGAGATCCGCGTTACGACTGCCTCGGCTGCACCGGCGAATCCGCTACATTCCGCACGACTTCCTGCACACGCTCACTCCGCATTGGGCGGAAACCAAGTGAGGGATCGTGGTGGAGGAAACAGGAGGCAAACGAGGAAGGTGCCGCGAGATATGTGTTCATAAGTTGCAGAACGGTCGCTCTCCCAACAAAATCGAAAGGCGGCGCATCCAAAAGGGAGGACGCTCGCAGCGACGAGAATGAAGGAGGCCCAAACATATGAGGAGCTGGAGGACACGGCTTGCGATCGGGCTTCTTCTCATCGGGCCCCTAATAAACGGCCTTCCGATGGCGCGGAAGGACGGGACGCGACCTTTCAGGACCTGGGCTCGACAATCGGGCCGCAACACAACAACCTCGTCGCTTGAGAAAGCCTTCGACTTTCCGATCGGCGGCAAGGCGCGCGTTGAGAACCTCTCCGGCGGCATTCATCTGGAGACGTGGTCGCGTCCACGAGTGGAGATCGAAGTGCGTCCGACGCCTGGCGCTCGCGGGTTTCGCACGTCACTGGTGTCGCTCGACGTGTCGGCCGATGCCTTCGCCTGCCTCATCCCTTCGGTCCCTCACCTTCGTCTCGACATCCGAATGCGCGTCCCGGATGGAACGGCCCTGGAGCTGAAATCGGCCGATGGTTCTATTGAGGTCTCCGGAGAGCCCGGGACGATGACGATCGAGACAGAAGGGGGAAGTGTCACGCTCCGACTCCCGGCGAATTTCGACGCGGAGATCACGTTGCAAGCACCGCACGGGACGATTCGATCGGAGCTGCCGATCCTCATTCGAGGGACGTTTGATGCCCACGCCGTTCAAGGGAAGCTCGGGCGCGGCGGGCGCTCACTCGCGGTGAAAACCGCGCGTGGAGACATCCGCTTGCTGGCACTGCCCCCGACACTAGGGGGATCCCACGCTATCGCCCAGTCGCAGGAAGCGTCTGAGCCTCCTGCTCGCGTGGAATCGTCTCCGCCGCGCGAGCTGTCCGAGCGCCCAGCGGAATCAACTTCCCCGCGCGCTCGCCCGAGCCTCCGCACCGAGCCCTCAGACGAGCCTCCTCCCTCGCCGCGTCGGACGCGCGGGGAAGACACCGGGGACGTCATCACGCTGGAAGCTCCACTGGTCAACGTCAACGTGAGCGTGACCGACGAAT
>Ga0197142_1004480_pt1 | contig 11284 bp, 6 predicted proteins | sample GBS60_MetaG_FD_148614 | JGI IMG/M metagenome (GOLD analysis project Ga0197142, IMG submission 148614) | Sediment microbial communities from Great Boiling Springs, Gerlach, Nevada, United States - GBS 60_MetaG | ecosystem: Environmental > Aquatic > Thermal springs > Hot (42-90C) > Sediment... | reverse complement strand
CTCTTTTGCTAACTCATAACCCCAATCTCTAAATGCACCTTCGGTAAACTTCATTATATTTCCTTTATGCACAAGTGTTATACTTTTTCGATTGTTTTTAAAAGCATAATCAATTGCTGCGCGTATTAAACGTGTAGAACCTTCTTTACTTACAGGTTTAATACCTATTCCCGATGTATTAGGAAAGCGAATCTTTTTATAATATTCAGGAAAATGAGCTTTGAATAATTCTAGAAATTTTTTATTTTCTTCTGTTCCCGCCTTGAATTCAATCCCAGCATAAATATCTTCTGTATTTTCTCTAAAAATGACCATATCTACTAATTCTGGATGCTTTACTGGACTTGGTACACCTTTAAACCATCGAACAGGTCTTAAACATACATATAAATCGAGCTCTTGTCTTAATGCAACATTCAAAGAACGGATACCACCACCTACGGGAGTTGTTAGAGGACCTTTAATACCTACTAAATATTCGCGAAATACTTCTAATGTTTCTTGGGGGAGCCATTCGTTAAACTTGTTAAATGCTTTTTCGCCAGCATATACTTCTTTCCATATAATTTTTCTTTTTCCATTATAGGCTTTTTGTACTGCCGCATCAATTACACGAACCGAAGCAGCCCAGATATCAGGACCTGTTCCATCTCCTTCGATAAAAGGAATAATGGGTTGATCAGGGACAATTAATTTTCCGTTTTCTATACGAATTTTTTCACCAGACATATTTCCAATACATTAAGATAAAATATAAAGTCAAGAAACTTTATGTTAACATTAAATTAATTTTATAAATTCTCTTTAATTGAACAGGATTCAATTTTCAATTATGATGACCCATCCATTGGAAATATATTATCTATACTACACTCAACAATTTTTGATATTTTTGGATTTTTTTGTCTGCCATTTCTTTGTATTTATCTCTAAAAGATTCTTTTAAGCGTTCATATACTTCTATTAGGTATTTGATCATTTCTTTGTCTTCGCTTTCTCTTAATAAATAGAGTTCTCCATATTCGCGTGCCTTTTCGAAATCTCTAATTTTAAAATAAGACTTGGACAAAATTTTAATCACATCGGAATCCCAAGGAATTAACTCACTTGCAACTTCTAATTCTTCGATTGCTTTTTTGATAGTTCCTAATCTTAACAAAACATAACCAAGGCGTTTTCTAATAATTCCATTTTCTTTATAACGATTTTTTAACTCTACGAATATCTCATAACTTTCTTTATTTTTACCTTCGTCCATAAAATTAACCGCTTTATCAAATAAAATTTTATCGTCTTTATTCATATAACGACTATTCATTAAATAGTTTTTATCTCCTCTATACTCTATACTTATTAAAGATAAATCATCCATTATTTCTGCTCTTTCTTTTAGATTTTGATAAATTAATTCTAAATCACCATTGGACTCTTTTACAACTTCTAAAAATAAGGTTTCGTCTTCGTTGATTACTCTTACACCATCTTCCACACCTAATACTAAATCGTCTTTACCATCACTCCCCAAAATTAATTTATCCCCTTCTTTAATTTTTAAAATGTCGATTTCTATAAGTCCCTCTTTTGACACTCCTAACTTCATATAGCTTTTACGTGGTGTGATAAATTTTACAGAATCAACATTAAATAAAACCAAATTAGGATGTTCTGCATTAATATGATAAACACATCCCTCCCTTTCGTCTAACAACAACAAGATACAAGAAACAAGCATTGTGCCATCAAAGCTTTCGAAAACCTTATGCAATTCTATAAAACAATTTTTTAACCAAATTTCTGGAAACTGCTGTTTAACAGAATCTTCGTACAGTGTACGTTCTACAATTGCTTCTAATACTGAACCAAATACCAATGCACCACCAGCACCTTGAATGGATTTACCCATTGCATCGGCATTCGCACAGAAAACGTAATTTTTTCCTCGAAGAGTAATTTTATGGGCATAACAGAAGTCACCTCCAATTTCGGAATTCCAATGACGGAATTGGAATTTTTTATAATAATCAATTATCATCTCCACATTTACTAAACCATCATCTTTTACTTGGTTTACATTTAAAGGCTTTAATAATTGCGATGTTAAAAAATAATCTGCGTCTTGTTTTTGTTTTAACTCTTGAACTTGTCTTAAACTATTTTCTAATTCGATGGTTCTCTGTTTTACCAAATCTTCTAAATGTTCTGTATAATTCTTAATTTCTTTAATCATGTTATTAAAATTTTCTGTTAGAATTCCTACTTCATCATTACTTGGTACATCTAATTTTATATGATAATTTTTATTTGCCACCTCTTTACTAGCCTCCGATAAACGAAGAATAGGTTTTAAAAACAACGTTGCAGAAAGATAAGTTAATATAAAAATACCAAATACTAGTATAATTAACAGAATGATCAATAAATTCCTTAATTTACTTAATTGGTTGTATTCCGAATTTACATCTAAATCTAAACCCAATACACCGATAAATTGTTTTTGATAATCAAAAATGGGAATATAACAAGAAAGCCACCTACCCCATTGATCTTCAACAAAATCATTCTCGCAGTAAGATTTATGTTGTTTAAATGTTTCTTGTAACTTTTTTAAACTTGTGATATTCCATATCTCTCCAATATGTTGTGCTTCTTCGTCTGGATCGATTTTCCCATTGTTATTGATATCCATTTCTTCCATATCTGAATCCATCAAAAAAAATACATAATCATTCTCTTTAAAAAGATGAATATCCCCCAGAATATAGACGAATCTTAGAAATGGTAGGTTATTTTCTCGATAAAACTTAATGGAATAAAAACTTTGTAATTCTAGTTCTGGCATAGTGCCAGCTTTAATTTTTCTAAGATGCTGAACAATTCTTTGAGATTCTTCTTTATCGTAAATATCTTGATGTTCCTCTTCTGTGAGTAAATCAAGTGTATCTCCTGGTTCTACATTCTGGATTTCTTCTAATATGGATGGATTCTTTTTAGAAGAATTCTCTAATTTTTGGTTTAATTCTTTTTTTAAATGCATTAGATATTGATAATCTTTTTCGTTAAAGAGATGAATACCAGTTTTCCCAATATCGGAAATTCTATTATGTAGAGATTTTAAAATATTTTTTTTTGAATAATTGTAAAAATAATATAATATCGCTGTCGATATTATCACTGTGATAATACTAAAAATTAATGCTACTTTTAGAGGATAAGGAATAAATTTTTTATCGAAAACTTTTATTTTTACTTGAAGTTGATTCATGTATCTACTGAATGACAATTTAAATTTATTTGTCAATGAATTTTGAGCAAAAATATTAATTTTTATAACATTTTCTTGCATTGTTTAGTATTTTACCACAGAGAACACAGAGACCGTATAGAGAAATTGTTATAATAAAATCTTAATTATATGAGAAATACGAGAGATACCATTGTCTAAGATAGATTGAATTTTTCGATGATTTCTCGGAAAACCAAAAAAGCTTGTGAGAAAAAAACAATATTTTATTTTTATTACTATTTAATATAGTATTGATAAATTTTTGTAATATTGATATTGACTTTTTGAAATTTTTTATTTTCCTAAAATTAGAATAATTTTAATTTGATATTTATACATACAAAATATTACAAAAGGTATGGGAAATGAAAAAGCAAATAGTAGAAAGAAAATTACAAGAAATAGTGCACAAAAAAAACAACATGAAGTATAAATTAAGTAAAAGAGAAGTAGCAGAATTGCTTCGCGAAAAAGGGATTCATCCTACTAGCCAAAGAATAGAAATAGCACATTTTATCTATCAAAAACCTCAACATATTTCTGCAGAAGAAATATTACACCACTTAAACAAAGAATACGAAAAGGTCAGTCAAGCAACGGTTTATAATACTCTTCGTTTATTTGTAGAAAAAAATGTCGTAAAAGAATTAATTTTTTCTTCTGATAGGATCTATTACGACTCCAATACAACGAATCATCATCACTTTTTAGATCTAGATACGGGAAAAATTTATGATATACCTGCATGCCTAATTCCAGCACCTGAACTAAATAAAAAAGAATTAGGAAACATAGAAGTAGAAGAAATCAATATTTTAATTAAAGGAAGGTTAAAATCTAACCATTTTGAAGGAAATTATAATAAATCATAGTGCATTAAACGAATACTAACGCATTTCTTCAATCATATATTCGGCAAAAAGGCTTTTTTGGTTATTATAATCTTTTTCGTCGAAAAGCAAAGGATAATCCCCCGAAAAACAAGCATCACACCACTGAGATTTTACATTAGAAACTTCCATAGCTTTTAGAGCATTTTCTATACTTAAATATCCTAAGGAATCTACTCGTAAATATTTTTGGATTTCTTCGATAGTATGACTTGATGCTATAAGTTCATTTCTCGTTGGTATATCGATTCCATAAAAACAAGGATATTTTGTTGGAGGTGCGCTAATTCTAAGATGAATTTCTTTTGCTCCTGCTTTACGAATCATTTTAATTAACTTTTTAGAAGTTGTTCCACGCATAATAGAATCGTCTACTACAACTACGCGTTTATCTTTTACAGCACTTCGAACAACATTATATTTAATTTTTGCACCAAAATCGCGAATCTTTTGTTCTGGTTCGATAAACGTTCTTCCTATATAATGGGAACGAATTAAGCCAGTCGTGTAAGGAATTCCACTCTGTTCTGCATATCCCAAAGCTGCAACAATAGATGAATCAGGTACACCAACTACGACATCAGCATTTGCTGGATGTTCTATTGCTAAATACCTTCCTAAATTTTTTCGAACTTCGAACACAGATCGATTAAAAATATAAGAATCGGGACGCGAAAAATAAATATTTTCGAATATACATAAGGCTTGTCGTTTTGATTGTGGGAATGGGAAAAATGATTCAACCCCCATTTTTGATACTTTTACAATTTCTCCTGGTTCAATATCTCGAATATATTCTACATCAGTAATATCAAAAGCACAGGTTTCGGATGCAAATACAATTGCCCCAGACTTGTGTTTACCCATCACTAATGGACGAAAACCAAAGGGATCTCTTATAGCATATAGTTCAGATCGATTTAAAACTAATAAAGAATATGCTCCTTGGATTTGTTTTAAGGCATAAATTAATGCTTCTAAAAAATCATTTTTTTCACTTTTTGCCATTAAGTGAAAGATAATTTCCGTATCCACAGTAGTCTGAAAAATTGAACCTTGTTGTTCGAAAATTCTTCTTAATTCCCATGCATTGGTAATATTTCCATTATGAGCTAATGCAAAACTTCCCAATCTCGAATCTACCCTAATAGGTTGAGCATTTCTTAAAAAGGATGCACCAGTAGTCGAATATCGATTATGTCCTATAGCAGCAAAACCTCTGAGCATTTTTATTTTATGTTCATCAAAAACGTGAGCTACTTGTCCCATTCCAGCATATCTATACAGATGCTCTCCATCCGTAGAAACAATACCTGCACTTTCTTGACCTCTATGTTGTAATGCATACAACCCTAAATAAGTAAAGTTTGCTGCTTCTTCTACGCCGTAAATTCCATAAATACCACATTCTTCTTTTGGATAATAGGAATTTATCGTTGAAGAATTACTACGAAGAAATTTTTTTAGTGAAAACCTAGGAAATTTTTGTTTCATTGGTTATAATTCCAAAAAAATCATAAATATGAAATAAGCAAGTAATAAATATGAAAGATTTAGTAAGCTTTATAAAAAAAAATCCTCTCTTTGAAAATTTAAATATATCAAATAAAAAGATACAAAAACTACTCTCGAAAATTTTTATAAAAGAATATCCTAAAAATACAATTATATATGAAAAATATCAAACCGCAGAATATGTTTATCTGGTAATTTCTGGAGAGGTAGGTATTTTTTTTAATTATAATAACCAAAAAAAAGAATTATATTCTATCCATGGGAAAGGCAGCATATTTGGAGAAGTAAGTTTTTTAGCTGGAGAAACCCATTCCTCTACCGCTGTATGTATGACAAAGTGTAAAATTGCACAAATTCCTGGTGATGTTTTCTTACAAATTTTAGAAGAAGACCATAACATGGCAATAAAAGTTATTAAATTACTGTCCTCTCGATTTAGACAACGTATAGGGAATCAAGAAATTCCTCATATTGGAAAAATATTTAGCTGTATTTATCCAGATTTGCCTTCGAGAAATTTTAAGATGATCCGTACACTTGCTTATACAACTTTCAAAGAAATTCAAGACTCTGTAATTGTTCTTTACTTTCTTCAAGGGATAGAAAATGACGAAGAGAATCAAAAGCTTTTCGAAAAACTATATTTATCTAACGAAGATATACTGATAGATTTTTACGAAGAATTATTATCAAAAAAACGAGTTTACTTTCTTAATGCATATTCGCTTTTAAAAATGGAATTTAACGAAAATAAATTGATCGATTTTCTTTCTCTAATTAGAAGATTCTTTTCTGCAATATTTGTAGAAACACCAAGTATAGATTTTCCTATCAGTCCAGTAATCTTAAAAACCTGCGATAATATCCTATTTTTCGAAAGATATGGAGCAACAAGTATTGCTCTTAAGGAATTATATTTAGAACAATTTCGTCAAATGGATTTTCTCGATCACCAAAATAAAATGATCTTTGTTTACGAAAAATCAATAAAAGAAAAAACACCTTTCGAAGAAGTAGATAAAAAAAATACGTATTACATAACAACCTTTGTAGAAGAAGAATTAGAACCACAAGAAAATCGAAGTTTGCGTAGACTTGTTAGAATTTTATTAAATCGCTCTCGTGGTTTAACATTAGGTGGTGGTGGCGCAAGAGCATTTGCCCATGTTGGTTGTTTAGAAGTCTTAGAAGTTGAACAAATCGAATTCGATGCTATTATTGGTTCTTCGATGGGAGCTGTAATTAGTGCATTGTATGCTATGGGTTTATCAGCAAACGATATTCGTAAAATGATAGAAAAATATTTACCAAGAAGTGAAGTGATTCTTGATAAAAATATACCGACAGTTAGCTTCTTTAAAGGAAAAAAACTCAATAACTTGCTGAATAATGTTTTTAAAGATTTAAGAATAGAAGAATTAGATATACCTTTTTATTGTACAGCAACAGATCTAATAACTGGCAAAATGATTGTTTTTGATCGAGGTTTTATTGATTTTGCCTTGCGATGTAGTACAAGTCTACCAGGTATTTACCCTCCCATCAAATTTGGAGAATTTGTTTTAATCGATGGTAGTGTTATCAATAATTTACCGGGAGAAGTTCTTAAAGAAAAAGGTTATAATAAAATCTTAGGTATTAATGTAACTCCACTAGTTGATCCTATATCTTCGCATACAGAAATCGAAAAAGAAAAGGGCATAAAAGGGGTTTATGAATACTTTTCTTTACCACCGATTCTAAATATTATTAACCGTTCTGTTTCTATTCAAGGAAGAGAGTTGCTTAAATATCAACTTCAATTTTTTGATTATATTTTGCAACCAGATATCACAGAATTTGGTTTGTTTGACTTTCATCTTAGAGATCAAATCATCGAAAAGGGAAGAATCGAAACACTAGATAAACTACCAAAATTAAGAGAAATTTTTCTTGAATCATAATACCATCAGATTTTTATTGTAATTAAATACTTATGAATAAAAAATTGGATATAGCAAATATTCGAAGAGAATACGAAGGAGTACGATTATTAGAAGAAGAAGCAGAAGAAAATCCTTTTGATTTATTCAAGCGTTGGTTTGAACAAGCATTACAAGAAGAAATAGATCCCAACGCAATGACAGTTGCAACAGTAGACGAAAATCATAATCCCGATGCAAGAATTATGTTATTAAAAGAAGTAAATGATCAAGGATTTGTTTTTTATACAAACTATCAGAGTAAAAAAGGGAAGGATTTGCTTTACAATCCTAAGGCTACATTAGTATTTTTTTGGCATAAATCAGTTCGTCAAGTTCGAATTTTTGGTATTGTAGAAAAGCTTCCTTCTAAATATGCAGAAGAATATTTTTATCAAAGACCTTACGAAAGTCAAGTCGCTGCATATCTTTCCAAACAAAGCGAAGTCATAACAAATCGAGAAGAAATAGAAAGTAAATTTTTTCAACTATTAGAAGAATACAAAAACAAAAAAGTTCCCAAACCAGAAGCTTGGGGTGGATATGTTTTGATTCCCTTGCAAATCGAATTTTGGCAAGGTCGTCCAGCTCGCTTTCATGATCGCTTATTGTATAAAAGAGATTCCATTCAATCCACCGATTGGAAACGATATCGATTGTATCCTTAGATTATCCTTTTACACACAAGATTTGTTTTAAAACATAAATAATCTCTACTAAATCTTTTTGTTGCTCCATTACTTTATCAATATCTTTATAAGCCGCAGGAATTTCGTCTAATACTCCTTTATCTTTTCTACATTCTACTCCTTGTGTTTGTTGGATTAAATCTTTTTCGGTAAAAATCTTTTTAGCTTGATTTCGACTCATTCTTCTTCCAGCTCCATGCGAAGCACTTTCGTAGGATTCGGGATTACCTAATCCTCTAACGATATAACTTTTTGCTCCCATAGAACCAGGAATAATGCCCATTTCTCCTTTACCTGCGCGAATAGCACCTTTTCGCGTTACATAAATTTTCTCTCCGAAATGATATTCTTCTGCAACATAGTTATGATGACAAATTACTTTTTCTACTTCGCGAAGATGAGGTAAAAATTGTTGTAAAACATGCTTGTATATTTCCAGCATAACAAAACGATTTATATAAGCATATCTTTGAGCCCAGTATAAATCATGTTTATATTCTTCCATCTCTTTTGTTCCATCTAAATATACTGCAAGATCGGGATCAGGTAAATCTTTATTATGAGATAATTTTTTTGCACGTTCAATATGATATTTCGCTAATTCATTTCCAATATTTCGCGAACCAGAATGGAGCATTAACCAAACATTTTCTTCTGTATCTAAACATAACTCGATAAAATGATTACCCCCACCTAAGGTTCCTATTTGTCTTTCTGCTTTGCTCTTTAAAGAATGAACCTTTTCTGTTAATCGATAAAAATTTTTAAAAAGTTCCGATACTTCGCTTAGCAATTCTTTGGGCAAATATTTATAATATACTGCTTTTTTATGTTCATCAAAACCTACAGGAATTGCTTCTTCTAATGCTAACCGAATTTCTCGAAGAGAATCGGGTAAATCCTTTGCTTTAACATTGGTTTTTACCGCTGCCATTCCACAACCTATGTCTACACCAACAGCAGCGGGGCTAATAGCATTTTTGGTTGCAATCACCGATCCAACAGTGGCACCTTTTCCAAAATGAACATCGGGCATTACGCTAACATGATGAAATACCCATGGTAAACGGGCAATATTGTATAGTTGTTTTTTTGCTTCTTCTTCGATATCTTCTAGATTTGTCCAAATCTTTAAAGGGACTTTAAAATCCTTTTCTTTTAGAACAATCATAATTACAAAAAAATAAAAAAATCTTATTTCGACATATCGTTTTTTTATAAAATAGCTTTTTCTTTTATAAAAGCTATCAACTCTTCTTTTTTTAGTGGCGAAGAAATGTAATAACCTTGAATATAATCGGCACCTAGTTCGATAAGCTTGTTCATAGTAATTAGATCTTCTACGCCTTCTACAATTGTTTGCATTTGCAATAAATGAGCCAAGTTTATAATATTTTTAACAATCAGTTGAGATTTAGGATTTACTACAATATCGAAACAAAATCGTTTATCGATTTTGATATACTTTAAAGGCATATCTTTTAGATAGGCTAAAGCAGAATATCCTGTACCAAAATCATCTAACGCAAACAAAAATCCTAAATCACTTATGCTATTGATCACCCTTAAAGCTCTGGTAGAATTAGAGAAAAATATACTTTCTGTAATTTCGAAGATAATTTGATGATTTTTAAGGTTAAACTGGGATAAATCTTTGTATTGATTGATAATTGTTTTATAAAAATTTTTATCTGTAATTTGCTTGGTAGAAATATTAATGCTTAGTTTTAATTCGTAATCTAGATAATTTTGTAATTCTGCCAGTTCTAAAATTGATTTTTCTATGATAAAATTTCCTATTTCTGTAATATAATTTAATTCTTCTAACAAGGGAATAAAATCTGTGGGGGTAGCATTCATATTAGGATGATGGAATCGCAATAAAACCTCTAAGTGACTTACTCTTTTTAATTTTAAATCATAGATGGGTTGATAAACCAAATAAAAATATTCTTTATATTTTTGATTTTTAAAAATAGTGATCAATTCATTTCGAAGTAAATTTTTTTCTTCGTAGAGGGATTTTAGGTTATTATCAAAAAAATAGTAAGAATTTTTCGTGGAATATTTGATTTGATACATCGCTAGATCTGCATGGGTTAGAAGGGTATTTAAATCACTTCCATGTTCAGGATAAATTGCAACACCAATACTTATTCCTAAATGAAAAACATATTGTTGAATTTCGACTTTTTTCGAAATCTCATCGATAATTTTTAACGCGAAAATCTGTAAATCCAAATAAGGATCTTCGAGTGTAGATAAATCTATCATCATTGCAAATTCATCTCCACCAATCCTTCCTAAGAGAATTCTAGAAGAAATAAGTTTTGATTCTATCAACGATAAAAAACGTTTAGAAATAATCGCTAGTGTTTCGTCTCCAATTTTATGCCCATAGGTTTCGTTTATAAACTTAAAACCATCCAAATCCATAAAAAAAATCGCGTATTTCTTTTTATGATTTAGCATTAATGAGGCAAAATATTCAAACCCTCTACGATTGAGTACTTTTGTTAAAGAATCTTCGTATATGACTTCTTTTAGTTGACTTCTCATTTCGTTAATGTAGAACGAAATCTGAGAAATTTCATCATTTCCTAGAATGGGAATTGCTTTAGCTAGATCTCCACGCGAAATTCGTTCTACACCGTCTATAAGAAAATCGATTCTTGTTTGATAGATTTTTTTATACGTATACAAAAAGAAAATAAAAGGGGCAAATACAATAACAAAAAAAATCAAGAACAAAATAATGATATTTTTTATATTAAAAATATCAAACCAATTAAAATTATAAAGTATAATTAACCAATGTTTTTTTTCCAGTTCTTCTACATAAAGAAAATAATGGTTTTTATTAAAAACTATTTTTTTGTTAGAATTTTTTATATCGGATCTTGCAATTAAAATATCCTTCCATTCTATCGATAAAGTTTTCTTAAA
>Ga0197142_1004479_pt1 | contig 11285 bp, 12 predicted proteins | sample GBS60_MetaG_FD_148614 | JGI IMG/M metagenome (GOLD analysis project Ga0197142, IMG submission 148614) | Sediment microbial communities from Great Boiling Springs, Gerlach, Nevada, United States - GBS 60_MetaG | ecosystem: Environmental > Aquatic > Thermal springs > Hot (42-90C) > Sediment... | reverse complement strand
ATAGCTAAAAAGATTCGAGACGACGGTTCCGCTTAAAGCGGAACCGGCCTCATATATTAATGCCCATTTTCTGGTCTGTTTTTATAATGTCGTTATTAAAGCCTAAATAGGTTAGCTGGTCTAATAATCTGGTAAATACGGTATCCAGATCCGCCTCCAATTGGCCAAGGATTTCTTGCTGTACTTCCACGATAGCACGATAAAACTCTGGGTCTGCAGCAAAAGCCGATAAGGCCGTCTGGCTTTCGTCATACCCGACGCCTACCGCCCATAGGTGCTTCGGAGCACGGAGATAGCCTTCTCGTAATCCTAGCTGCTTAATATATTCTAGCACATTACCAGATAGAGTCAAGATCTGTGGATCCGGTGGAAAAATTAAATTCGCCTCTTGGATGGCCCAGCATGTGCCTAAGAAATCACAGATGATCGCCTCATCTTCAGCCACGCCGGTACTTAAAGAATTCGTTACCACGATAAAGACATTTGGCCGGGTCCAATAATAGTCGGTGGTAAGTACAGTAAGAGCGGCGAAAAGCTTATTTAAGGTTGTAAGCGGTAACTCATCGTACTCTTCTTCCAATCGCTGGATAATCGTATCTGGAATCCAAGTGTGTGCCTCCCAACCAAATTGCCGCAGCGCCACGCACAGTGCTGTAATACCAAAGCAATCTGGTGAATGAAGCACCTCTTTAACCTTGTGACGCTCTAAAATATGATTAGACGATAGAAGAGATTCCATCCGAAGATCCTATCACTATTTGGACGGAGCATATTGAGCATACGGTTTCACATTAGACAAACTGGCCACTTTATCGAACAGCTGTGCCTCTTCATAGGTGGCCGTTTGGAGCCAGTCGTTTAGTTGATCATAATCCAAATAAGGCCCAATAGCAATTTTGGTATATGTGGATTTACCAAGTGAATCACGTAGCAACTCCACATTGATAAATCCTAAATCTTCTCGCCGATAAATGTTACCAGTTTTTACGTTCCATACTTGTTTTAAGCTTTTTTCAATATCGCTACGGGTGATACCAAACAGAAAATCTTCCGGAAGCATATATCCGCATTTTGGAGTAAGGCCGTGGGCTTTATCGAACTCATCAATAAGGTAAGCTAACTTTACGGCCTGCTTTTGGTATTCCGGACCGGGTTCTCGTGGCAGTTCTGAAGCTAGGCGTAGCAATCGGGTGGCCCAAGGGGTAAGTCCGATATTATTGGCATAAGTGGCTCGCTTTTGTACCTGCTCTTGGATTTGATCCCAATCTCCGAATCCCATGCTGGCCATCCTATCTAGCGTTTGTACAAAATCCTCAGGAAGACACACGTGCCACCGTGACGAAGCATTCACGATTCGTAAAGCAGCGGTTTTGCGCATGGGATATAATAATCTAGAACGATACTTAATTAACCATTCTGCGGCAGTTTTCACTTCCTGCTCGTTGCGTAAAGGTAAATGTGCTTGGTTCGATTTGAATGTGTGCCTCAGCACCGCTGCTTTCTTTGTAAGCATGGTGCGCACTTCTGGAGCAACACCGAATTTTTCAGCAAAGTACATTAGCCGAGCCCGCTTACGCATCTGTTCGGGTTTGGATAACGTATGCCGAGTATGGAGAAATTCGTTGACTTCTTTCAGGAATTGATTATATGTCATCGGACGAGAAGCTTGGGACATGCACCTAACTCCTCAATATTGTTCGGAATGTAATGCGGCTTTTATTAAGGTTGCTTCACCCTTTGTACTCTGTAACTGTGGAGTGAAGCTAGCTTCCGAAACAATTATATTACCCAATTGTAATTATAAAAATATCACTTTGCAGCACCGTGCTTGGGCATATCTTCGTACGGCAGCCAACCGATTGCTTTCCGATAGGAAATATCGAAAATATTCCATTCTACCTGAAGATATTCGACTACAGTGTGCTGGATTGGGTTCATACGAGTCTCTGTGTTCGTCATTGGATTTAGCTAATTCGGATATCCGTGTCGTTGGCGAGGAGCTAATAATACCCAATGTCATTGCCGGTAAGCTGATTACCGGATTTTGGTGTTTTACCCCGGATTCTAATGTATCCAAATATTATACTCTTCTTCCAGGCGGACTTGCCTTTTCATTCACCCTGGAAAAGACACTACGGGACGATCATGTAATTGATGGACTTTTTGTATTTCAAGATATTCTAGAAGCTTTAGATTATCTTACCAATGTATTTACCAAAACAGGTCGCTTCTATCCGATAGTAGCACACACACAATTAGATTTATTAAAAAATATCACATGGCTACCGCAATGCAATATTTACCTAATCGTAAATTCAGTACAGCCACAATTACTGCGCCATTTATCCCCCTTAAATCCAAATATTGTATTAACGTCAGCAGGGAAGCGGTTTGTTCATAGTCCGCTTCGGCTAGCGATTTATGCCAAGAAGGCGGTTCCGTTAGCAAAACTTTTACCCAACATTATCGGTTTGACCAAGCAGACGGGTATTCTGGTTAGCGGGGGGAAATGGTGGTATTATCCGAGTGGTAGCCTGGCGCTAAATGCCGATCTTACCGTGCAGCAGATCTTGCGTCATAAGCGTACCTACATTTACGTATGCACGCTTAGTATTAACAACACCCAATTACATCCAAGGATCGTGGGCAAAGGAGATTTTTACACAAAACTAGCTACTTACTGCTTACAAAACAACCAAATCCTATTTTGTGCGCCGAGCTTGCGGAAGCATCTTATAGATGTAGCCATAGCAAATACGGGGAAAACTAAAGTCATACCGATTCAATTTGGGTATAATAAACGCCAAAAGGCTTTTCGTACCTATACGCTTTATATCACACCTGATACGGTATCGGAGGAACGGCTGAGCGAGAAGAAAGCGCCAGGAGCACTATTACTACCAAAGAAATTACCTCCTGCGCCTTTTCCGTTGAACGATTACTCTAGGGGCCAAGCCAATCAGCTTACGCTGCTTTGTGCTCTTTTTTTAGCTATTGCTGCACAATTTTCGCCCCGACCTCGACGGTTTCTTGTTTTCCTTTCTCGTGCACCTATTGAATTCGATGCCCACATCTTTGAATCTCTAGGTATTCCAAAATACGATCAACTTCGCCCACAGCTTACTTGGTGGCCGCAATATGTAACACATTTTCCGCAGCAGCATATTGCGGCTACAGACGCCCTACCTATCGCCACCGGGGATTCTGTTCAACTTGCCTATAGCTTGATGCAGCGACCTATTCTGTACGTCCATCTGACAGAGAATTACCTTCCTCTGTTGACCCAGACGCAGTTAAACGACGCTTTAGTCTGGTGGATTCAACGGCAACTACGTAATAGGCAAATACTATATTTAGACCATAATTTTAAATATCTCTTAACGGATTTTTTGCGTATGTTTGTCCCTTCGGCGCAGTACCAGCAGTGGATACAAACGCATTTGCTAGGTGCGCTTTCGCCCCGCAAGGATCTGGGTATCTATCTTCTAGTAGCAGAGTTCTTTAAGCAGGGTTATCTTACTCAAGCCGATAAAAAAACCGTTCGACCAAAACAATGTATTGTTTCAGTCGAACGGTTAAATAGTATTTTAATGGGTTTAGGCTATGCGCCTATTCTAGAAAGCACCGAGGATGGATTCGTATCGCTTGATATTCCCCAGCTTACGAAAATCCGTATGTCACCCCTGTCGGCTCTATCTCGGTTTGATTTAACTAAGCTGATGCGTTTCGGCTAACGAAAAGACGAATATATAGGTCGGTAAAAGCGATGGATAACACTCAGCTTCGGCAACCTATAACGTATATAAATCGTTATTCTACATATACTTGATAGTCACACATAAACCCGTGCAAATGCTGTGCTAAGTCCGAGGCTACAGGATCCCCGTCACGGAACAGCGGCTTATAATGATCATCCACCGGATATGCTGCCGTGGTACGTAGTGGTACACCCATCATTTTGTGTCCCTGCTCTTCGATATATTTAGCTGCATAGTCGGTTAAAACGGGAGACGCTAAATCTTCCCGTCGTGGGGCAAAAAACTGGAACGTCCAAAGCCCACCCTGACGAACTACATTTTTACAAACCACATTCGCTGCCATTTCTGCACTCCTTTTGAATGCGAGGAATATAATATTAGTAGAATTGGTTACTACAGTAATTATACTACCATCTAGCTAAAAGAGTAAAGGATCGAACTATGTTGAAACTGCGGATTCCGATTAAGGGTGATGTTTACATTGGTGATAATATTAAGGTCATCGTACTGGCGGTGCACCAGCATCCACTCCGAGTCGAATTAGGATTCAAAGCGCCTCCGGAAATTAAGATTCTACGAGGTAATTTAGTTAATAAAGATCATAATTCGACTCAACTGGATGCTACCACTAATTCTATTGATACGAATTCTGAAGCGCCATAAGTCGTTCCTTCTCAAAACGTAAACAGTTCAAGTTACACACTGTTTTATAGGGTGGCGTCACGACAAAAACTCGTCCACATACTACACAGGCACGGAAACGTAACTTACGGATTGTATATTTTTTAATACACTCTTTAGAACAAAGCGCTACAAATCCCGGACTAGGTTGAAACTTTCTATTACATACTTTACACAGTCCGGCATTACGCAGATCTTCTAGCGTTTCTTTTAGACGTTGTTGCACATCTCTTTTGCATATACCCAGTTGTGCTGCTATACTAGTTAACGAATATGGCTGCGATAATCCGAAGACGGATTTGATAATAAACTTAGCTTCTTCGTCTAAGTATTCCACAAAGGTTAATATTTCTCTTTTTTCTACTACTTCAGAAGGATCTTCTAGATCTAGTACGTCCTGCTGTGTGATAGCTTTATCCATTGCCGAATTCTTTATGTCTGTAATATTCTGGATACGTATCCGTTGTGAATCTGTTAGATCTACTAATTCTCCCCGTTGGACTTTCTGAAATAGGTTTTGTGCGGAAACCGGAATCCTGATCGGGAGCCGCTGCTCTCTTAATAATCGGGACAAGCGCTGCTTAATAACACGAGTGGCAATATTTGTTAAGCTTCCTCTTTGTGGATTCCAGTGCTGAATTGCGTATAACAGCGCATTTGCGGCTTCTGAGTAAAGATCGTCTTGGAGTTCAGTATTCTTGAAGCTATCGGCGATACTCCAAGCGAGTCGCAGATTAGCCAGAAAGAGTTTCTCTAAGGAAGCCAAATCCTGGTGTTCTTTGTATTTTCGTAACAACTCCTCTTGGTCGTCTCTAGAAAGGATTTGGCATTTTCTGAGAATCTGATCCTTGAATGAGATATTTCGCATCGACATCTCGCCAGAATCCCAGAGGACATGTTTGATCTTTCCATTCAGCTTTGCCGACACCACCGAATCCTCCTACCAGGTAACAGCCGCATACAGTACATCTATTCGCGCTTCGGTGCTTACAAAGAGTGCAGATTTTCAGCCGTGCTTCTAAATGTTCCTTCGTAACGTGCTCAGCGCCAGACATGAAATGCTTAGCCACCGCTTGTAGAAAATTGGTAGCCAGAGTAACGGTACCGGGCAGCTGGGGTTTTTCCGTAGCAACCTTTGACAGCACCAGCCAACCTGCACCTTCCTTTGTGTCATCAATTACAGACCACTCAAAATGCTCTCGGAGATAGTTTTCTACACCCACTAAAACGGTATTATTTGGATCGTCAGTATATACTTTAAATCGTCGAATCAAACAACGCTTAGTGCATTTGGGTAAGTATAGTTTCAGATGCTCTTGCATTCTTTCAGCTGTAGCTTGTACGTCATCAATGATCAATACATCATACGTCTCCGCAGGTGGCGTCAATAATTGAGGATGGTACGGACGAAATAGTAATCTTTTCGGATGGTGAACTTTTCGTGCAATTGCATCAAACTCAAATGCGAGAGGTATAATGAGTATGACGGAATATAGCGTCACTTCAGGGTGACCTAGAGTAAGAATATTGACCGTAGAGGCCAACGGATCGGATGCTACTTCCACAACCTGCTTTGCATCTTGAATATATTTGCGTAAGAATTCACGTTCGGACGGTGTGAGTACATTTAATTGAGACTCAGCTACCGCTTCTATCCCACCTGCCTCTAATCGCTCCTGTAGCTTCTGTAATCTCGCTTCTTTTGCGATGCGTTCGCTCTGTTTACATTGTATACATCCCTTAGAAGGCTGTACAATTTCAGGAGCCATGTGCCCTTCCGGAGGCGGCTCCAGACGATTTTCAGGATCCTGGATCAAATATTCCCACAAATCCTGGGTAAAAAATCCCCTACCTACAAAATAAGAACGGATTTCTTCTACATCCCATCCTAATTCTTTCCATTCTAACACATAATTACGTACTTTATCCCAATATGTAATCTTATATGGAATCACCGCTCTACCAAACCGGTGGTGCCATCTAAAGAACGGCAAGCACACGGCCATACCGCCTCTCCGACGGAACTTTTCGTGAATATACCATTCTTCCCCGCCGAATCCCTTAGCCAGCGGATGAAATCCCGGCCAAGCATCTCTACGACAAACGAATGCGCCCATATAAAATGCTGACACTTCAAAGGGCTCTGCATTAGGATCCTGCGCTTGAGGATGCGTAGCCAAAATACCAAACATCTCCCCACGCCATTTAGGTTCTAAATGGGTTGAGATGTGTTTATTATCGTCGTACACCATTGGTCCGGAATAAATATTTCGATCCGTATCTCGACCTTCGCAAAACTGTATTAGCTTTTTCAAGACACCCGGATCCAGCAGTACATGGGAATCGGTTACGACTACCCACTCACCAGAAGCTACATCAAAGATCTTCTGCTTTGCCGGACATGTTCCTACAGGATGCTCCAGAGGGATATATTTAACGTCTTCTGGTCTCAAAGAGAGTACGTATTTACGTAAGATCTCGCCTTCTGGATGTGTGGGACTATTATCTACTACTACAATTTCAGCTTGTTCAAAGAACTCAGGATGATACAGCTGAAGCGCTTTTAATGTAAAATATGCTCCGCAGAAATCGGCATAAACAGGAATACCATAGGTGAATTTCGACGCTTGTGGCTTCTCTTTCATTTATTCCACCTCCTTCTCGCTCAACAAAGAACTTTCTTATTACACTAAATAAGTTCGATGTACAGATCAGGAGCCAGCGCTGCTAGAATAGCACGGGGAGTACAACGAGGATCGTAACCTAGATTAGGTTGGCAGTGATAGAGAAACTCTTCCCCTGAGGTACAATTAACGAGTATAGCTTCAGGACAATTATACCCGGATTCGCAACCTTTGTCAACTAGAATTAGCATCCCCCAACAGCATTTGTACGTACAGCACCCGTTCGGACACTGGGGAGGTGGAGAACTACTACTGCCGTTCATGGTTTTTTTCTCCAGATGTGATATTAGCTTTATTTATCTTTTTTGCTGTCGAGAAACGACGAATGAAGTTGGCGTGAGTATGTTGGTATGGTGTGGTACTATTTCCCAGGGTTTGGAGCGACCCAACCAATGTACTATCACCACGTTTGGATTACGCTCTCTGGCTTGTTGCAGCAACTGTGCTGGTTTCAAAGAAATCGGGCGTCGTTTAGATAGATGTGTATGATATAGGCCATCCGCAGGCCAATTCCAACGTTCGTCTAACACTAAATTAGGCTCACGGAAGTTTCCATATAAAAAGTTCTCAGCAAGCATTAGTGCCATAGCAGACTGATCTCGGACTGTTGCTGCTCTGAGCGCATTTGGATCGTTTAGAATACGCAGTGCATATTGTTGCCAGCGTCCCAGCATTAATGAATTCCGTCGCCAACCTAACACACCAGCATTAATCACATTTATTACTGGTGCGATTTTTGATTGTACATTTGGATCGAAAAAATATTCAAACAACGGTTTGTACAGTGGTTTCTCGTCACACCGAAAAGCCGTTTGAGTACTAATCCAGCTTCCTAAGGCTAACCAACGGAAACCTACGTCCAACGGGCCCGTAATTACAGCGTCTGAATCCATCCAAATAGCTTCATCATACGGAGCCGCCGTACAAACCCATGGTTTCCACCACACATAAATCGACGATACTATACCTTGACGTGAACTGGAAAAAGCTTTTGAGAGATCAGGCATTTCGTGGTTTATCCAATGTACGCCGATTCGGGTCAACTCGGCACGCTGCCACGCCGCTAAACCATGATCTGCGACAGCTAATCCAAACTTCTGCTCTGCACATGCAATTGCAATAGCACCTAAACACGCCCAATGCTGCGCTCGTGCACCGGTTACAACACCTCGTTTCGGATTATCAGGAAGTCGAACTGAACCTAAATATAAATCTTCTGGAACCAGGCTCGTAGCAGGATTGCTAGCACGTCGTACTTCACTGCATGGATTTAATTGGGACAAAGTTATCTGTAAATCATCAGAATCTGCTAAAGCTGAAAAACTATGTTCTTGTCGGCATTTCACGCAACGAAATCGTCGCTCTGACGCTGCCAAACCTTCCAGCGGTACTTGCTCGACCCAGATGTGCTCCTTGGCTCCTACGATGGTTGGGTTCCATCCACAAGGCAATGCATCACATAATTGTTTGTTCGGTACCGAAGGTGGTGCCGTTATCGTTCGACCACATCTCCGACAACGCCATCGATTCGATGTAATACGTTGTAAATTACACCGCAAATACATTGCTGCGTAGTCGTCATGTTAAAATACGTCGAAATTAGAGAGTTGCGCTCCTTGTCACATATAAGTATATTACGATCACGAACCGGACGTTTAGAGATCCTCCATGCAACTAAAGTATCGGAACTACATGCGCTCTAGCGTTGTCCCAATTACACTTTGATAAGTACGTAGCGAACATGAACCATAAAGTAAATGGCGTCTCACAGTTCGGTATTTCTTCGTTTAACCAAAATAGTATGTAACTATCTTCAAACAAAGGACAGTCCAGCCAGAGTGATGCACTAAGATCATCTCGCCAACTGGTAAACACTACCTGGCCCAAGAGTATTTCACCACATGGTGCCAGATCAAAGCCGTATCCACAAAGACTTTCCTGCGGTAGAAGAAAAGTCGTATTGAGACTAGTACACTCGTCGCACTGGTAGGTGTTTTGGATACCCTCAAATGTGACCAATAATGCCCGTGGAGTACGGCCTCTCGCTTCACAGTCTGGGCACGGAATGGCTGGCGGTAACGTCGTAGTACTACTAGAACTACTACTAGAGCTACTACTAGAACTACTACTAGAGCTACTACTAGAACTGCTACTGGATCGATATACGCAGTAAGTATACTCAGGCAAGCAAACACACTCTTTTGGACAACACTCGCACCGGTTAGGCTGCGGTGTGGTGCTCGAACTACTGCAAGAGCTACCACCTCTTCGACCGCAATTGCATAATCCGGGGCAAAATACAGCGTTTTGTTTTAGTTCAAAAGACAAAAGAAGCTCATCGCCAAAATACCGGATCGGTATTGCGGTTTGGATCCAGTACTCGTTTGGCGGCTCATCACATACGTAAGGCATATCAATTCACCCACCTACATCGACACGGTTTTTTTAGTATCGGATGATTTAACGGATACAGAGTAGCCTTTGGGCCATCCTTACACTGCCCATTGCTATCTCGTACACAATCACAGAACTTCTCACGGGCTTCGTGCTCCTCTAGCATTTCACTGGCATCCGCAGCAATATATTCAGTACAATCCAAAGTACGTCTACCACACACCAATTCGACCCGATCACCTATATATTCTATAGGTCGGGGTGGGCAACGGCACCTTTCAGCATACCCCGGTAAACCCAAATAATAGATTCCTTTTCCAAAAGGTTCTCTACAGCCTTTTTCTAGCCGATACACTCCTAAACCCGTATCCCATACGTACACGCAGGTATATTCAGAACAAGTGTCGTGAATACATTCAATACGTAAATCCCAGATGTTCCCATTCTCATCAGTTACGTAAGAAAACTCTCCGGAGCACCAGCTTCCGGGTTCACATTCCATCTTGGACAGCAAATTTTTCTTTTCATAAGCGTTCGGATGGAAATAGCAATACTTCCGATCCGCTCTATGGCAGCCCCGGTATATCAGTTTCTCTTTATTTCGGTAGCTTGATGGCGGAATCGGCGGTGCAAATTCGCCCGTACAGTCCGTATGTGTTAAAACGTATTTTTGCTGATGGGCATCCCATAAAAATATCGTTTCCATAGCTTAAAAGATCCCTTCGATGTAAGTTTTATAATCTCCTCCCTCTTCACATGCAAACGGATGCTTATGTCGCATCCATAATCTCGCACGAGGCAACAGTTTGCTATACAATGCTCGCTCCATTTGTGCCAGCCAACTAAATTGATATATCGCAACCATCCAATCTTTTATCGTTACTTCTTCTCCCGTAAATGCCGAGGCGAGTGTCTCGTTTAGATCATCACGATTCAGATCATCATGGATATACTTAGGCAGATACCCATATTTTTTCTCAGGAATGATAAACTCTCCCGGTAGATATTTTGACCATTTTTCCATATCTTTTTGGAAATTGGAATCTGCCATGATTGTTCCTCCTACACATATTGTTCTAATTTACGAAGTTTCTCATCAATTTCCTTTAGATGGGCGCTCACCCGTGCCGGAGAGATACCCAGATTTTTAGCAATTTGTTCTACAGATTTTGGCTTGTGACCGTGTAAACCCAACCGATGTTCTAGAATATATTGTTGTACTGGAGATAGCTCCTGATAGATCACCTCCAACAGCATTTGCTTAGTTTTATCCGAAAGTCGCTTATTATCCAAGATTGAAATCCCAGTATTTTCAAATACAGACGAGGGCACAGCGCCTTGTGCTTGCCGGATACGTTGTAATCGTTTCAAGGATATTTTCATGTGATCTGCTATTTCTTGGTCTGAAGGTGGTCGACGTAATTTATCCGTCAATTCTATTTCGGCTTCTCGCAGCGCTATTGCATCCATACGCAACGATTCCGGTGTATAAACCACGTTAGACGCTTCGGGTAATAATCTCTGTAACCGCTGCAAGTGTAACATTACATGCGCTTGTAAACTGCCTTTAGTGGGATCGTAAGTCTGTAGAGCATGTATAGCTAAAAGCTTGGCATGGCCTCGTAGCGTCGGTACACCACCGCCGAATGTATTTAAACCTTTCTGGATCACTGGGTTTAATTGCTTTAATAATGCTTTCAAGTCTTCCGGCTTTTGTGTTTGAATATATTTCACATAAGCGTCTCTATACTCCTTTTCCAATTTCCAT
>Ga0197142_1004478_pt1 | contig 11285 bp, 9 predicted proteins | sample GBS60_MetaG_FD_148614 | JGI IMG/M metagenome (GOLD analysis project Ga0197142, IMG submission 148614) | Sediment microbial communities from Great Boiling Springs, Gerlach, Nevada, United States - GBS 60_MetaG | ecosystem: Environmental > Aquatic > Thermal springs > Hot (42-90C) > Sediment... | reverse complement strand
GTGCTGCGCCACATCGGGCTGTATGTGTTCCGCAGGGCGCTGCTGCTGCAATACGCCCAGTGGGAACCGACGCCGCTGGAGCGCACCGAGTCGCTGGAGCAGTTGCGCGTGCTGGAACACGGCTACAAAATCCGCATGGTCTACTTCCCGCAGCCGTCGATTGCGGTGGACACGGAGACCGACCTGCAGCGCGTGCGGACGATACTCTCCAGCGCGGGTTCGATGTAGAGCGCGGTGCTGAGCGCGTCGCACAGCGTCGGGTCGTCGCCAATCACTGCCACAGGCGGGCGCGACGGGGCGGGATAGCCCGTGCGCGGGTCTATGATGTGCCCGTAGCGTATGCCATTCACTTCGAAATACTGCTCGGTGTCGCCTGCGACGGCGAGCGCGGCGTCTTGCAGGCACATTTCGCTCCCGTCGGACAGGCGAACGAGCCAGCCGTCGCCATCTGCAGGCGTTCCCAGTGCGTAGAGCGTGCTGCCGCCTGCGTCCAGCAAGGCGTTCGCTACGCCCAGTTCGCGCAGGATCCGCAGGCACTGCGCGACCGCCCAGCCCTTGCCAATCGCGCCGAAACTGAGTTCCACCCCAGGCAGCGCGTAGTAGACCCAGCACCCGCTTGGCTCCAGCAGCACCAGTTCCATCCCGACGCGCTCCAACGCCTGCTCAATCGCGTCGGGGTCGGGCACGCGATACTGCTTGTCCACGAAGCCCCACAGGCGCAGCAGGGGCGTCACGGTCGGGTCGAACGCGCCCTGTGTCAGCGCATAGAGCGACTGGCAGGTCTGCAGCAGGCGGAACAGATCAGGCTCCACGCGCACGGGCTGCTGGTGCGCGTGCGCGTTGAGGTAGCACAGGTCGCTGTCGGGCAGGTAGAGGCTGAGTTGGCGTTCGAGTCGGCGCGTCTCCTCTTGCAGTTCGCCTGCGACGCCCGCTGCCCACTCGCGCTCGCCGTCGGGCAGATACAGCGTAAACTCCGTGCCCATCGCCCGCCAAGTAAACACCTGCATCTCAAGAGTACCCCCGCTGCTGCAGAGCCCCCAACTGCACACGAACCTTCAGTACGCAGGCGGCAAGATATGTCTCGGCTGCACGCTCGACGGAGCAACTAAAATAGCGTCCCACTCCGTATAGTGTGGCGGTTGGGGCGCGCTTGGCTTCCAGCGCAGCGTCAGTCGGTACTCGCCTGCTTTTAGGGTTGCTGTGCCCAGCAGCAGCCAGTAGCACTGGTCGGCGTAGCGGGCGACGGCGCGCTCGGCAGATAGCAGCGTCGTTCCCTCCGCCGTCGGGGTCGCTTCTGCGTCGCCTGCAGGCGCAACTTGCCACTCTACGCTGCCCGATGGGACGCCGCGCACTGCCAGCCACAGCGTGTAGGCTTGCGCCTCGCGCAAGCTGAACGCGTAGGTCGCCGACACGCCCTCGATAGGCATCGGCGTATTCAGCCACAGCGTCGCACCGCCGCTTGCTGCGAGGTCGCGGCGAATCGTGCCAAACTCGTGCTGCCGTGCGCTCTCTGCCTCCAGCCAGCGGTAGGGCTGGAACGCCCGTTCGAACTCGAACCAGTTGGTGCGCAGCAGTGCAAAGCCCTGCGACGGGTTGCGCCGATAGAGGCTCAGCGCGTTGTCGAAGTTGAACTTTAGCACCTGCGCGTCCTGTCCCGTCGGGTTGCCGCGCTTGAACAGGTCGGCAATCCGCGCCGTCCACGACTCGACGCTCGTCTCGCAAATCGGCTCGGTTTGGAACCCGCGCAGACGCACGGGCGTTGTGCCCACGCGCAGGCGCACGCGGTCGCCGCGCACCTCCAGCGGAACCGTCTGCCCGTTCAGGTCGAACGCGGTTAGTGGTGCACGGTCAAAACGGCGCAGGGTAATCTCGCGCTCCCCCTCGTCTACCCACAGACACAGCTCCAGTTGGCGCGTGATGGTGAGATTGCCCTGCGCGTCCAGCGTGCGCACCTCCGTCGCCTTCTGGAAGCCGTGAATCTCGAAGCCCCACAGCAGCGGCTGCAGGTCGAGCTGCGCGCTGGGAACCCACCAGCCGCTGCGGTAGCGTCGGATTTCGGTCAGCCCCCACAGCGTCGCGGGAAATGGCTGGAGGGCGGGCATGTCGGACGGGGCATCGGTCTGTGCAAGCGTGCGCCAAGTTGCTTCGGGCAAATTCCCGTGCCAGTAGACGCGCTCGATGCCCATCTCCCGCGCGAAGGTCTGGAACATGCGGGCGCGTTCGGCGTCTTCGCCTGCCCACTCCGCAATCAGTGTCGTGAGGGGTTCCAGCGTGCGCTCGCGGCGCAGCGTTTCCAGCAGCAGGTGCGTGCGCCACAGGTCGCGTCGCGCAGCAGCCAGATACCAACCGACAGGCGTCTGCGGGTCGGCAAAGGTCTCGGGCGTGGGCAACTCGGCAGGGTCGGGCGCGGTCTGCAAGACCACGAACTCGGCGTTCGGCGTGTGGCGCGTCAGCATCGCGCGTAGCCCAGCCAACAGCACCCGCCACCGCTCCAATAGAAACGCTCGCCAGTCGTCCCAGAAGCGGCTGCGGTTGGGGTCTAACTCCTGGGGTTTGACCGACTTGTCGGGCGCAATCAGGTAGGGCAGTCCGCGTCCCTCGCGCCAGAGGGGCATCAGGCGCGCGGCTTGTTCGTGCTGTTCCAGTTTCGTGCTGGTGTCCCACGCGCGTTCCAGTTCGGTCAGGTCAGGGTAGCGCGTCTTAAGGTACGCCAGCCACTCCGCCTGTGCCAGCGGGCTATTCGGCAGCGTGCTGACGCTCAGGATGTCCCAGTCGCCCTGCAGCAGCCAGCCGCGAAAGCCCTGCTTCGGCGCACGGTGCATCAGCAGGCGCAGCAATGCGTCGCGGTAGGCGTCCCAGCCCTCCCACAGGTCGGGCATGGCGTCCTTGCGCAAGGGGTACAGCAGCAGCACGCTCTCGGCGGTATCGCCAATAGCGGTTAAGGCGCGCCCGCTGCTGAGTTCCAGCACTGTGCTGAGGCGCAGGTAAGGCGTCTCGCGGGGCGAAACCGCCAACAGCAGGCGCGTCGCGTCGGGCACAACCAGCGTGTAGACCCCGTCCGCGTTGCCCAGACGCCGATAGCGTTCAGGAGCAACTGTCCAGCCATCCGTGCGGGGCAAGTTCGCCAGCCACAGCCGCCATTCCAGCCCTAACGCCTCCGCTGTCTCCAGCAGCGACTGCCACGCTTCGGGGCTGGGCAGCGCATCGAGGCGGATGACCACCTCCTGTACACCCTGCGCCTTGAGTTGGCTGAGGCGTTCCGCGAAGTCGCTTGCTGGGTAGTCCAGCACGACGCCAAGCACATGCGTCTTGGAAGGTTGGGCAGTCGGATTTCCCGATTGTGCGGTCGCGATCGCCGATAGTACAGTTTCTATCGTCGATGGAACGGTTTCCGACGGCGTTGGGGAGATTACGGATTTGCCCTCACCCCCTTTGTCCCCCTCTCCCGGGGCGGCTCCCCTCTCCCACGCCATCGGAGAGGGGCTGGGAGTAAGGACTGCCAACATCCCCACCGCCAGTAGCCAGCCAATTGCCCAGCGCATCGTGCGTGCGTACATCGGTCTTCTGCATTTGGCTTCGGCGCGCGGGGAGCGATTCCTGTCGGCAGGAGGTCAGTTCAGTTCCTGCTCGAACGCCTCGCGAGGGCGGCTCTCGACCAGTTAAACGCACCTTCGGCGAGCAACATCGGTGAAGCGCCGTATCTGGAAATGCAGGCATCTGCCCGTGTATAGAGCGCCTCCGTCAGTCCGCACAATCAAAGCACAGAATCGGCTTAAAGGCGCGTTGCGACTCGGCGTCTGCGAACGCCTCTGCGATTGCGTCGAAAGCGCGTCGGTCGACGAGCGTATTTAGCGTCAGGAGATTCTCGTGAATCAGCTGCAAACTGTATTCCCAAGCGTGGTTGCTGGAGCGCGAACCGATGACGGTGAGCTCCTTGACGAGGATTTGGTACCAATCTACCTGAACGGGCTCTGGTCGGTAGCCGAAGACGATTACTCGTCCTGCTTTGCGTGCGAGTCGCAGGCACCAGTCGGCGGCGTCTGAAGAGCCCGCTGCGTCGATGACCACATCTGCGGGAACGGGTTGGCTCAGCCACTCTTCAGGCGCGATGGGGATTGCGACGCCGATAGCGTGCGCCACCGCGCGCCGTGCAGGGTTAACCTCCAGGGCGATCACTTGCTGCACCCCCCACAGGCGCGCTAGCTGCGCGTATACTTGCCCGAAGAAGCCCAGCCCCACCACAGCGACGGTTTCATGGGGCTGCGGATTCGCCAAGCGCATTCCTGCCACGCAAGTTGCCACCGGCTCCACCAACGCGTATCGCCAGCGCGCTGTGCGCGGCGTGTCCGCAGGCAGTTTGTAAAGATTACGCACGGGCGCAACGAGGTACTCGGCAAAGCCACCATCCACGCTCAAGCCAAGGTGCTCTAAATGCTCGCACAGGTTTAACCGCCCGCGCCGACAATACTCGCACGCCCCACACACAAGTTGCGGATCCACAACCACGCAATCGCCCACTTGCAGCGCTCCCGCATAGTCTGGTGGCAGGCTCAGAACCTCAGCAACAATTTCGTGTCCTAGGGTTAGAGGTTGATTATGCCAGTAGTAATGCCCGCGTGACTTAAGATGTAAGTCGGTGCCGCATAGCCCACACGCGACGACACGCAGCAATGCCTCACCTGCTTGAGGCGTCGGCACGGGCACTCGCTCCCAACGCAACTGGTGGGGCGCAACGAGACGGTATGCCCGCATTGTCTCAGGTACGGTAGTGCGCATTGATTTTGACATACTCGGCGGTCAGGTCGCTGCTCCAAAAGCGCGCTGTACCGTCCCCGTCGTTCAGCTGCAGCTCCAGCAGCACCTCTTCGGTCTGCATCGACTCCACGAGGGCGCGCTCGTCGTACATGGTTGGGCATCCATGCTCGAACACAAGCGTGCCCTGCAGGTACAGTTTTGCGCGGGACACTTCGAGGGGCGCACCCGCGCGCCCTGCGGCGGCGATGATGCGCCCCCAGTTTGGGTCGCCACCGTGTACGGCGGTCTTAACCAACTGCGATTCAGCGATCGTGCGAGCGATTTGGCGGGCAGCTTCGGCAGAAGCTGCACCTGACACGCGCACTTCGAAAATGCGGCTTGCGCCCTCGCCATCACGCACAATCTGCTTAGCGAGATACTCGCAAACTTGGAGCAGCCCTTGCTCGAACGCCACGAGCGTGTCGCCTGAGAGTGGCACGCCCGACGCACCGTTCGCCAGTGCAATCACCATATCGTTCGTGCTGGTGTCGCCGTCGACCGTAATGCAGTTGAAGGTTGCATCCACCACGCGCTGCAAGCACGCTTGCAAGGTAGCGGGGGCTATCGCTGCGTCTGTCGCGATGAAGGCGAGCATTGTTGCCAGTCGGGGGGCAATCATGCCTGCGCCCTTCGCGATTGCGCCCAGACGCACCTCGCCCGCAGGAGTTGCCACGCTCAGCGAGGCGCGCTTCGAGGCGCCGTCTGTGGTCAAAATCGCGTCGGCTGTCGCACGGTCGTCACCGTCGCCCAACCGCTCAAACGCCAGCGCCACGCCCGACTCGATTGCATGCATCGGGAGCGGCACGCCGATGACCCCTGTGGAGGCGACCACCACTTGGGTGGGCGCACATCCAAGACGCTGAGCGACCAGTTCCGCCATGCGCTGCGCGTCGCGCTCCCCGCGCTCGCCTGTGAGACAGTTCGCATTTCCACTGTTTACAATAATTGCACGCGCTGTGCCGCCTGCAATCACTCGCCGCGACCAGCGTACAGGCGCCGCGCACGCCAGGTTCGTCGTAAACATGCCTGCAACGCTTGCTTCCGTCTCTGAAACAATCAGTGCAAGGTCTAACAGTCCGGGCATCTTGATACCGCAGTAGACGCCTGCGCTTCGGAACCCGCGCGCGAAGTTCACGCCCAGTCGAGTGTTCAGCTCTGCCATCGAGCAGGTATTGTACCTTGCTCTGGCGCAGTGCCGCATGTATGCGCACTCGACCCTCTGCGGAATGCGCTCTGGGCGTTAGTTCGGCAGCCGTGTCTGTTTGGCAGCAAACCTTTCCAAACTTTCTCGGCGTTTGGTGGCTTGGGCGCCGCTCCTAACGCGCATCCGTTCAGCCTCCCAAGAACCGTTCCCGTACCGCCTGCTCCAGCAATGTTTTGAGAACTTCCAGCGGTTGGCATCCGTCCAGTAGGACGAATCGGCTTGGCTCTGCGCGGGCGACCGTCCGATAGCCCTCGCGCACGCGGGTGTGGAACGCCTGCGTCTCTGCTTCGAAGCGGTTGGGCGCGTTCGCGCGGGCGAGAGCATGCTCAACAGGCAGGTCGATGAGCACGGTCAGGTCGGGCGTGAGGTTGCTTGTCGCAAGGGTGTTCAATTGGTAGATCAGGGCGATGTCCAACCCGCGTCCGTAGCCCTGATAGACCAGCGTAGAATCGGCGTAGCGGTCGCACACCACCCATATCCCTTGCTTCAAGGCAGGCAGGATGACTTGCAGGGTGTGTTGGCGTCGGTCGGCAAGGAACAGGAACAGCTCCGCCCAAGCGTCCAGCGGCTCGTGCAGGAGCAAGGGGCGCAGGTGCTTGCCCAGTGTGCTGCCACCTGGCTCGCGCGTCAATTGCACAGGTATGCCCTGCGCCTGTAGCCAGTCCGCAAGATGCTGGGCGAGTGTGGTCTTACCTGCGCCTTCAATCCCCTCGAAGGTAATCAGCGGTGCGCGGGGCATTAGTCCTCCTGCTCGGTGTCAGTGTAGATGGGCAGGATGCGCACGCGGCGGTTCGGTTCCTCGCCCACGCTCTCGGACAGCAGGCGGTACTTCTCGACGAGCTGGTGCTGCAGGCGGCGCAGGTAGCTATTCTGGGGCGAGAGTTCGTAGGGCTCAGCGGTCTGCAGCACATACTCCACGCCCTCTTCTGCCTCGCGCAGGGCGCGTTCCTCTGCCGATTCGCCGTTGGCGGGTTTGTGGAACAGGTCGCGCAGCGCGCTCACCAGTTGCGCATAGGTGTTGCTGCGCACGATGGCGATAGGTAAGTTGCGCTGCAATGCTTCGCGCACTTTAGGCGGGCGACGCTGATAGGTAGAGTGTAGCACGACCACTGCATCGGCGTCCGACACATCGCGGGCGACATAAGCGGGCAAATGGAGGTCGCGCAACGCCTTTTCCAATCGGCTGCGGCTCACGCCATAGGGGAATACGCGCGAGGGCGTGCCGCGTCGGTGCTCGCCGCTGACCAGCGCGGTCGTGCGGGCAGGCGGAGGCGCATACTCCCCATGCACAGGCGGCTCAACCTGCGGGGCACGCAGCAGCAAGTCGCTACGCTGCACCACCTCGAAACCGCCGCTGTCGGTCTGCACGCGGATCTCAGGGCGGGGCGGGTTGCCACGCAGCATCCGATCCACCGTTTGGGCAACATCGTGGTGGACAGCGAGGCGATGGAAGTCCAGAATCTCGATGAGCACATCGAAAGTCGGGGGCGCTTTGCGCTCCAGCACGGTTTTTTGGGTGCCGCGCCGACGCGCTTCCTCATCCGACAGCGTCACCGTCTGGATGCCCCCCACGAGGTCGGACAGCGTCGGGTTCATCAATAGGTTCTCCAGGGTTGTGCCGTGCGCTGTGCCAATCAGTTGCACGCCGCGCTCGGCGATTGTGCGGGCGGCGTATGCCTCCAGCTCCGTGCCGATTTCGTCGATGATAATAACTTCGGGCATATGGTTCTCGACGGCTTCAATCATCACGGCGTGCTGCAGGCTCGGTTCGGGCACTTGCATCCGACGGGCGAAGCCGATGCCTGGGTGCGGGATGTCGCCGTCGCCTGCGATTTCGTTGGAGGTATCCACCACAATCACGCGCTTGTCGTATTCGTCGGCAAGCACGCGGGCGACCTCGCGCAGGCGGGTGGTCTTGCCCACCCCTGGTCTGCCCAACATCAGCACACTTTTGCCAGAGGCGATAATGTCGTGGATGATATCGATCGTGCCGTAGATAGCGCGCCCGACGCGGCAGGTAAGCCCCACCACCTTGCCTTGACGATTGCGGATAGCGGAGATACGATGCAGGGTGCGCGGGATGCCTGCACGGTTATCCTTGCCGAACTGCCCAATTCGATCAGCGACATACTGTAGGTCGTACTCCTCCACCTGCACGCTGTCCAGTCGAATGGTGCGCTGCATAAAGCGCGCTTCAGGCATGCGCCCAAGGTCAAGGACTACCTCCAGCAACTGGCTTAGGTCGGGCTGCTCCTCCAGCCACTGACGAATGGCAGGGGGCAGCACTTCCAACATGGCGTTTAGGTCATCGGCGAAACTCTGCTGCTTCGATACGCTTGTCGCAGCGGCAGCTGCCTGCTGGGTGTTCCTTCGCTCCGGCATGGATGCACTTATTATACCCTGCTCGGTTGCGCAATGCACAGCCGTCGGGTATACTTGTGGGTCTGGAGGTACGCACCATGCCGAATACCAAGTCTGCGAAGAAGGCGTTGCTGAAGTCGCGCAAGCGGTACTTGCGCAACCGATCGACCAAGTCGGCGATTAAGACCTATTCGCGGCGCGTGAAGGAGTTGGCGGACAAGGGCGACACGGAAGGCAGCATTGCGACGCTGCGCCGCGCGATCAGCCTTATCGACAAAGCGGTCAAGCGCGGCATCCTGCATAAGAACACGGGCAACCGCAAGAAATCGCGCCTGATGGTTGCGCTCAACAAAAAACTGGCGCAGCAGCAAGGCGCGTCCGCCAAAGAGTAGGCGTCGGGTATACTCTGTGCGCCATCACATACCGCGCCCGACGCGCGAGGGTGTCTCTCCATCGAGAGATTGTAAGCGCGGTGGACGGCGCGGGAGGAACCAACCCGGAGGACACTTATGGCAGAACTGAGTATGCGCGAACTTTTGGAAGCGGGCGTGCATTTCGGGCACCCGACCCGCAAGTGGCATCCGAACATGCGCCGCTACATCTACGGCGCACGCAGCGGTATCCATATCATCGACCTGCACAAGACCGTCGAGATGTTCGACAAAGCGCAGCGTGCCGTGAAAGAGATTGTCAACAGCGGCGGGCATGTGCTATTTGTGGGCACGAAAAAACAGGCGCGCGACGCCATCAAGGAAGCCGCTATCCGCAGCCGACAGTATCATGTCACCTATCGCTGGCTGGGCGGCACGCTGACCAACTTCCGCACCATCCAATCGCGCATCAAGCGCCTCAAGGAGCTGGAACGCATGCTCAAAGAAATTGAAGAGGGTCAGGTGGATATTCCTAAAAAAGAGGCGTCGCGTTTGCGCAAAGAATACGAGAAACTGGAGCGCAATCTGGGCGGAATCAAAGACATGCCAGGGCTGCCTGCCGCGCTGTTCATCGTCGACCTGAAGGAGGAACACACCGCCGTCGCGGAAGCCCGCCGTCTCGGCATCCCAACAATCGCGATTGTGGACACGAACTGCGACCCCGACGAAGTGGACTACCCCATCCCTGCGAACGACGACGCCATCCGCGCCATCCGCCTCATCGCCGGACGCATCGCGGACGCAATCATCGAAGAGAAGCAACTCGAATGGCAAGGCGCGGCGGTCGTGTCTGAAGAGGACATCCCTGTCGTTGAGGAAGAGGCGCCAATTCCTATCGAACCCGAGTTCAGCAAAATCTTCGGCGTCGAGGTTCCTGCGGAACAGCACCCACCGTCCGATGAAGAGATCATGGGCAAAGAGTGGGAACTGATGAAGCGACACCGACTGGAAGATTTGGAGGAGGAATACCGATGAGCATAAGCCCACAGTTAATCAAGACGCTGCGCGACGAAACAGGCGCGGGATTTATGGACTGCAAGAGCGCGCTGGAGCAGGCGGGCGGCGATGTCGAAAAAGCACGCCTCATCCTGCGCGAGAAGGGCGCAATCATCGCCAGCAAGCGCGCCAGCAAAGAAGTGAATCAGGGCGTGATTGCGGGCGCGCTGAGCGCAGACGGACGCACAGGCGCGCTAATCGACCTACGCTGCGAGACCGACTTCGTTGCCCGCAACGAGGAGTTCTTGAGCCTCGCCGACGAGCTGCTGCAACACGCGCTCGCCGTCGGCACAGAGGGGCAACTGGACGCCATTCGGCAACGACCCTCGCTTACCGACAGTAGTCTGACCGTCGAGAAACGAATCGAAATCGCTATCGGTAAGACGGGCGAGCGAATCGCCTTCCAGAACTACGCCATCGCGCGCGTGCCCGAAGGCGAAAACGGTGTCGTGGACATTTATATCCATCACAATAAACTCGTCGGTGTGATGGTCGTGTTGACGGGCAGCGCGGATAAGGACACGATGCAGAATCTTGCCCACGAGATTGCCATCCAGATTGCTTGGAGCGCGCCACAGTACCTCACAAAGGACGAGATTCCCGCAGAGGTGCTTCAGCAGGAGCTGGATATCGAGAAGCAGCGCGCCCTCAACGAGGGGAAGCCCGAAAATGTCGCTGAAAATATCGCACGCGGGCGCGTGCATAAGGGCTTTGTGCAAAAGGTCGCTCTGCTGGAGCAACCTTTTTACAAGGATGAATCCAAAACCATCGGCGACATGCTCAAGGCAGCAGGCAGCGACCTGAAGGTTGTGCGCTTCGTGCGCTTGGAAGTCGGGGCATCGTAACCTGTTCCCTCATCCATCACGCTGTGGCTCGGGTTCCTCTACCGACAGGGGAGCCCATGTTTCGTGCCGCTATCGCCCCTTTAGCACCATGACCGTCAGCGAGTGGGGCGGGAAGGTGTAGCGGAACGACGGCGCGACGCCCTCCAGCGTGCGCTCCACAGGCGCGACGCGCGTCGGATGCTCCAGCGAGTTCTCGGCGTCGGGGCTGTCGCCCGTGAGCGTAATCACCGTCGCGCGGGACGCCAGCCTGCGCACCCCCTGCAGGCGCACCTCCGTCTCCTGCGGGCGGTCGGACACATTCACCACCTTCAGGATGACCTCGCGCGACGGCTCGCGCCGACTGGCAACGGCATATAGCGCGGGCATCGGCGCGTCCTCGAAGTCGTGGATGAGTTGCCCGTCCAAATAGCAGCGGATGCGCGCGCCCTGCACCTCGATGCGAATGTCGTACCAGCGTCCCGTCTCGATGCTGCCCGCCACCTGCGGGCACGCCAGCATCTTGCTGCCGCCGATGCTCCGCTCAACGGCGTGGCGCGTGTTGCCCCACCCGCCGATGTTCCACCAGTACCAGTTCTCGTCGTCGCGCACGCGGAACATGATCAGGAACCCCTCCGCGCCGCCGAGTTTGCGTGCCTGCAGCGTGATCGTGTAGTC
>Ga0197142_1004477_pt1 | contig 11286 bp, 11 predicted proteins | sample GBS60_MetaG_FD_148614 | JGI IMG/M metagenome (GOLD analysis project Ga0197142, IMG submission 148614) | Sediment microbial communities from Great Boiling Springs, Gerlach, Nevada, United States - GBS 60_MetaG | ecosystem: Environmental > Aquatic > Thermal springs > Hot (42-90C) > Sediment... | reverse complement strand
GGCTACCACACCGTCACGGGCTTCGCGCGCGGGGTCGATGAGACCGTCGCGCAGACCACCCTGCACTATGGGGGCAAAACGGTCGGCGTGCTGGCGCAGGGGCTGCTGCACCGCCTCACGCAGCAAGTCACCCGCGCCTATATGCACGCGCTCAACGACGACAGACTGCTGCTGCTCAGCGAGTTGCACCCCAACACCCCGTGGGCGGGCAAGTTCGCCATGATGCGCAACCGCATCGTGGCGGGGCTGGCGGACTTCCTGATTATCGTCGAGTCGGGCGCGGAACTGAGCCAGCGGAATGGCAAAACGGTGCGCAGCGGCACTTTTGAGTGCGCCAAAATCGCCCACAAAGCGGGACGCCCCGTCTACGCGCTGGACTTGCCCGCAGCGGGCAACCAGCAACTGCTGGCGCAGGGCATCGCGCATCGCTGGGGCGAGCCGACGCCAGCCCCCCAGCAAGGCGCGCTGTTTTAGCCATTAGCTCCCCATCAGGTACAATGTTCTTCGGAGGCTGCTATGAACACGCCGAATGAACTAGGCTATACCCGAAGCGACGAATGGGTGCGAATTGAGGGCGATATTGCCACCATCGGCATCACCGACTACGCCCAATCGGAACTGGGCGACATTGTGTTTCTGGAGCTGCCCGAACCTGGACGCTACCTGCAGGTGGACGAGAGCTTCGGCGTCATCGAGTCGGTCAAGGCGGCGTCCGACCTGTACGCCCCGCTGGAAGGCGAAGTGATCGAGGTCAACACCGCCTTGCAGTCCGCGCTGGAGACCGTCAACCAAGACCCCTACGGCAAGGGCTGGATGATCAAACTCCGCCTGAAAGACCCCAGCCAAGCCGAGAACCTGTTGACCGCCGACGAGTACCGCGCCTACCGCCAAATCTGAGGACGCCCATGCGCTACATCCCTCACACCGAGCAGGACATCCAGCAGATGCTGGAGGCGATTGGCGTCTCGTCCATTCGCGAGCTGTTTCAGGACATCCCCGACGACCTCTACATTCAGGGCGAGCTGCCTGTCCCGCCCGCGCTGGACGAGTATGCGCTGTTTCGGCGGCTGAGCCAGCTGGCGTCGCTGAACGCCGACGCGACGCGCTGGGTGAGTTTTCTCGGCGCAGGCGCGTATGACCACTTCATCCCCGCCGTCGTGGGCGCAATCATCAGCCGTGGCGAGTTCCTGAGCGCGTACACCCCCTACCAACCCGAAGCGAGCCAAGGATTGCTGCAGAGCATTTTCGAGTTCCAGACGATGGTGTGCGAGCTGACGGGCATGGAAGTCGCCAACGCCTCGATGTACGATGCGTCCACTGCGCTGGCGGAATCTGCGCTGATGGCGTGCCAGATCACGGGGCGTTCGAAGGTGGTCGTGTCGCAGGCGGTGCATCCGCACTATCGGCAGGTGTTACGCACCTACCTGTGGACGAACAGCCGCCAGTTGGTGGAGGTTCCCGCCCGTGCGGGGCTCACCGACTTGGACGCGCTAACCGCCGCGCTCGACGATGAGACCGCCTGCGCGATGGTGCAGTACCCGAACTTCTTCGGCGCGATTGAGTCGCTACAGCCTGTGTCGGACGCGGCGCATCGGGTGGGCGCGCTGGCGATTGCGTGCGTCGACCCGATTGCGCTGGGCGTGCTGAAACCGCCTGGTGAGTACGACTTCGACATCGTGGTCGGCGAGGGGCAGGGGCTGGGCAACGCGATGGGCTTCGGCGGACCGATGCTGGGGCTGTTCGCGTGCAAGCAAGCGCACCTGCGACGCATCCCAGGACGCATCGTCGGGCAGACGACCGACGCGGAGGGCAGGCGCGGGTTCGTGATGACGCTGCGCACGCGCGAGCAGGACATCCGCCGCGAAAAGGCGACCTCCAACATCTGCACGAACGAAGCGCTGTGCGCGTTAGCCAGCACGGTGTTTCTGGCGTCGCTGGGCAAGAGCGGCTTCCGCGAACTCGCCGAGACCTGCACCCAGAAAGCGCACTACGCCGCCCAGCAGCTGACGCGCATCGACGGCGTGCGCCTCAAATACCCCGACGCGCCGTTTTTCAAGGAGTTCGTGCTGACGCTGCCGCGCCCCGGCGACGAGGTGTGCAACGCACTGCTGCAGCATCACATCATCGCTGGGCTGCCACTGGGCGACTACGACGCCTCGATGCGCCACGACCTGCTGGTGTGCGTCACGGAGACGCGCACCAGCGAAGAGATCGACGCCTTCACCGACGCGCTGCGCCAAGCGCTGTAGGGTATACTGGGGCTACCGCGGGGGGAGCTGCTGCGGCGGCTGAGACCTTGCTTCGGCGAGGGACCCCTTGAACCTGATCCGGGTAATACCGGCGGAGGGAACGCGGCAGGCTTATGCCTACTGCTAACCCCTGTCGCTGCATCGCCCCGCGAGACTCTATCAGGAGGCTATGCATGCAGGACACTATAACGCAGATGCACTACGCGCGGCAGGGCGTCATCACCGACGCGATGCGCGCATGCGCTGAGCGCGAGGGCGTAGACCCCGAACTCGTGCGCGAAGAGGTCGCCCGCGGACGCGCGATTATCCCCGCCAACATCCACCACCGCAGCCTACAGCCCATCGTGATTGGCAAGCGGTTCCGCACCAAAGTGAACGCGAACATCGGCAGCTCCGCGCTGGACGCCCACCTCGAGAACGAGCTGGAGAAGCTGCGCACTGCCGTGCGCTGGGGCGCAGACACGGTGATGGATCTCTCGACCGCAGGCGACCTGGACGCGATACGCACGGCGATTATCGAGCATTCGCCCGTGCCTGTCGGAACCGTGCCTGTGTACCAACTGCTGACCGAAGCGCGCAGCGTGGAGTCGATTCGCGAGCAGGACTTTCTGGACATCGTGGAGCATCAGGCGCGGCAGGGCGTGGACTACATGACCATCCACGCGGGCGTGCTGCGCGGCTTCATCGCGCTGACCGAGCAGCGGCTAACGGGCATCGTCAGTCGCGGCGGCGCGATTATGGCGGAATGGTGCTTGGTTCACCACCGCGAGAACCCCTACTACACGCACTTCGACAAGTTGCTGGACATCTGCCGCCGCTACGATGTCACGATTAGCTTGGGCGACGGCTTGCGTCCGGGGTCTATCGCCGACGCGAACGACGCGGCGCAACTGGCGGAGCTGCGCGTGCTGGGGCAACTCACCCAACGCGCGTGGGGAAAGTCTGTGCAGGTGATGGTGGAAGGTCCTGGGCACATCCCGCTGCACCTGCTGGAGGAGAATGTGCGCCTGCAGCAGGAGTGGTGCCACGAGGCGCCGTTTTACACGCTGGGACCGCTGGTGACCGACATCGCGCCGGGCTACGACCACATCGCGTCGGCGATTGGCGCGGCGATTGTCGCATGGCACGGCACCGCGCTGCTGTGCTATGTGACGCCCAAGGAGCATCTCGGCTTGCCCAACGCCGAGGAGGTCAAGCAGGGGCTGATTGCCTACCGCATCGCGGCGCACGCTGCCGACCTCGCGAAGGGCATCCCAGGCGCACGCGACTGGGACGACGCGCTGTCCAAAGCCCGCTTCGAGTTCGACTGGAACCGCCAGTTCGAGCTGGCGATTGACCCCGACACGGCGCGGGCGTTGCACGACGAGACGATGCCGAAAGAGGCGCACAAGTTCGCGCCGTTCTGCAGCATGTGCGGACCGAAGTTCTGCCCGATGGCGACCACGCAGCGACTGCGCGCGCTGAGCCGTCAGGCGTAGGCACGGGCTTGGGGCGGCGCGCGTCGCCCCAAGCGTTCACTCGGTCTCTGCAGTTTCAGGCGCGGCGGTGAGAGCCGCCTCCAACGCGCGGGTGAACTCCTCGAGGGAGGTCGCCTCAAGCGCGACAAAGTGCAGCTCCTCCAGAGCCTCCAGCGACGGGACTTGAGCGAGCTTCTCCTCCAGCGGGAGCGCGGCGTCGCCGAAACGCGACTTGAGTACGCGCATCGTGAGGCGAACCTGCGCCTTCCGTTCGCCCTGCTGCAGTCCCTGCTGCAGTCCCTGCTGCAGTCCCTGCTGCAGTCCCTGTTCCAGCCCCTGCTGCAGTCCCTGCTGCAGTCCCTGCTGCAGTCCCTTGCCGTAGCCGTCGGTATAGCCCTCTTCAAGGGCGAGACGCTCCAGGCTGGTGAGCGGCCACTCGGACTGCTCCTCGATCTGGCGCACGAACTCCTGAACCCGCTTCTCTAACTCGGCTGGCAGTGCCATGATGTAATCCACCACCTTATATAGCTCGATAACCTGCTCTGGAGTATACCCTCTGGCTTGCATTGCGCGGATGAGCGCAAGCTTCTCCCCGAACATGAGGTTGGGGCGTCCGCGCGTCTTGAGGGCGCGCAGGTGCGCCAACACCACCAGCGCGAACGGATTTTCGGACTGCTCCAGCTCCGCCTCGTCGAAGTCGAGCAATTTGACAGTGGGAAACTCGAAGCGGAGGTTGCAGCCTTCCAAGCGACGCTCGAACACACTCGGACGCCAGTTTGGGTCGTCGTCCGCCAGGATTGCCAAGCTGATGAGTTCGGGATAGTCGTTCGCGTCGAAGATACGGTAGTGGTAGACGAACATGCGCAGTGGAAAGTTAGGGTCGTGCTGCGCCTGGATTTCGATGTGGAGCAGCACGACGCGCGGGACGCCATCCCGAAAGTAGACCCGTACCAGCACATCGACGCTCCGCACGCCCTTGCGCAACTGGGCAGGCGCGAGGCGATGCAGCTCCGTGCTCAGAAACTCCACAGGGCGCGTCCAGTCGATGCGTGCGTGCAGCAACGGGAACAACAGCTGAAGACATTCGGGCAGGAAGGCGCGTATCGCGTATTTCCAGCCCTCGTCGAAGCCTCGTCGGACTCGTTTGCGTGGGCGCATGGCGCGTTGGGGATTCGCAACGCCCCGCACGCCTCCTGCCCACCATCCAATTGGAGTATACTTCAGAAAAGCACAGCACGGGAGGTATCCTACAACGCATTATCTGCTCGACTGCGCACGCGCCAAGGAGCTCATGTCTTCAACGCTCCTGCCCCCACTGTATGGAAGGGGGAACATCGGTGAAAATAGACACTTACACTGCCTCTGTACGAAGCAAGCTTATATGCTGTTCTCTTGTCGTGACGAAGTGGGGAGCTACCCCGCGCTTTCAGGCGAGGAGACGCCCCCCTCACGCCTCAGGTTGCACGCTTGGCATGCGCCCAAAAACGAACGCACTGTCGCGATAGTCCACGCGCACCGTGTCGCCGTCCGCAAACTCGCGGGCAAGCAGCCGCTGTGCCAGCGGGTTCAGTATCTCGCGCTCCATTGTGCGGCGCAACGGGCGCGCCCCTAACTGCGGGTCGTAGCCCCGAACCGCCAACTCCTGCTTCGCCGCTTCGGTCAACTCCAGCGTGATCTTGCGCTCGTCCAGACGCTTCTGGATGTAGCGCAACTGCAAGTCCACGATGCGCTTGATCTGCAGGATGTCCAGCGGGTTGAACATGATAATCTCGTCGATGCGGTTCAGGAACTCTGGGCGGAAGTGCGCCCGCACCGCCTGCATGATTTGCTCGCGAATCTCCTCCTTGTTGAACTCGTTCATCTCCTGATACAGCACCGAGCCGATGTTGCTGGTCATAATCACCAGCGTGTTGCGGAAGTCAACCGTGCGCCCCTGCCCGTCGGTCAGGCGTCCGTCATCCAGCAGTTGCAGCAGCACATTGAAGACCTCGGGGTGCGCCTTTTCGATTTCGTCGAACAGGATGACGCTGTAGGGGCGTCGGCGGATGGCTTCGGTGAGTTGTCCGCCCTCTTCGTAGCCGACATAGCCAGGCGGCGCGCCAATCAGCCGCGCCACCGAGTGCCGCTCCATATATTCGCTCATGTCGATGCGCACGAGGTTGCGCTCGTCATCAAAGAGGAACTCGGCGAGCGCTTTGGCTAACTCGGTCTTGCCGACGCCTGTCGGTCCCAGAAAGATGAACGAGCCGATGGGTCGGTTCGGGTCGGATAGCCCCGCGCGCGAGCGGCGGATGGCGTTCGCCACGGCAGTAATCGCCTCGTCTTGCCCGACCACGCGCTGGTGCAGGCGTTCCTCGATGTGCAGCAGTTTCTCGCTCTCGGTCTCCTTGAGCCGCTGCACGGGGATGCCTGTCCACTTGGCGACCACTTCGGCGATGTCGTCGGCGTCCACCTCTTCCTTCAGGAGCTGCATCTCCTGTTGCACTTGGGCGAGTTGCTCCTGCAGGCTTTGGAGCTGCTTCTGGAGTTCGAGCAGCACGCCGTAGCGCAGTTCCGCCGCGCGTGCGAAGTCGCCTGCGCGTTCCGCCTGCTGCTCCTCGAAGCGCGTCTGCTCGATGCGCTCTTTGGTCTCGCGGATGCCCATGATGAGTTCCTTCTCGCGCTGCCAGTGGGCGACCAGTCGGCTCTTTTCCTCGTTGAGGGTCGCCAGTTCGCGTTCCAGCCGCGCGATTTGCTCTTTGGCTTGTGGGTTCTCCTCTTCACGGCGCAACGCCTCGCGCTCAATCTCCAGCTGGCGAATCTTGCGGTCAATCTCGTCGATTTCGGTGGGCATGGAGTCGATCTCCATGCGCAGTTTGGCGGCAGCCTCGTCGATGAGGTCAATCGCCTTGTCGGGCAGGAATCGGTCGGTGATGTAGCGGCTGGAGAGTTTGGCGGCGGCGACAATCGCGCTGTCGCTGATGCGCACGCCGTGATGCACCTCGTAGCGCTCTTTTAGCCCGCGCAGGATGGCGATGGTGTCCTCGATGCTCGGCTCGCCGACATAGACGGGCTGGAAGCGTCGCTCCAGCGCAGGGTCTTTCTCGATATGCTTGCGGTACTCGTCGAGGGTGGTCGCGCCGATGGTGCGCAGCTCGCCGCGTGCGAGCAGAGGCTTGAGCATATTGGCGGCGTCCATCGCGCCTTCCGCCGCGCCCGCGCCGACCAGCGTGTGGATCTCGTCGATGAACAGGATAACCTGTCCCTCCGCACTGGTGACCTCCTTCAGCACGGCTTTGAGGCGTTCCTCGAACTCGCCGCGATATTTTGCGCCTGCAATCAGCGCGCCGAGATCCAACTGCACGACGCGCTTGTCCTTGAGCGTGTCGGGCACATCGCCTGTGGCGATTCGCTGCGCCAGCCCCTCCGCGATGGCGGTCTTCCCGACGCCTGGCTCGCCAATCAGCACGGGGTTATTCTTCGTGCGGCGCGACAGCACATGAATCACGCGCCGAATCTCCTCGTCGCGCCCGATGACGGGGTCGAGTTTGCCCTGCCGTGCCAGCAGGGTGAGGTCGCGCCCGTACTTTTCGAGCGCCTGATACTTCTCTTCGGGGTTCTGGTCGGTGATGCGCTGTCCGCCGCGAATGTCCTGCAGGGCGCGCAGGATGGCGTCGCGCGTGACGCCTTGCATGCGCAGGGCGCGTCCCGCCTCGCCTGCGGTGTCCGCCGCCAGCCCCAGCAGCAGGTGTTCGGTGCTGACATACTCGTCCTTGAGGCGCATCGCCTCGTCGAAGGCGGTGTCCAGCGCGGTCTTCAGTCGCTGGGTGATTTGTGCGCCAACTGTAGACGCGCCCGACACCTGCGGGCGTCGCTGTAGGTCTTGCGCCATCGCGCTCTCGATGGTGCGCGGCATCACGCCCAACTTCTGCAGCAGCGACGGCACAACGCCCCCCTCTTGGCGCACCAACGCCAGCAGCAGGTGTTCACAGTCAATCGCAGGGTGGCGGTGCTGTTCCGAGAGGCGTTGCGCCTCCTGCAGGGCTTCCTGCGCCTTAATCGTCAGTTTGTCAAATCGCATCGTCGTCCCTCCAAGTTGAGTATAGTATTGTCAAGTCGCTTGATAAGCATCCTATAATACCCGATTCTCGCGCGGGAAGTTCCCACCGTCTATGGCGCACTTTCACAGTAGTAAGGACCACAAAGCGGTTGCTCGTGGGTGTAGACTACCGTCCAGCGGCAGTCTCTCAGGGGCGTCATGTACAAATCTACCGCTTCGGGCTCGAAGTCGCGCAGCAGGTGCGCCTGACAGACGAACGCGGGCAAGTCGCAAGTCTCGAAAAAGAGAGCGATGGGCTCGTGGTCATCCTTGAGTAGTTGGTGAAGCGGCGGCAGCGGCTTTGGGTGCTGGAGCGAGTCCCAATCGAATCTCGCCCTCCGTCTACTGCCACATCCGCGGCAGAGATGGCGTTGGCGTGGGGGCACACGCGGGGGCAGGAAGCGTTGGCGCCAGCGCGCACGCAACGCAACGGTCTCTGCCTCGGAAAGTGGGTCTACAGGCAGCCGATAGTGACGCAGGAATGAAACCGCCTCTGCAAGCGAGTCGACGAACCCAGAATATCCCACCGACCCAACCTTACGGTTGCTGCTGGCGACGACTCGATGGGCGGGTTCGCCAGTTGCAGCTGCTTGCGCAATCAGTTCGTAGTTGCTAAATGTTCGCTTGATGACGGGCAGTCCCTCAACGCACAGACCCGTATCGATAATCCCTATGGTGTGCCCCTGCAACTGCTGCGACCACTGGAGCGCCTGTTTGATAGCCTCTGCGTAGTCTTCCGCCTTCACGAAAAGCAGCACAACCGCACCCTTTTTGCCTGGCACTATCGTGTTGTCGGGGTTCCAATCGATTGCCGCCAGAACCCATCGGACCTGACGCCAATCGTCCAGGTGGTAGGTGGTTTGTGTGTTCCCTGACGAGACCGCGCTTCGTGCATCCCACATCGTTACTTTCCAGTGTACCCGCTGGAGAATCGGCTCCAAACACCCGCCTGCGAGGGGTATAATCTGCATGGCTATGCCGATTATCGAGACCGTAGAGCAGCTGGCGGACTTTCTGGAACAGAACGAGGAATGGCGGCGCAGGATATACAGCATCCTCGTGCCGCGTGAATTAGCGCGCCTACCTGCGGAGTTCGACGAGTTTCGCGCGGAGACGCGTCGGGAGTTCGAGTCCGTGCGCACCGAGATGCGCGAGGGCTTTGAGCAACTCCGTGCGGAGATACGCGCGAGCGAGGAACAACTCCGTGCGGAGATACGCGCGAGCGAGGAACAACTCCGTGCGGAGATACGCGCGAGCGAGGAACAACTCCGTGCGGAGATACGCGCGAGCGAGGAACAACTCCGTGCGGAGATACGCGCAGGTGATGAGCAAATCCGTGCGGAGATGCGGGAGAATAGCGAGCGAATGGAACAGAAAATTCAAAAGAACACTGACGCCATCGCCGAACTCAAGGGACTTTCGCTGGAGCAGTATTACCGCAACAGGGCGCGTGCGCTGTTTGGCAGGTACTTCCGTGATGTCAGGGTCATCGACTGGATAGACTTGGAGGAACCATTGGAAGCAGTTGCGCCCCTGACCGAGAAAGAGCGTGAGGAGCTGAGCGTTGTTGACCTGCTGGCGCATGGTCGGCGCAAGACCGACGGTCAGGAAGTTGTGTTGGTGATTGAGGTTTCGTGGGTGATTGTGCCGAACGATGTGGAGCGCGCCGTGCAACGGGCGAAGATACTGTCGCAGCGCGGTGTTGTGGCAACTCCCGTTGTCGCAGGGCGCGAAATCGACGACGAGGCGCGCGAGGCGGCGCGCACGGCAGGCTGCGCGCTCGTGATGGACGGACGCTTCGAACTTGACCAACCCCTGCGGGGAGCATAACCGATGCGCACTGACTACATCCCCCAAGTGTTGCGCCTGCTGCAGGAGACCTACGCGCGTCAGCAGGAGAGGCTGCAGACCGCGGCGACTTGGATTGCCGACGCGCTCGCAAGCGACGGCGTGCTGTATGTGTTCGGCGCGTCGCACGCGGGCATCATCACGGAGGAACTTATACCAATCGCCGAGCCATAGTTCGTTAATCGCACGGCAAACCCTCCAACGCCTCCCGTATCCAATCCCAACCCACTAAACGCACCATCCCTTCACGCAACCCTTCCAACGCACTCTCCACCGCCGCCAGCTTCGCCTCCAGCGACCCATACACCACACCCTCTACACAACGACGCACCTCACAAAACACACGCTCCACTGGATTCAACTCAGACCAGTACGCAGGCAAATACACCAACGCCACGCCTACCCCCCGCACCGCACGCGCCCGATGCGAACCCGCGTTCTCCCACACCACGACCTCTATCCCCAACGCACGCCATTCCGACAACGCCGCCACTGCCGCCTCCTTCCCCAAACGCTCCGACCAACGCCACCATATCTCACCCGACAACGGGTCAACGGCTACCTGCAAGTACCGCCACTCGTACGAACGCTCCACCCGCTGACACAACTTGACCCCGCGCACCGTCCAACGCCGACGCACCTGACCGATGAGCCCAACGCGCAACTCGTCCACAAACACCACCCGCTGCCCCGCGTGCACCCCCTGCGCTGTCAACGCCTCGCGAAACCCCCTTTTTTCCACTGCGCCTGCAGCGCCGCGTCCGCACGCACCGCCATCGGACGCGGTATCTTGCGCCGAAACCCCAGCCGATGGAAGAGCCGTTGCACCTGACGCTCCGACAGCTCCACGCCCAGTGCCTCGCGACACCACGCGGCTGCCTCGCGGAGCGTGCGAAAGCCCTGCGTAGCGGCGTGCTGGAGGAGCTGTGCCTGTTGGTCGGGGGTCAGCAGGGGGCGCACGGGGATTCGGTTGCCCCCGCGCGTGCGACGGGTGAGTTCGTCCAGTCCCCCTGTGCGATACCAAGTGAGCCATTTTTGGACGGTGCGAATGGACACGCCGACGATTTCGGCAGTTTCTTTGAGGGTTCTGCCGCGTCGGAGCAGGGCGAGGGCTTGGAAGCGTCGGGCGATTTGGGTGTTGGGTGTGTTGTTGTAGTGTGCGTAGAGTTCTTCGGCAGTGTGTTTCCAGTCCACTGTGAGTTTTCGTCCACTCATCGGTGTTCCTCCTATGTGTGAAGTACGGCGTAAGTATACCTCATTTATGAACTCTGGCTCGGCGATTGGTATCACACCCCCACGCACTGGAACGCCGACCAGTAGTACGGGTGCGCGAATGGTCGCTCCGAGTCGTCCCGCAGCGCGTATTCGCGTTGCACGGGCAGCAGTTGCGCCGCTGCCATCCGCGCCATCTCCACCACTGCCTGCTCAGGCGGGACTGCCGCGTGCGCCTTCAGAATCTGCGCCACCTCGCCCGCCGTCAGCTCGCGCAGCCACAGTTGCGCCTCGCGCAACGCCGCCGCCTTGCTTTTGCCCGCGCGCAGCAGCTCATACGCCTTGCCCATCAGCAAGCCCGTCGCCACATCCTCGACCGCCCACAGCGTGCCCCACACCGTCGGCGCGCCCGCGTACAGTGGACCCAGCGCCAGCCCGAAAT
>Ga0197142_1004476_pt1 | contig 11287 bp, 8 predicted proteins | sample GBS60_MetaG_FD_148614 | JGI IMG/M metagenome (GOLD analysis project Ga0197142, IMG submission 148614) | Sediment microbial communities from Great Boiling Springs, Gerlach, Nevada, United States - GBS 60_MetaG | ecosystem: Environmental > Aquatic > Thermal springs > Hot (42-90C) > Sediment... | reverse complement strand
CGCGACCGGCAATGCCGCCCCGCTGGCCAAAATTCTGGCCATGCTGGATGCCGCCACCCTGGCTGCCGACCTGCGTTCCGGCATCCGGCTCGAAGCCTCGGGCCTCTGCCGCACCGAAACCGACGCCCGCACCGTCCACGACGCCCTGCGCGGCCTCATCGGTCTCGCCCGCCTCACCACACCCGACGATGCTCCCGAACTGCTGCGCGCCTACGACGGCTTCACCGTACGGCAGGATCAGCGCGCCGTGCAACTGCGCGCCGAAATTTCCCAGGACCTGCTCGACAAGCTCATCGCGCGCTTTCAACAAGGCGGCTTGCCCGTGAAGCTGCCGGATGCTTTGCGCGCTCCGCGCGGCATGTAAAGGGCCGCCGCGCCCGCGTTGTTATACTCGTCAGTGAAGTGTTTCATCGTCTCGAACGTGATTTGGCGCGCATTTTTGCCGATTACTTGACCGCGCGTTACGGCTGGTCCGCTCCGGTGAACTTCGAGCAGCCGCGTCAGCCCGAGTTCGGCGAACTGGCGCTCCCGGTCGCTTTCCAGCTCGCCCGCGAACTTCGCCGGCCTCCACGCGCCATCGCCGAAGAAATCGTGCGCGAAATCGGGCCGCTCGAGGCGGTGGCGTCCATGGAAGTGGCCGGCGGCGGCTACATCAACTTTCGCTTCGATCGGGCCCGCTACGCGCGTGCGCTGATCGAGGGACCGCCGCCCGAGACCTTCTTGGCCGCCGACGAAAAAATCATCGTCGAGCACACCAACATCAACCCCAACAAGGCCGCGCATATCGGGCACCTGCGCAACGCGGTGCTGGGCGATGCCTTCGTCCGCATCCTCCGCGCCCGCGGCCGCCGCGTCGAAGTCCAGAATTACATTGACAACACGGGCGTGCAGGTGGCCGACGTCGTGGTGGGGTTCGAGCGGCTGCTGGGCAAGAGCGCCGACGAGGTCGCGGCCATGGCGGCGGATCCTTCTCTGCGTTTCGATTACTTCTGCTGGGATCTGTACGCGCGCGTGTCCGCGCACTACCGCGAGCATCCGGACTCGCTGGCCTGGCGCCAGCACGCCCTCGAGGCCATCGAACGCGGCCAGGGAGAGACCGCGCGCCTGGCCGCCGTCGTCTCCGACGCCGTCATGCGCGCGCATCTGGCCACCATGTGGCGCATCGGCGTCGCTTACGACGTCCTGCCCCGCGAAAGCGAGATCCTGCGCTTGCAATTCTGGGCCACCGCCTTCGAGTTACTCCGCCGGCGCGGCGCCATTTACTATGAAACCCAGGGCAAGAACGCAGGATGCTGGGTCATGCCCGCAGCGGCCTTCGCCGGCGATCAGGAAAGCGAGGACAGCAAGGTCATCGTGCGTTCCAACGGCACGGTCACTTACGTGGGCAAGGATATCGCCTACCAGCTCTGGAAGTTTGGCTTGTTGGGCAAGGACTTTTACTACCGGCCCCTGATGCAGTATCCCGACGGGCGCCGAGTCTGGGTGACGGCCGACTCCCCCGGCGACGAACCGGCGCCGCAGTTCGGCCACGCCGCCCGCGTCTACAACGTGATTGACTCGCGCCAGTCGTACTTGCAGGATATTGTGGCGGCGGGTTTGCGCGCGCTCGGCTTCGAAAAACAGGCCGAAAACTCCATCCACTTCGCCTACGAAATGGTCGCGCTCTCGCCGCGTTGCGCCGCCGAGCTCGGCTTCGAGCTCACGGACGAAGAGCGTCGCCGCGCCTGGGTCGAGGTTTCGGGTCGCAAAGGCCTCGGCGTCAAAGCGGACGATCTGATTGACAAGCTGATCGAAAAGGCGCTCGAGGAAGTGGCTTCACGCCATCCCGACGATCCGCCCGAAAAACAACGGGCCGTCGCCACCCGCATCGCCGTCGGCGCCCTCCGCTACTTCATGCTCAAGTACACGCGCAACGCCATCATCGCCTTCGATTTTCAGGAGGCGCTCAGCTTCGAGGGCGAGACCGGCCCCTACGTGCAGTACGCCGTCGTGCGCGCCCGCAGCATCTTTCGCAAGCTCGAGGAGCGCGGCGATCGCGTCCCCGATTACGCCGCCGAGCTGGATGCGGCCGTGCTGCAACAGCAGCTCCGCCACGAGCCTTTCTGGCAGCTCCTGCTTTCCGCCTCCCGGACCGACGCCGTGCTGGAGCGGGCCATCGCCTTGGGCGAACCCGCGCACGTGGCCAAGTACGTTTTCCAGCTCGCCCAGTCCTTCAATAACTTCTATCACGAGTATCCCATCCTCGCCGAACCGGATCGCGGCCGCAGAGTCTTTCTGCTCTGGCTGACGGACTATGTTCGGGACGCGCTCGAACGCACGCTGGCGGTGTTGGGCATTCCTTGCCCGGAGTACATGTAAGCGGGCCGGCCGCGCAGGTTGGTCGAAATCGCGCTCAGTCGGTAATCTCGATCGCCGGCCCCTGCTGCAAACCGACCTCGGCCACGCGTGCCATCACCCGCCGCGCCAGCGCCAGATAGGCTTCGGCTTGCGGATGCCGCCCGTCCATCAACACGATAGGCTCCCCGGTGTCGCCGCCCACGCGCACCTGCGGGTCCAGCGCCAGCTCGCCGAGAAACGGAACCCCCATCTCGTCGGCCGTCCTCCGCCCTCCCCCGGTGCTGAAGACGTCCACGCGCTCGCCGCAGTGCGGGCAGACCAGGTAACTCATGTTCTCGACGATGCCCAGCACCTCCACCCGCACCTGCCGGAACATGTGCACCGCCTTGCGCGCGTCCTCCAGCGAGACGTCCGACGGCGTCGTCACCACCACCGCGCCTGTCAGCGGCGCCGTCTGGATGAGGCTCAACTGGACGTCGCCCGTGCCCGGCGGCAGGTCCACCACCAGATACTCCAGCTCGCCCCAATCCACGTTGCGCAGGAACTGCTGCACCACGCCGTGCAGCATGGGTCCGCGCCAGATCAGCGGCCGGTCCGTGGGATTCAGAAAGCCCATGGACATCACGCGCACGCCGTGCTTTTCCAGCGGCTGGATGCGCTCGCCCACCACGTAGGGCATGTCTTGGATGCCCAGCATCCGCGGCACGTTCGGCCCGTAGACGTCCGCATCCATCAATCCCGTGCGGCGGCCGAGTTTGGCGAGAGCGACCGCGAGGTTCACAGCGACCGTGGTCTTGCCCACGCCCCCTTTGCCCGAACCAACCGCGATCAGGTGCTGCACGCCGGCAACGGGCAGCTTGACGAATTCCCCGGAAGGCTTTGAACTCATTACTTCCATGCTAGCACCGCAACCGCCCCCGACCCGCGCGACCGCCAGTCGGTAAAGACCTCTCTCCGCGCCAACGCCGGCAGCCGGCGCACGCTTCGCCACGGCGACGAACCCTTCCGCGAAGCTCGAGCAGCCGAACCCGTCTTCCGCGCTTCGGCTATTCGGCGGTGCGACGATTCCCGAGCGCAACTTGAAGTTGATCACCTTGCGTTCACGTGAGGAGAACAGCGCACAGCAAGGGTCTCTGAGCAGTCGCTCTGACTCCCGACGCCCTGTGGCCTTGCTCGAGCCCAGCGGGGACGCCCCGAAGCGCGTAGCTCTCACGCTTGGCCGCAAGGGGCCGAGCCAATGGAATCGCTCTGCTCGGAAATTTCCGGCTGGGCAGCGATTGCCCTTGCATGCATCACGATCGTTAGAAGCCGTCGAGCAGATCGAGTCCAGCAGGCACGTCCTTGGACGCTTGCACGCCTATGTACAGAGTTCTGGTAGCAGCCGGGCGTTTTTAGACAACTCAACCGCCAAGTTCATGGCTTGGAGAAGGTTCTCGTCACGGGTGGGAAGGCCAATGATAACCGCATGCGCCGGATCGGCCTCCCGGGTCGTGAGGACGTCCAAACCGAGTTTTCGAATCGCCCTGACTTCGAGCTCGCACAGGCCATAGCATTGCCTGAATCGGTTTGCAACTTCCTCAGGTCGCACAAGCCTGGAACGAAATACAGAGAGCCCGTCGTCGTCCTTCACGGGACGGCGGATGAATGCGTCTGGCTTGATTGTTTTGCTGTCGGGATCAATCCACTGCTTCCGGAGGATCGCGCGGTAAACGGTCTCGTCGTCATCCAGCGGGATTGGGCCCATGCCACGGCCCCTATCCGCCAGAGCCTTAGCCCTCGCAGAAGCGATCCAGCCAGTGTCCTAAGGTTCGCGCCGCCTCCGGACCCGGCGGTAAGGACTGCAAGCTTTGGGACTGCGCAGTGTAAAAGTACACTGAGCACTGTTTTTGGCCGGAAGCGGGTATGAGGAGGTGCAATTGCCGATCCGGTTTAATCCAGCTAACTGTGATACCGCCCTCGTAATCAACGGCAGCGGAGCCGCGCGGCAAGGGAGATTCCATGACCTCGGCTGCCTGCTGGAGCAACCACTTGGCGGTGTCGTAAGCGAACGAGGTAGGCCGGGCGACTCCGTAGTCGTCACTCTCTGGCTCGTTCCATAGTTCCCTCAGACGCGAGAGCGTCACTTGAAGTCCCTCTCTCCGACCAATTCCTTCTGACGCGGACGCCGTTTCCCGCGGTCTGGGGTCCAGAGATAGCTTCTCCAATAACGTGGCCAGGCTGCGCTCAATTTCCCGAGATCGTGAAACTACCCTGGACCATGCAAAGGCTAGCACCAAGTCCCGCTGCGGCGTCCAATACCGCGAGGGAAGAATACTGGCTGCCGGTTCCGTGACAAGATGCGATCCGGGACTCTCGAAAAAATTAGGAGTTAGCTCTGCGTATTCCGCCTCGCTGACGGTTGTGGTGTATGCACTCAGGAACGTCTGCCCCATGAAACCTGCGCCTCCTCGGTCGTCAGCGACAGGAAAGTGAGGACAATGGCGTCGTGCGCCAACTGAAACCACTGGCCCATGTCCTGCTCGATGTCTTGCGGCCGGCCCCTGGCGGTAAGCTCTAGAACCAAAACATCCATTTGGTCGCCTGTCCGCCTCCCCGATCGAATTGTAACATCGAGTTGGCCGGCCCCTTCCCGTAGGGGAGAGGTGAAGGCCACGAAGACACCGATCGGCTCTGCCAATGCCTTCGTGATGGGCGCCAAGTCGGAGACCCGAACGATTTTCGAGATGTCGCGTGGGAATCGCCAGTCTGGCCCATAAATATGATTCAGGTAGGTGAGCTCGCACATTTCAAGTCTCGGTCCCCCCATGCCGTTTACCCGCAGGAAGTTCTCAAACTTCTGCCAGTAGTGCAGAAAGCGCCCGAAGGCGGCTTCGAATTTGGGATATTCGTCGGTTTCGCTAACGCGGCGCCAGTTGTGCAGAAACCTCGACGGTTGAAGCTGGATGACAAAGTTACCGGTCTGATCGATGAAGTAGACCCTGCGCAGAGGGGGGAGCGGCGTGAACTCGAGCTCAATCTCGGGGCGTCCCTTCGCGCTGAAGCGCGGGAGCGGAGGGTAGTCTTCAAACCGCGGATATTCCGAATGCAAGGTCTTCCAAAATAAGCCATAGTGGGCGGTAGACCACCCGCCAATTGGCTCGAACTGGACTCCGCACGCGACCTCGATCAAGGGCGGTTTCAGAAACTCGACGGTGTGCTCAAGTCGCCGCGCGGGATCTGTGTCCCTCTTGGAGACCTCAGATGCCGGCTGCACCCGGCTTGCGTAAGGTTCAGAGGCCACGCTCACGCCACCCAGTACGGAATATACCACACCGTGCGCCTCTTCCATCGGCAGCTCACACAGAGGCTCCCGAGCCGCCCCATTGCAACGGAGATCCGTCCCGTGATGGCTGACGCTCGCTCACCGCGAGCGTGTGCCGGTCTCGCCAACGTCCTGACTTCCTGAAACCGACCGTTGGGTACCAGGCTCGAAGCTGTGCTGCGGCGACAGCGGCACGGATTGATTCATGGCCCGGTCGCCGGAAGCAGCTCAGTGCCTGGGGCAAGCAGGACTTCTCCTGCTTTTCCAAGGCCCCGCAATCGAAACCCGCATACGCCACCCCTTCCGCTTTCACGGCCATCAGTGAGCGCTTTGTCACCGGATCACATAATCCCAGCGCCGCGCGGCTTCCTCCACCACGCGCGGTACGTCTCTTTCCAGAAGGTAGCCCTCGCGGGCCAGCTCGCGCGCGCACTCGCTCACCTTGCGCAGGTATTCGTCGCGATTGCCGTAACGCTCCTCGATCGAGCGTCGCGGATCGCCGCGCCTGGCGCGCTCGGCGCGCGTCCGCGGGAGGGGTAGCCACGAACCCGCCATGCTGTAGAGCTCATCCGGCGCTCCGATCTCCGGCGCACGCAGGTTCCATCCCGTGTACGTCGCCAGCGGTACGGCCACCTCCGGCAAGCGGATGCCCGCGATCTCGTTGCCGTCCTCGTCCACCTGCGGCACGAGCACGGCGAACTCCTTTCCGACTCGTGGCGGCTCGAACGCGACGATGCCCGCGCTGCGAAACTCCGGCCCGTAGTCCGCGCGCCACGCCTTGCGGATGCGCGATGGCAACGTCACGCCCGGAATGCGCGGGAATCGCAACTGGCTCAGCGGAACCAGTTCGCCGCGTTCGATTCGCGGGTACCGCGAGGGCGGCGGCTCCACGCCTTCGGCCACCCAGCGCTGCATCGCCGCCAGCAACGCCCGCATCGGCCGGCGGTAATCGTTCGGGTTCACCGGATTCTGCGTCCCCGTGCGCCCGGGCGGAAAGGCCGCCGGAGAATGTTGCGTGCCCGCGAACAGGTAAATCCGCGTGGTCGCCGGCGGGTCCACGTCGGCCTTGCCATCCAGCGTGGTGTGCGTCAGCGACGCCGCGCGCCCGTAGTACTCATAAGAAGAGTTCGTGTAGAAGATCTTGGGCACGACGCCGGCCTGCCGGGCGCGTGAAAGAAGGCCCTCGCGCAGCCCCGTCTCCGCATCCTCCAGCTCGACGTCAGCGAACGGATAGATGTCCGTCGGATAGAACTGGTTCAGGAACGGATGCCCGTCGCGCGAGGGTTGCGCGAAACGATGATTGAAGCTGCCCCGCCCCGCGCCGGCCACGTGCGCGATGATGCCGTCGAAGACCTTCCGCCCGCGCTCGTCCTGGTTGAAGCCGTAGTAAAGGAAAGTACGCAAAAAGCGCCCGCTCTGCGACGTCCCGATGCCGATGGCATGCTTGAGAAAACGCTTCTGATCGCTCAGCGGGGCCCACTCGGGCGCGTCCCCGTACTTCAGATACGAAACCAGATCCCGCACCGCCGCGGGACCCAGACCAGCCACGACCGGATCCCTGGCGCGGTAAACGACCTCGTAGATCTTGCCCGGCTGAAAGCCGGCCTTCATCCACACGCGCGTCGCATCCGGCACGAGCCGACCGAACTCCTCCCGCGCGAAACGCCACTCGCTGCGCGGAATCGCTGTCCGCGGGGCCTCCACGCGGTCGCGCACGGTGAGCGTGGCTTGCGGGTCTTCCGGATCCGCCGCCGGGTAGGCGATCATCGTGCGGTCGCCGAGCGAAAACTCGCGCACCGGCCGATCGGGCACATACTCGGAACGCACCAGACCCGTGATCGGCCCCGCAGCGCCGCGCGCCGCAGGCGCGAACAGGCGCAGCAGATCCGGCTGATCGGGCACGTCGAACTGCCAGCCCAACCATACGAGCGTGTAGCCCTGCTCGAACAAGAATCCGTCGCCGAAATGCTCTGCCGTGCGCGGGTCGTTGGACGCCGCCCCGAGGTTGAACTGGCGAAGCAGGTACTTGTTGCCGCGATTGCAAACCTCGAACAGCAGCGTGCCGTTGCCTTGGCGCGGATCGCGCGGCTTGAGGATAAACAGATCCGCGCTGAACTCCACTCGCCCGCGCGCGTTGCGCGGCGCCGGCGCGATGTCGGTGATGATCCGGTTGGCAGGCAGGTTCGGATCCACCTCGAAAAACGCGCGCCCGGCGATCCGCTCGTAAGCCCCGGCCTTGCCCCAGGCGCGCCCGTCCAGCACGTCGCTGCGCTCGTGCACCTCGATCCGCACCAGCTCCGCGCCGGCCATCCCCGCCAGCCACAGGATCCACAAACCACGTCCGATCATGCTGCCATTAAACGGCGCGCCTGTCGCCGCCGTCAACCCGATCTTCGGCCTGCGCAACTCGCTGCGAAAGATCTGCCGGGCCGGCTTGCCCGTGTGCCTACGTCTTCAGGCCCGGGCGAACGGCCACTCGCCCTGGCGCTTGGCCGCGATCAGGTACACCACCGCGCCCGCCGCCAGCGTCAGCAGCCCGAAGCCGATGAAGCGCAATCCGAGCGAGGAAAACACATAGAGATACCCCGCCAGCGACACCAGCGGCGGCAGCGGGTACAGCCAGACCTTGAAAGGCCTCTCGATATCCGGCCTGCGGGCGCGAATCAGGAACAAGGCGATCACCTGGGCATTGAACTGGATGATGATGCGCGCCGCCATCAGCGCCAGGATCACTTCCTGAAGCGTGAAGAAGCTGGCGATGATGGCGCCGATTCCGACCAGCAACAGCGACCGGTGGGGAAATTCCTTGGTCGGGTGCAGGCGTTCGAACCAGCGCAAAAATACGCCGTCCTGCGCCGCGGCGTAAGGAACCCGCGAATAGCCGAGCAGCAGCGCGAAAATCGAAGCGAACGCCGTCACTATGATCATGCCGGCCAGAAGCTGTCCCGCCCAGGGGCCGTACACGCGGGCCACGAACTCCGAACCGATGGACTGCGAGTGCATCCCCTCGCGCCACGGCACCACGCCGATGAAGCCGAACGAAATGAGCACGTCAATCAGCGTGACGCCCAGGATCGAGTACACCACTGCGCGTGGAATCGTGCGGCCGGGATCCCGGACTTCCGCCCCCAGATAACAGACCTGGTAATAGCCCAGGAAGAGATAAAGGACATTGGCCGTGCCCTGCCCGAGCCCCTGCCAGAACTTCGCGTCGAAGGTCCAGGCGCCGGGCGGCACGTCGAAGGCAAGCGCCGGGTCGAACTTCGCGATGCCGGTCACGATCACCCACCCCGTGGTCACGATCATCGTGATCCACAGGCCCAGCATGATTTTCGCGATATCCGTGATCTTGCGGTACAGCGTGAAGATCAGAAACACGCCGACCCCGGCCGCGGTCAGCTTCATCTGGAAATCGGTCATCCCGGGCCAGAACACTTTCAGGTACTGGACCAGGCCGATGTTGCCGCTGGCGATCTCGAGCGGCCCGGCGAACAGCAACTGCCAGACGAACAGAAATGCCAGCATGCGGCCCCACGTGCGCGGGCCGAATCCTTCGCGCAGGAAAACGTACGTGCCGCCCGCGGCCGGCAGCGCCGCGCCCAGCTCCGCCACCACCAGACCGTCGCACAGCGCAATCAGCACCCCCACCAGCCAGGCCAGATAGGAATGCGGTCCTCCGAGCGTTTGAAGAATCAGCGGGATGGCAATGAAGGGGCCGATCCCGACCATGTTGGACATGTTGATGGTGGTCGCATTCAGTACGCCAAGACGCCGCCGAAGAGCCGGTTGGGATCCTTCCGACATGACTTGAGCAGAGTATCACACTGCGCCTGGCCGTTTGGTTGCGCACGCTTTATTCGATGCCCTGCCCGAACTTGCGGCGAGTCGTGTTCGAGACCGCGTCGCGTTGATCCGCCAGTCGCCGCTCTCGGCGAAATACGTCGCTATCGGCTACGTCGGAACTCGGCTGGTCACGCTCGGCCGACCCACGCCCTCCACAGTCGCCGCAGCTCCATTGGCCGGTGCAGCCCTGGTAACGCGTTCCGCAAAACGCGCCAGGCGCGGCGCGCAATGTTCACGATCTTGTATGTCTGCGGCAGACCGCAACTCTGCTCCCGGAAATCCATCCAGCCCTCTTCCAGCAACAATCGCTGGTAGAGCCGGAAAAGCGCTGCCGCCGGCCCCAGTTCATCCACCCGCCAGCCTGGACGGAAGCGGGTGACAAACTCCGGACGCCCGGGATCGTAGCCGCTGAAGTGAAACAGTCGCAGCGGCCGGCCTTGCACGAAGAATGCTCCGGCGCGCTCTTCCAGCTCCAGCCACGGCAATCGCCAATAAGCGGCGTTGCAGCCCGGGTCACGCAGGATGTGCAGATCAGCGACGAAGGCCGGCGCCAGATCCAGCCATCGCTGATCATAGTGCATCCCCTCCCGCACTTCCTCGACGCAATGGGTGCGCAGCCTCCCTCGCCACCAGTCCAGGAAACGCCGCGTCTCCTCGCAATCGCCGGCGCCGATGAATCCGCCGTTGAACATCCCTGCCATCAGCAACGCGTACTCCAGGTTCTCGTCGGGCCGTTCGGCGAACTCGGGGCCGACATGCAGCGTGAGCGTCAAAGCATGCTGCGCTACAACCCGGAAGCAAGGTTCGAGCGTGTCGAGCACCAAGGTGTCCGGGTCAATGAAGACGGCGGAACGATGCCCCAGATCGAGCAGCCACCCCAGCAGCGACGGCTTCAGCGCGGCGCACAGTTGCTTGCAGTCGTAGCGCAGGAGCATCCCACGCAAGCCGGGCAGTCGCATGTCCGACAGAGCCACGACCTTCGCGCCGAGCTGCTCCAGCGCATCATTGCTGCGATGCCTGCCCGCAATCACGATATATAACGGCACATCCGGATGGAACCGCCGCAGCGACCGCGCCATCACCCGGCCTTGGGCGACGTAGTTGGCCGCGATCACGGTAGTCACCGCCAATGGTTCAGGCATGGCCACCCCCGGTCAGCAAGTGGGGCGCATGACTGCGCAACCACGAGTAGAACGATCCCTCGCCGGCGGTGAGGAACGGATTTCCGAATCGCGCCACTTCGTCGCCGAGCAGCCGGTACAGCCGCCGTATCTGAGGCGTAATCGGCGCACCGTTGTCGAAGTAGTTCCAGGCGCAAGGCAGGTCGAAGGTGTGGCGCCAGCCGCATTCCTCCAGCAGGTCCTGGTAGCGGCGGAAAACCGCCGCCGCCTCACCCGTAGCCTCGACCCGCAGCCCGGGGTTGTAACGGGTGACCCACTCCGGGCGATGCGGCTCGTAGCCGCTGAAACGAAAGATGCGGCAGGGGACGCCGCAGGCGGTCACGCGCCCGTTCCGCACGGCGATACGGCGCTCAGCCAGATTCCAGTGGCCGACGTTGATGCCCGGGTCGCGCACGATCCCGCAGTTCGGCGCCAGGCTGGGGAAAAAGTCGAGCCAACGCTGTTCGTAGTGCAGACCCTCCTCGACCTCCAGAAGGCACAAACGCAGCGTTTTTTGTTTCCACCAATCGAGCACGCACGTTGCCTCCTGGCAGCGCGAGACAGCGAGAACGCCCCCGTTGTACACGCCCGCACGGAGCACATTTCGCTCCCGCGTAAAGGCGTCGCGGCCCCTCGGCGGCTCCAG
>Ga0197142_1004475_pt1 | contig 11290 bp, 10 predicted proteins | sample GBS60_MetaG_FD_148614 | JGI IMG/M metagenome (GOLD analysis project Ga0197142, IMG submission 148614) | Sediment microbial communities from Great Boiling Springs, Gerlach, Nevada, United States - GBS 60_MetaG | ecosystem: Environmental > Aquatic > Thermal springs > Hot (42-90C) > Sediment... | reverse complement strand
GTCGTGGGATCGAAGCCCACCGAGCCCGCTAACTTGTCTTATTATATAATAATAAATGGTGAGGAATAATAGCATCCATCAGATCTCATACACTCATACTCCAGAATCTATCCCATATACTCTAACAGTCCATCCAACCTCCGACTTTACCCTTGTGAGTTCTTTGCGTATACTCCATAACCATCACATATCACACTACTTGTTAAGTTAACAGAGCCACCGATATAATAAAATCCTTAATAATAACCTGTGAGAAGAGATAGACGTTGTTCTACTCGTATGAGGATGTGGTGAGGATAAACGGGGTACTATCAGGCATACCAACTGAGGTTAGTGAAGAGTTGAGGGGTTGGAACTGGAGTAAGTACCCTATGATACCTCCCTCAAGGACACAGGTAGCTGTTAGTGAATTATTCAATGGATTCTGCGACTCACTAAGATTCGTCTATGTTAAGAGGGTACTCAGGGAACAGCAGAGGGAGGTCAAGAGACTAGAGGAGGGTACACTGATACATAGAGCATTCGGCGAGGCCATATCAACAGCAAAGGCTCTAATACTAGAGCTTGGGGCTGATGGATATAAGGAGTTCAGGAATGCCTTCATGAATAAGTTGCGCCGTAGGATCGATATACTGATCAATGATTTAAAGCTCGTCATAAATGAATCAGAGAAGTATAAGGGTATCTTAGAAGATCTATTCGATGAGGCAGCGAATATCTATGCTGCATCATACTCAAAGGTAGTGAGAAGCTCATACTATCTATCTCCAGATGGGCTCGTGAGTCTAGTTGTACCTATAATAAGTGAGTTCCCTATAGATGGCTCGCTGGTGGGCTTCTCCAAGAATATAAGGGCAGATGCCCTCTTACCCCCTAATGTACTGATAGAAATAAAGACCAGGAGGCCCGATCATCACCATGAGTTACAGTTGGCAGCTTATGCTATAGCATTCGAGTCATTGTACAAGGTACCGATCAACCACTCGATAATAATCTACTTAGATATGGATGGTAGGAGGGGTACGTTGAGGCGCTCAGAGAAGATAGTCGTTTTATCTGATCAACTTAGGAGCGAGGTTATAGAGAAGAGGGACCTTGCATACAAGATAATAGATGACTCATATGACCCAGGCTTACCGGACGAGTGTGATATCTACTGTCCGTATCTCAAGGTGTGCAAGGTTGAGTAAGATAGCGTTGGTAGATGAGTATGGAGCATACCTGCAAGTCAAGGATGGGAGGTTCAGGCTCAAGATAGGAGATACCATAAAATGGGAGGTATCCCCCATTGAGCTTGATTCTATAGTATTCACGGTAGATGGTGCGAGTATATCTGCATCAAGTGTGATGTTAGCCGCATCTTACGGTATAGATCTGGTATTCATAAAGGGCTCAAGACCCATAGCTAGATTGCTCACGGCTAAGTATGGGTCTACTATGCTTACATGGCTAGATCAACTGAAGAGGGTTAGTTCCGAAGAGGAGAGGAGCAGGTTAGCATCTCTATTCATAGATGGGAAGATACACAATCAGAGGATGGTAATATATGAGTATGCACATAAGGCAAGAGCAACAGGAAGTAGGATAGCAGAGTTGGAGGATGCTGTGGAGCGGCTCAAGGACCTACAATCCAGTCTAGTCTACTGTAGGAGTGTTGAGGATATCATCAACGTGGAAGCCCATGCAGCGAACGTATACTGGAGGGCTATAGCAACGCTCATACCGAAGCAGATAGGGTTTGAGCATAGGCTAACTAGACAGAGGATAAGAGCTGGTATGTCACCTGATCCATTCAATATAGCATTGAATATAGGTTATTCTATACTACGCAAGGAGGTATGGAGGGCTGTATTCTTGGCAGGTCTTAACCCATATGTAGGGTTCTTACATAGGGAGAGGTCTGGTAGGATGTCACTAGTGCTTGATCTTATGGAGGAGTTCAGGGCTCACTGTGTAGATAGACCCCTAATAGCATTGGCTAGACAGAGCCCAGATATGATAATGAAGATCAACGAGAGTGTAAGGGGGGAGAGAAATAGGAATGAAAGGGAGAGGGGGAATGGGAAGGAGGAAGGAGGAGAGAGTAAGGAGAAGGGGAGTACGAAGAGGAAGAAGAAAGAAAGTAAAGAGGGTACAGAGAGAGGAGAGACAGATGGTATCAAAGAGGTATGGAAGGCCGTTATCAATAGAATGAAGGAGAGGGAGGATATGGTCAGTGTTATAGTCAATCAAGCAAGGTTATTAGCTAAGGATATCAGAGGTTCCGATAGATACAAGCCTTTCAAATCTAGGTGGTAAGTATGGAAATGATAACACTAGTGATATACGATATAACTGATGATGATCTTAGATTGAGGGTAGCCAGATTCCTCAAATTGATGGGTTTGAAGAGGGTACAGAAGAGTGCATTCGCTGGTCCATTGACATCCTCTGAGAGGGCTAACTGTATAGCAGGATTGAAGAGGCTAGTAAGGGATTCCATGGCTAATATACAATTATACCCTTTAACCGAGGCTAGTTTTAGGCAGAGGGTAGTTATAGGAGTAGAGATGGATCACGATGAAGAGAGTAATATAATAACATAACATAACATAAAACAAAACAAAATAAAATAAAATAAGATAAGATAAGATAAGATAAGAAAGATGTATGGATGGGGAGTACGAAGAGGCGAGGGGAAGAATCAAAGCGCTTAAGGTAGAGAGGAGATAAAAGGCGAAGGAGAGTAAGGAATCTATGGGAAAGTCGATAGAGGATAGAGTAAATGACTAGTTGTAATTGAGCAGGTGAGGAGACATGAAGGTGAGGTGAGAGATGGAGAGAGGAAATGGTAAAGAGAGGGAGATAGAGAAGGAAAGATTGAAGGGAAAGGGAGAAGAGAGAAGAAGATCTTATGAATATGAAGAGGCAGAGTATATAACTGCGGCAGATATCAAGAGGTATTCATGGTGTCCTAGGATAATATACTTTACTCACGTACTCCATCTAGAAGAGAGGGTTACCGAGGCTATGGAAGAAGGCAAGGAGGAGCATGGTGATACTGTGGTAGCGCCTATAGTAGCACAGTTGAGGGGAATGCGGTTGATCCCTGGTCTAAAGTTGGTTAGTGATAATCTAAGGTTATCAGGGAAACCGGATTTCATACTGGAGACCAAATTCGGTGAACTGATCCCCATAGAGGTGAAGGCAGCATCATTGGATACGAGTGGTAAAGCAAAGAAGGATCATATAATGCAGTTGGCATGTTATGCATTACTTGTAGAGGATAACTTTAAGAAGGTAGTAAAGAGGTGCGCAGTATATTACTTAAGGGATAAGAGAGTAGTATATGTAGCATTAACCAACGATCTTAAGCTTGAAGCTAAGAAGGCTATTGATAAGTCTTATAAAATAATAGAGCAAGAGGAGATACCTAAGGTAAGGCAACCTATAAGCAAGTGCAAGAACTGCGGGTACTATAGGTACTGTTACCCTAGCGGAAGGACAGGTATACTCTCATAAGAGATGGGATAATTCTATACCTTATATTCATATTGTTGTATAATCATCCTTGAGAATTATTGTATATATCATCTAACTATGACCATTTACACATCTACAATCATCTCTTCCTATTCATAATCTCTTTTAGTAGAATATCGCTTATCAATCTAGCGCTAGTAGCAATCCTTCTCCTCCTCACTACATCATTGCTATTGGCTGATGCTAAAGATGCCTCTCTCCTCGATGACCTGAGTGCTAACTCGAGTATCTCATTCTCGTAACCTTCCTGAACAGCAAGATACAGCAGTTTAACATACTCTATAGCATCATCTATCTCAGGCTTTGGTCTAGCCCCCTTGGTAAGAGCATCCCTTAATAGCATTTTGAGCCTCTCAACAACGTACTCCCCTTTCTCTCTTAGTGTATTTAACCTAGTAGCCCTTAACAAGAGATCACTAGATACAGTTATGCTAGATACGAGTTGTATCGACTGTCCGGGTTCTTTTACACATAGAATCAGCATATCCTCTGAGAAATCATTAGGTATGTGTAATGCTATCCATAATATTACAGCCTCCTCAGGGCTCATTCCAGGCAACTCTTTAACAATCTCTCTTATATTCTTGTAAAAATCATATCTGGTCACTTTAAGATTCAATGGTAAGACCAACACAGCTACAGCATCTTCTCCTATCCTGCTCCTGCTACATCTTGCAGCAATATAACCTGCAGAGCATATCATCATCTGATGTAAATTCATCTTTGGTTTATGTTCATATTTACTGTCAAAGAATGGTGCTCTAGTAAGTGAGTAAGTCTCTAGCAGAAATGCTTGTAATGGGCTGAGGCGAGTAGAATAACTCTCAAACGCACTCTTAAGCTCATTTCCGTCTATTTTTATGATAGTCTCAGCGTATTCCTCCAGCGCCTTAAGCATATTGATATTGTTACCGCTCAGTCCTAATTCATTCAATAATTCTTTAAATATCTTCTTATCGTTACCGCTCAATGGAAAGTCCGATCCGAACTTACGCTCTTTATAATCCCTCCCTAGCTCTACAGCATGCATTATAGTTGATCGCAGAACAGGCCTAATATCATCCCCTTTAGCAACTAACTCTACGGCTTTATCCAATACTCTTACCTCAGCCTTATCAGTGTCTACTAATTTAATGAAGGAGTAGTATAGGTACCTTATATATTGGAGATCTGGTAGTGATATCCTAATACTCTTCAAGCATCATCAACTCCTTGATGAACCACCTTCTATTTGGGCTAAGGCTATCCCCTCTAGCCTTATACGCATCTATGTTATCACCTACACTTATTAATGCTAGAATAAAGTTATAAAGTTTTAACCATCCTCTATTCCTATCCCTAGATTTCTCTTTATACTCATTTATCAACTCAATGGCATCATGACCGCTAACCTCTAACTTTATATTTATATTATCTACTTTTGTAATATTTTTAAGAAAATTAAGGAGCTCATAGTTGCATCTAGCGAATCTCCAGTTGTATCTTTCAATATCTTTGCTACTATAATTACTAAGCCAATCTCTCATACTATTCATATGTTGTAAGACTGTGATCACAATTAGATCTCGTTGCTCTTCCCTTTGGATACTCTCTTCAAGTACTCTCTTCGCAATTACAGCAGATGGAATCTCATGCAGATAGAAGCTCTCTAATTCACGATCACTCTGGTACTTATCTGCTGCTTTCCCTATATCATGTAAAAGGGCTGAGAGTCTTACTATCTCTTTTAACTCTTCGCTTCCTATCTCTAACCCTAACTTCCTGAATCTATTGCATATTACATTGTAACCTAATCTATTAAGGGCATTAAGAGCCTCTGTAGCAGTATCTTCTAGATGATTAAATAATTCATGATCTTTATAAGCGTATAATCTCATATCTATACCAACCCCATGAGATTATTGTATATATGCTCACTAACTATTATACCTCTATATCCTTTCTTTAGCATGAATACTGAGATCTTATCTTTATTTGTATAAATCTCTCCCTTCCGCAAATTAACTTCTTTATTATAATCTGCCAAGAATAGAATTCCATCTTCTCTTATTAACTCCTTCACATCCCTTTCGCTTAAAGGAATAGCATTCTTATAGTTATAATCACCCCTTTTATAAATGCTTATTATGCTAGCAGAGTCAGTGAACCCATTGAAGTACTCGAATGCTTCCTTAGCCTCCTTTAATCCAAATATAGGATACCTATCAAGATACTTTAGAGCATGTAGTAACCTCTCTATGCGTACAATATTTATATCCTTATATGCTTCACTTATAAGCCTCTTGGAGCTCCAATAATCTAGATCACTTACACTATCCAACATTCCCCATGTGATCTCTGTAACCTCTGTATCGTATGGTTGTTTCTCACCTGCCTTGAATACCCATACCTCACCATGATCTGAGTGTCTAGCAACTCTACCAGCCCTCTGTACCAGCCTATCAGCAGGGGGGCACTCTGTGATCATTATATCAAAGTTTAGATCTACACCAGCCTCTATCACTTGTGTAGTAACGAGTATATAATTACTCTTATCCCTCAACTTGTTGATCGACTCTCTCCTTGACTCTGGTAAGCGGCCATGTAATAATATGATATCTGTGGAACCATTAACTCCAATATCAGCATATATCCTCTGATACCCTTCTATAGCACCTTTTACAGTATTGAATATAAAGGCTACTCTCATATTATCGTTGTAAACGCTCTTTAACTCCTCAAGAGCACAATTAAGATCATTCATCCTTCTAACCTCCCTTCTCTTTCTCTTTAGTTCATCATCGAAGTCCTTATCATAACCCTCTCTATACTCTATATTATCAACATTAAATCCAGATGTTCTAACCTCCTCCAGCAAGTACTCTTTGAGTCTAGGTGGTATAGTCGCAGTCATTACCACTATAGGCACACCTGCATTCAGCATGCAAATGATCGCTGCCAATACAGCTGTGAATGATTTACTCTCTTCATTTATGCTACCTAAACCTGAGAATAGATGGAACTCATCTAGTATGACTAGTGATGTATATATCATTGCCCTAGGAAACTCAAAGTGAGATATGTTATCCCTGAATGCCTTCCCTAACTCATGTGCAGGTAATTTGAAGAAGTTGAGTATGAATGTATCGAGGGTTGTTATGACGCACCTCCTAGCAAAGAATGGGGAGCCGGGATGGAACATGTACTGTTTAGCTAAATACTTATCAACGTCATAGTTATGATTCTTTAAAGTCATTCTGACTCTATAGTAGAGATCCTCTATTATACTCCTCATAGGGAGTACATGTATAACCCTACTAAAGTACTCATTAGCCTTATTATTTTCTATATTCTCTATAACATATCTTGCAAGGGTTATTGTAGCGGTTGATTTACCATAGCCCGATGGTAGATCTACCAATAGCAGAGTACCTTGTTGCAACGAACGCTCTAGTTTATCAAAGAGCTCTCTTATGAAGAACCTTTGATTCCAACCCATTCTGTTGCATGTATCCTCATAAATATCAAGCAACAACGACCAGAACCTCCTCCTCATCTAATTCATATGCTTTACCTTCCTTTAATGTGAATTCTATAGGTTTGGTAGAGATAGGTGACCTACTCCCAGGGATCAAGTAATCCTCATACTCTGCTCCCTTATCTTCCGACCATCCCTCCTTCCAGAATGTCTCTATATAGTAATGCTCTCTTACTGAAGATTCGTCTGTACACCTTAAAGGAATGTAACATCTTGTCCTCATCTTATTAGCTGGGGCATTAATAACCTTCACACCATCTACCAGACTAACTGAATCCACAGAGACTATGGACTCCTTACTACCTATTCTATTTATGTTGTATGCTGCTATCTGAATTATATCCTTCCAGTTATAGCCTAATCTATCTGATGCCTCCTCTTCATTGATAAGGTAGCATGCTACACCCCTGCTGGATGGGGATGTTACTTTACCTACCTTAAGTCCCATGAACCTGTACTCTGGGAGGTATCTTCTACCACCTGCAGTCTTCTCCCTCTCTTTCTCCCTTGCCCTACTCTGGTAGTGTAACCCTATGTATCTATTTATATCAGAGTATGAGTATGCATTTATACTCTTATAGTAGAATGATACAGTAGGTATCATATCCTTGAACTCTATTACAGGGCTCGCCTGTCTACCATCAGAAAGTACCACTTCATAAAATTCAGTACCATCTGATCTAATATAACCTAAAGATATCAGGGGGTTTACTAATGCACCGATCAGGGTTGTTGGAGGGGGTAAGGATAAAGAACTCTGGTACCTACTAGTATACGGGGCTCTTATCCAGAAGCCCCAGTGGAATACAATCTCTACTCTAAGCCCTATCATCTCTTCTCTTGAGTTATATCATCTCATCCTTTACTACTCTATCTATAAGGGAATTCATCATACCCTCTACTGATGAGGAGATTGCTATATCTCTGATATCTGATGCAGCACCCTCTTTATCGTAAGCAAATACATCTACGCTCACCTCATCCTTTAGCCTCTGTATTGCATCGATGAATGCCTTACTGCGCTCAACAGTTGATCTTATGAACCCTTTATCATTACCTGGGGATATTGTGAACCTACTGCCCTTAGAGTATGAGGCTACTGCAGATACTACATCTATGTTGGGCAAGAACCTTGACCTCTTTGCTCCAAAACTAAGGTAACTGTAGAATCTTACCAATGCATCTAAACTAGCCTTGATCCTTGAACCTCTCTGCCTATTCAATTCCTCCTCTTTATCATTCTTATTACCGAATGGTGTAGATGGCTTCCCTATCCTATCCGTATCCAGCGTGAATGTGAATGTATATAATGCACTACCTACCTCAACGCTGTATGGTATCTGATGGTTAGCCATAGAGGATGGTGCGAACCTCATCTGGAACTGGCTCTCCAATGCCGCAACCTCCTTCTCATGTATAGCTGGTATCATATAGCCTACTTGGAAGCAGGAGGTCCTCTTAATAGATGGACTGCCAGCATATAGAAAGCCTCCAACATCACATACATAATCCTTCAGTAATATATCTACCTCTGCACGCCTAATATCATTCTCGTTCTTTGGCTCATTTATATTCTCTTCTTTTAATAATGTATCATCAGCAAACTTTAGGAACTCATACCTACTAGAACGCCCGCTTAGAGGCAGATTGTAAGATCTGGACTCGTCAACCAAAAGTTCTTGGTATGCATGTGCTATAGACTCCCCTGATACTACTGGGAGGAACCTTATCGCATAACTATTCCCATCAGTAGGTATAACGATAGGTGCTGTTCTATGCCTACTCAGATTACCAACTGTCTCTATGCCATTCAGGCTCTCCACATTCACTATTGCCCTTACTGCTATGCTAATGTAACCCATGAGACTCACCCTTGATCTTTCTGCATACCCTCTGATCTTCTCCCTGTCCTAGATACTTGAGTGGCTATTATGGAGGAGGCGTATGCAGCTGTACCTCTAGCAACCATTATATCTTTAATAGCCTCCTCTAAGAAGCTCTTATACTCATACTCATTGGGCAGACGGCCCCTTATATTGAAGGTCATATCATCGTTGCCCCATCTACTCTTGATGGTTATCCTCCCCTCACTTTCGTTATAGAATATAGCCTGATCTTCTTTGCTGTTTCTTATTACAACATCAAGAGAGCGCCCTAGTTCATATATAGCCTTGTTCACGGCATCAGAGGATATAGCATTAGCTAACCTATCAAGTACTGTATAACTTCTTGTTGCTAATGTGTATGCAGCAAGTGCGTTAGCTATCTCTCTATGTATATATTGTCTCTCAATAGACATACTTTTCACCTCAGATGTATAGGAGAAGGATATTAAAAAGGTTTATGTACAGATATCTGATAATCTTCCATATAGTTCTAAAGAGTAGATCTATAGCTATACCATGAACATAATTGGGAAATAATTATTGCTTTAGTTAACGTGGGTTTTTGACACCTTATCTACCCTTGATGCTATAAGCTATTTTAACCTTATAATGGCGATAAGGTAATTCTAGCATCTTCATTGATCAGATGGTATAGCCTCTAACGTAGTATGCATAGCATAACACAGATAAATTCATTAACATTAGCAGGTAGGCTCTGTTAACTTAACGTTATTCTCTAGCATACTCTACATGCTACATTAAGCCCTTAAGTTAACAGAGCCGTATAGTGGTATTAAATATATATTACAATAAAATGATGGAGTATCCAAATAAGCCTTTTTAGTTATATCTATGGTTATAATTACATGAATCCCGTATACTAACTAGCTTTAAAGAACGCTTAGTTATTCAAGAATAAGCTTATGGTAATAGTTTATAAGTACCTTGATAGAATCCTTTAGACATCTAAAATTGAGGACAGCAATATTCCAGATGAGTGCAAAGGATTATGCAATCTGAAGTTATTACAGGCTCTTTGCTATAGACTATAAATAATGGTTTATGTGGGCATTATTACCAAAAAGGCTCTGTTAACTTAACCACCATCCATCAGTTTCATTATGAATTTACTTAAATCTATCTTAACATTAAAGTACAACATCAATACTCTGAACCAGTTCCTAACATGCTCTTTACTACAGTTATCTTTACATGGAAAGTTATCATCGAAGCATTCTTAAGTTCTATCCTTTATGTATTGAATAGATCTCTCCATTACATTCTTATCTTCTTGATTGTATACTACATGCTTGATCCTTAACCATCTACATGCTTGATGGTAATAATCAGCTCCATCTGTATATACTGTATACTTGCTACCATATAACCTCCTCAACCTCTTTATGAAATAATAACATCTTAATGTAGTTCTATCCTTAGAAATATCCATTAATAGATACTTATTTATGTAAGGTTCATATGCTATCCATAACCAGTATACTTCTCCCTTCCTTTACTGTTATCATACTCCCATCTATCATTATAGATCTTATTCTCTTCTTCTTCTTCTCTCTCCTTCTATATACTACAGATTCATTGATATCAATACACTGTAATATTCCATATAGCTACATGTGATCTCTTTACTAATGGCTCTAAGCATTTAGAGGCTAACCTTAGACTCCTTGCTGAATAGTAAAGATATATGGCATATAACTTGAGTATATGTGGGGTTCTATTACGTATTGATAGCGTGATATAATTTAGTACTACTTACTAACAGAGCCACCAAGAATACAGTCAAATTTAAATAGATCCTCCAATATAGTCTAAATAATGAGTACTGACCTTTGTATATATCAAATAACAGGGAATCCTGATACTTATAACGAAGTTAATTTCATAATAGATAATTGTAAATATAAATATAAGCTATCAGGAGAAGCGTTGTTAAAACACTATAATTATAATAAAATAATAATTTTACGCCCACAGAGTATAAAAGAAGATGAAAAGAGTTTAATTAATAAACTAATAGTAGAGCATCAGGATAAAGCAGAAGTTTTAGATATTCATGCAATAGGTAAGTATGGAAACGAGAAATATATAAGTAATGTAACAAATATCTCATTACAACTATTTATTCATATGTTGAAGAAAGCTGAAGAAATAATCTGTGATATATCAACAGGTTATAATATATACACATATGCATTAATGGAAGCTGCTAGATTCTTTGCTACATTCAAAAAATTAATTAATAATAAACAGGATAATAAACAAAAGTTAATTACTAGATTTGCTATATCTGAACCAGTAAGCAAACCAAATCAGCAAGATCCGTATAATATATTTGTAGAAGAGT
>Ga0197142_1004474_pt1 | contig 11290 bp, 12 predicted proteins | sample GBS60_MetaG_FD_148614 | JGI IMG/M metagenome (GOLD analysis project Ga0197142, IMG submission 148614) | Sediment microbial communities from Great Boiling Springs, Gerlach, Nevada, United States - GBS 60_MetaG | ecosystem: Environmental > Aquatic > Thermal springs > Hot (42-90C) > Sediment... | reverse complement strand
ATTATGGAACTATTATTAATAATTGATGCCCTAAGGAGGGCTTCTGCAAGACGAATAACAGCGGTCATCCCTTACTATGGTTATGCAAGACAGGACAGAAAGGTTCAACCAAGGGTTCCTATATCCTCAAGGCTTGTGGCTGACCTTATTACAGTTGCAGGGGCAAACAGGGTCCTTACGATGGATCTTCACGCTGGACAGATTCAGGGTTTTTTTGATATACCTGTTGACCATCTTTATGCCATGCCTGTTTTGCTGGAATACATAAAATCGAACTATGATGCTGAAAACCTTGTAATCGTCTCACCTGATGCAGGTGGTGTTGAAAGGGCAAGGACATTTGCAAGAAGGCTTGGTGCTGCTCTTGCCATTATAGATAAAAGGAGAGAAAGGGCAAATATCTCTCAGGTAATGCATGTTATAGGAGATGTGAAAGGAAAGGATACCCTTATCCTTGATGACATAATTGACACGGGTGGAACAACAACCCTTGCAGCTCAAGCCCTTATTGAGCATGGTGCAAGGTCAGTAAATGCAGCATGCACCCATGCTGTCCTTTCTGGTCCTGCAATAGAAAGGTTGAATTCTTCCCCCATTAAAGAGATAATTGTAACAAACACTATACCTCTGGATAGCAAACAGGAGCTTTGCAAGAAGCTCAAGGTCCTCAGTATCGGTGGCCTCCTTGCAGAGGCAATAAAGAGGATTCATGAGGAGACATCCATTAGTTCACTTTTTGTTTGAGATTAACATTGTGCTTTTGCACTGAGGATATATTAACTTATAAGAAACAGGAGGCAAGATGGAGAGGGTAACAATTCAGGCATACAGGAGAGAGGCAACAGGTAAGGGAGCTGCACGCTCCTTAAGAAGGAAGGGTGAATTGCCGGCAGTAATATACAGGGCCGGGATATCAGAGCCTATAAAGGTTCCAGGCAAGGAATTTCTTAAGCTCCTCAAGAAGACAAGGGGAGAGAATATCCTTGTGAATCTTCAATTTCCTGAGGGAAGCAAACTTGCTGTGATTAAGGACTATCAGCTTGATCCTGTTACAGGAGAGCTCCTCCATACAGATTTTCAGGAGGTCCTCCTTACTGAGAAGATTAGGGTTACCGTGAAGGTAATTACAACGGGTGTACCAAAGGGTGTAAAGGAACAAGGAGGTATCCTTCAGCATATCCTTAGGGAGATAGAAATAGAAGCCCTTCCTGACAAGATACCCGGACACATAGAGGTGGATGTCTCCGGCCTTTCTGTTGGACAGTCCATTCATGTTTCTGACCTAAAGCTTGAAGAGGGGATAAAGGTTCTCACAGAGCCTACCGAGGTTATTGTCACGGTGACAGCTCCAGTTGTTGAAGAGGCTGCACAAGCAACTTCAGAAATAACAGAGCCTGAGGTGATAAAGAAGGGTAAGAAGGAAGAATCTGAGCTAGAAGAGGGCAAGAAGTAATTGTGGCTTATAGTTGGTCTCGGAAATCCCGGCAGGAAATACGAGTTTACAAGGCATAATGTCGGTTTTATGGTTATTGATAGGCTCTGTAGAGACTTCGGGATTCAACTTAAGGAATACGATTTATATATGATGGGAAGAGCTATTATTAACAACAGAGACTTAATCCTGCTGAAACCTTTAACTTATATGAACCAAAGCGGTATAGCTGTAAAAAAGGTGTGTAATAATTTTAAAATCACTTCTGAAAAGGTACTTGTTATACATGACGACATAGACATGGCGTTAGGTAAGATTAGGTTTAAAAAGAAGGGTTCATCAGGAGGTCACAGAGGAGTTCAGTCAATAATTGATGTAATAGGAGAAAGCTTTATGAGATTAAAGATTGGGATTGGAAGGAGCAGAGAGATTCCACCTGATGAGTATGTACTCCAGAGCTTCAAAGAAGATGAGATAAAGATTATAGATATCGCAATTACAAGGACTGTTGAAAGGATTTTTGAGATTATACCGCCTGACAAAGGATAAATTGAGTTGTGATAGAAGATAAAGAAAGGAACTCTAGTATTTCTCTCGAGACCCTGAGGCACAGCACGGCCCATATAATGGCTCATGCTGTTAAAAGGCTCTTTCCTGATGCAAAGATTGCTATTGGGCCAGCCATAGATAATGGTTTTTATTACGATTTTGATATACCACGGCCTCTTACTCCTGAAGACCTTTCAAGAATAGAAGATGAGATGCAGAAGATAATTGAGGAAAATAGCCCCTTTGTTAGAAAGGTCCTCAAAAAAGAAGAGGCCCTGAAGCTTTTTGAAAAACTCAATGAGCCCTATAAGATAGAGCTTCTTAGAGATATACCTGATGAGGAGGTTACAGTATATGAGGAAGGGGATTTTGTTGACCTTTGTAGAGGTCCTCATGTACCATCTTCAGGTGTAATAAAGGCTTTTAAACTTCTGAGCATAGCGGGTGCCTACTGGAAAGGAGACGAGAAAAACAAGATGCTCCAGAGGATTTATGGAACGGCCTTTTTCAGTGATAAGGAGCTTCAAGAATATCTTAACTTCTTGGAAGAAGTAAAAAGAAGGGATCACAGGAGGCTTGGAAAGGAGCTTGACCTTTTCAGCATAAACGATGAGATTGGTTCAGGATTAGTCCTCTGGCATCCTAATGGAGCAATTATTAGAAAACTCATAGAGGATTTCTGGAGGGATGAACATCTAAAGGCAGATTATAAGCTTCTTTACACACCTCATATAGCAAAGCTTGACCTCTGGCAGAGGAGTGGTCATCTCGATTATTACAGAGAAAACATGTATTCTCCGATGGAGATAGATGGTGTACTTTATGAGCTTAAACCGATGAATTGTCCCTTCCACATAAGTGTTTATAAAAATCAATTGAGAAGTTATAGGGAGATGCCCCTAAGGTATGCAGAGCTTGGTACTGTTTACAGATATGAAAGGTCAGGGGTATTGCATGGACTTCTAAGGGTGAGAGGCTTCACGCAGGACGATGCCCATATATTCTGCAGAGAAGACCAGATAGAAGATGAGATACTCCATGTTCTTGATTTCACCCTTTATATCCTTAGAACCTTTGGATTTAACGATTATGAGATATACCTTTCAACAAGACCTGACAAATATGTTGGTACCCTTGAAAACTGGGAGCGGTCAACAAAGGCCCTCAAGGGGGCTCTGGAGATAAAGGGACTCACTTATACTATAGACCCAGGAGAGGGAGTTTTTTATGGTCCTAAGATTGACATAAAGGTAAAAGACTGCCTCGGAAGGCCTTGGCAATGTAGCACTATTCAGGTTGATTTTAACAACCCGGAAAGATTCGATCTGACCTATAGAGGAGCTGATGGGAAAGACCATAGACCCATAATGATTCACAGGGCTCTCATGGGCTCTTTGGAGAGATTTTTTGGTATACTTATTGAACATTATGCTGGTGCCTTTCCTTTGTGGCTTGCCCCTATTCAGGTTGCTATCCTTACAATTGCAGAAAGGCATAATGAATCAGCCCTCAATCTTCATAGGTATCTTAAAGAAAACGGTATTCGCTCTGAACTCAGGATAGAGAATGAAAAGATAGGCTACAAGATTAGAGAGATGACTTTAAAGAAGGTGCCTTATATGGTTATAATAGGAGATAAAGAGATTTCTGAAAATAGATATACTATAAGAAAGAGAGATGGTGAAAACATAGGACCCTTTGAGAGAGAGGCTTTTTTGGCACTTCTCAAAGAGGAAATCAATTTAAGGAGGTGACTTTCATAGAAAAGGATATAAGAGTAAATGAGGCTATCAGAAGATCAGAGGTGAGACTAATCGATACTGATGGTACACAGATAGGGATTGTCCCCATAAAAGAGGCTCTTGCTCTTGCCAGAGAGAGGGGGCTTGATCTTGTGGAGGTTGCACCGAATGCAAATCCGCCTGTCTGCAGGATTATGGATTATGGGAAATATAGATACCAGATGCAGAAAAAGGCTCATCACAAAAAGACCATTGATGTGAAGGAGATAAAACTCAGGCCAAGGATAGATGAACATGACCTTGAACTAAAGGTTAAGAATATTAGGAGATTTCTTGACGATGGAAATAAGGCAAAGATAACGATGATGCTCAGAGGAAGGGAGGCCACAAGACCTGAATTTGGGATGAAGGTCTTTGAGAAGATTCTCCAAATGCTTGAAGGCAAATATACACTGGAGAGAAAACCAACCCTTGAGGGAAGCAATATAACGATGATTATTGCTCCTCAAAAATGAAGAATTAAGGAGGAAGAAATGCCAAAACTTAAGACCCATAGGGGTGCAAAGAAGAGATTTAAGGTTACTGCAACTGGTAAGATCAAAAGAAGGAGGGCAAACAAGAGCCACCTTCTTACAGGTAAACCTTCAAAGAGGACAAGAAGGCTCAGACAGGCAACTCTCGTATCAGAGGGTGACTTCAAAAACATTAAGAGATTATTGCCATATTCTTAGAGGAGGATATCAAGATGCCAAGGGCAAAAGGTGGATTTAAGACAAGAAGAAGACATAAGAAGGTTCTCGAACTTGCAAAGGGCTATTATGGTGCAAGGAGTCGTTGCTACAAGGTAGCTGCTCAGGCAGTTGAAAAGGCCCTTTTATATGCCTATCGTGACAGAAGGGCAAAGAAGAGGGAGATGAGGGCCCTCTGGATAATAAGGATTAATGCAGCCTGCAGGGCCCTTGGGCTTACCTATAGCAAATTAATTCATGGTCTTAAGAAGGCAAAGATTGACCTTAACAGAAAGGTTCTTGCAGACATGGCAGTGAATGATCCAGAAGCCTTCAGCAAGGTAGTAGAAACGGCAAAGTCTGCCCTCAGTGCCTGAGAATGATAGAGACAGAAGGCCTGAAAAGAGATTTTGAAGAAGAACTGAAGGCCCTTTCCAGTAGAGAGGGCCTTTCAGTATTGAAGGCAAAATATATTGGTAAAAAGGGACTCATTGCAGAGGCAATCAAGGCTCTCCAATCCCTTCCTAAGGAAGAGCGACCATTCAGAGGAAAGGTTCTCAATGAACTCAAGGAATATATTGAAAAAAGACTTTCTGAAAAAGAAAAGGAACTACTTGATAAAGAATATAGAGATAGGGCATCAAGGGAACAGATTGACATAACAGTGCCAGGAAGGCTCCAGAAGCTTGGCAGCGAGCATCCTGTGTCAAAGACCCTTAAAGAGATAATAGATATCTTTTCTTCAATGGGTTTTTCTGTTGAAGAGGGTCCTGAGGTTGAGCTTGACTATTATAATTTCGAGGCCCTTAACATCCCAAAAGATCATCCTGCAAGAGACATGCAGGATACCTTTTATATTACAGATGAGATTCTTTTAAGAACCCATACATCACCAGTTCAAGTAAGGGTGATGGAGAGAAAGAAGCCACCCCTTAGAATGATTGCCCCTGGAAAAGTTTACAGATGCGATGCTGATGTTACCCACAGCCCTATGTTTCATCAGGTTGAAGGTCTCATGGTTGGAGAGGATGTTTCAATGGCAAACCTCAAGGCAGTTCTTATAGAATTTCTTCACAGCCTTTTTGGTCCAGATACGCCAGTGAGATTTAGACCGAGCTATTTCCCATTTACAGAGCCATCAGCCGAGGTTGATATTGGCTGTCTTTTCTGTGGTCAGAAAGGCTGCAGGGTTTGTAAATATTCTGGCTGGCTTGAGATCATCGGTTCAGGAATGGTTCATCCAAGGGTTCTTGAAATGGCAGATATTGATTCTGAGAGGTATACAGGATTTGCCTTTGGTCTTGGAGTGGAAAGGATTACCATGCTCCGTTACAGGATTGATGATATAAGGCTTTTTTATGAAAATAACCTTATGTTTTTAAATCAATTCTGATAGGCTGAAGACAGACTTCAGAAGTTTTTCTAATTTCCTGTAACTTAATTGCTGTCGAGGATAAATTAACAAGACTATTTTTAACAGATATAGGGTCTAATTGGCCTGATCTGAGCATACAGTTTATTTTGGTCAGAGATGCTTTAGTCTGGTTTTAAATGAGGTGAATAGTGAGAGTTCCTTTAAACTGGTTAAGAGAGTTTGTTACATTTGATATTGCACCTGAAGAGATAGCCTCAGGTCTTACCAGGCTTGGCCTGGAGGTGGAGGCTATAGAACAGACTACTGATGACACGATTTTTGATATAAGCATAACTCCTAACAGGCCTGACTGCCTTTCTGTTTCAGGGATAGCAAGGGAGGTGGCTATTGCCCTGAGGAAGGGATTCAGGGAGCCTTTGATTAATGTTAGGAGTTCCACTCCATCAGGCTTCAGGATAATAATAGATAATGAAGAGCTCTGCCCGAGATACGCTGGAAGAATTATAAGGAATATTAAGATAAAAGACTCACCAGATTGGCTTAAAAAAAGGCTTGAGCAGTGTGGCTTTAGATCTATAAATAATGTTGTGGACATAACAAACTATGTCCTCCTTGAACTCGGCCACCCCCTTCATGCCTTTGACCTTGATACATTGCAAGGAAATACAATAAGGGTCGCTAAGGCTGATAAGAACCAGAAGATAATAACCCTTGATGGTATTAAAAGAAATCTTCCCGATGAGACCCTCCTTATCTGGGATAGTGAAAGGCCCATTGCAATAGCAGGTATAATGGGTGGCCTTGATACTGAGGTGAGACCTAATACAAAAAATATATTCCTTGAGGGAGCTTACTTTTCACCACTATCTATTAGAAGGTCTTCAAAAAGCCTTGGGCTTAAAACAGAATCATCCTATAGGTTTGAAAGAGGCACAGACATAGAAGGTCTTATCTATTCTGTTGATAGGGCTGTTGATCTGATACTTGATATATGTGGTGGTGAATTGACAGATGTCCTTGATGAATATCCCTCTAAATTCAAAAGCTCGGAGATTATCTTAAGGCCTCAGCGACTCAAAAAGGTTATCGGGGAAGAGGTTGCTTATGAGGAGATAAAGGAAATCCTTACGAGGCTTGGGTTTCCTTTCATTTTTAAAGACGGAAATTTTATTGTAAAGACTATTTCAAGAAGACCTGATGTGAATTTGGAGATTGACCTTATTGAGGAGATAGCAAGGGTTAGGGGTTACGACAGGATTCCTGCTAAAATGCCTGTTGTTAAGCTCAGCTTCGAGATTAATAAAAGATTAAAAGAAATTGAACTGATTAAGACTATTCTGAGGTCCAGAGGTTTTTCCGAAGCTATAAACTATAGCTTTATGGATATGGGTAGCTTGAAGATCCTTGAAATTCCTGAAGCAGATGAAAGACTAAGCCTTGTGGAGATAAAAAATCCCCTGAGAAAAGAGGACTCTTTTCTGAGGACAACCTTGATACCTTCTCTCCTTGAGAATCTAAGGACAAATATAAGATTTGGAATAAAAGACCTCATGCTTTTTGAGATTGCAAGGGTTTTTTTAAAGAAAGACCAGGGTCTTCCTCAAGAAAGGCTTTCTCTTGGAATCATCAAATGGCATGATTCAAGGCCTGTTCTATGGAGGGATAATCTGAATCCCTTTTATATCCTGAGAGAGGTTATGGATGGAATAGCCTCTGAATTTATGGTAAAAGAGATAATGTATAGATCATCTCAAGAGCCCTTTCTTCATAAAGGCCAATCATCAGATCTATTTATCAGGTTTAATGGTAATGATATTAAGATAGGATATATGGGTATCGTCTCTCAGAAGGTCCTTGACAGGCTTGACATAAAGGCTTCCTCACCAGTAGCTCTCCTCGAGATCGACCTTAATAAATTCCTTTCAGCCAGAGGTTCCTCTCCTGTGTATAAAGCCCTTCCAAGATTTCCCTACATTGAGAGAGATATATCAGTGATTGTGGACAACACGATACCTGCTGAAGAGCTGAGAAAACTTGTGATAACTTATCCTTCTGATATAATCGAATCAGTTTCTATCTTCGATTATTACAGAGGTGGGAATATTCCTCCAGATAAAAAGAGTATAGGTCTGAGAATCCTTTACAGGTCAAGGGAAAGAACACTCACCGAAGAGGAGGTTGAGAAGGTTCATAAGGAGATTATAAACTCTCTTCTTCAAAAGACAGGAGGGTCAATCAGGTTTTAAGAAAAACTTATCTATTCCAGTTGCACCACCGTGTAACCTGCTTTTGTAATAGCCTCAATAAGGTCTTCTTTTTTACAATCTGTGCATTCTACCTTTGCAGAACCTATCTCAACCTCTGCAGACTTTACACCTTTAACACTTTCAAGGGCCTTCTTTACCCTCATCACACAGTGCTGACAGCTCATGCCCTCAATCTTAAAAGTCAATTCCATAAATATCCTCCTTATTCATGATATAGTGTCTTGATATATGGAAAAGGTGACTCCTCATTTATTCCACCTAAACATAAATACACCATATCATCTAAGTTCTCTCTATTATTATACCTGAATTCAAGTTCTTTCAAGTAATACACAAAATTCTCCCTGCTTACTCCGTGAAACTTAAGAAGCCTCTCTTTTGCATAACTCCAAAATCCTTCTATCCTCTCTTCAAAATAAGACTCATCCGCTTCTACTTCTCTTTGATAAAGAGCTTAAGAGCTAAAATAAAGTATGCTATCTTTTCTAACGCTCCACTCTTTCTTACATCTATAGCACTTGAAAAAGTTTCTGAGGATGCTATTTTTACAAGCTCTGCTAAGTTCATAGTTTCCACCTCACGAATGAATTATACACAGGTGGAATATTTTGAGTAATCACCTAACCTTAATAGATCTTGGACAGGGTGCAGAAGGAGTTAAAACAGCAAAAGTAGTTAAAGAACTTGCTAAAAAATTTGAGGTTGAGCTCCCCGTTTGTGAAGAAGTTTATCGAGTATTATATGAAAATGAAACTCCGAAAACATCTTTAAATCGCCTTCTCTCTCGAATCCTCAAAAAAGAATTTGAAAATTTGTAATTTTTTATTTCTCAATAAAAATTTTCACTTCTCCTTCTTTTTTTATTATGTTTACAACCACATCATCTCCATATCTTTTAAGATAAAGATCTACTTTGCCATTTTTTAATGTAAGATCTTTTATCCATAATTCTTCGAGAAATTGCGGAAGCATAGGATATTTAAAAATTATCTCATTTTTCTCAACAGAAAGCCCGAGACATCCTTGCAGAATTAAAAAAACAGCCCCAGAAGACCAAGCCTGTGGATGACAAGCAACCGGATAATGAGTAGGACCTTCATTAGGTCTTCTTTCAAATCCACAAAAAAGTTCTGGAATTCTATGAAGTTTAAAAAAAGTACTAACTTCAAAAAGAGCTTTCAGTATTTCTAGAGCTTCCTCTTTAAATCCATACAAAGAAAGACCAAAGGCAATAAGTGCATTATCATGGGGCCATACGGAACCATTATGATAAGATAAAGGATTATAACGAATCTCTAAAGAGGATAAAGTTCTTATTCCCCATCCAGAAAAAAAGTGTTTTTCAAAAAATAGAGAAGCAAGTATACGAGCTTTAGAAGGAGTGATAGCCTCGCTAAAAAGTAAATGTCCTGCATTACTTGTTCTTACTTTACATTTTTTTTTATCTCCATCTAAAGCCAAAACAAAACAATTAATTTCATCACACCAAAACTTTTCTTCAATAAGTTCTTTTATTCTTTCTGCAGATTTTTCCCATTTTAAAGCTAATTCTTTTTCTCCAAGAATTCTTGCTAATTTAGAGGCTTCTCTTTTCGCTTTATAAACATATCCTTGAACCTCAACTAAAGCAATGGGTGGTTTAACTAATGTACCATCTTCGTAGAACATGCTGTCTCCAGAGTCTTTCCATCCTTTATTAGACAAACCTTTTTTAGAAGGAAAATACTCTACAAATCCATCTTTATCTACATCTCCGTAATTATCTATCCAAGAAACTGCCAACACTATATTTCCCCAAATACTTTTTATAAAATCTATATCTCCTGTTCTTTCAAAATACTTACTGGCTAAGATTACAAAAAGAGGAGTTGCATCAATACTCCCGTAATATTTAGCGTACGGAATTTCTCCAGTTCTTGCCATTTCTCCTTTTCTTATTTCATGAACAATCTTACCTGGTTCTGCATCTTGTTCAGGATTAAATTCCTTGGCTTGATGATGTGCCAAAAATGCTAAAGTCCCCTTAGCAATGGAAGGATTTATCCATAAACACTCTAAAGCTGTAATAATTCCATCTCTTCCAAAAATAGTGTTAAACCATGGAATACCAGCATAAGGATAAACTCCATATTCTGTAGAAGTAGTAAGCATTACTATATCAGCCCATGATCTTTTAAGCCATTGATTAAATTGTTCGTTAGATGTATAAATCTTACAACTTTTGTTTTCCCAGTCCTTCATACGTCTTTTTATATAATAAAGAGCTTTCTTGTAAGAACTTTTCATTAAATTTTGCATTTCTATTAAACATTGAATAGTTAAATAAAGAGTAGAGCTCTCTTTTGGATTTAATTTAATTTTATAATCTACCTTGGTAGAGACAATATCACTAGGAAACGGAGTAAAGGAAATAAGCGTTTCTCTTGTAATGTTATCAAGCCCTTTGTAAACAAACTTGATTTTATCTTTCTTCACTTCTACAGGGTAAAACTTTCCTCTTTTCTCCCTCTTATATCCTCTGACTTCAAATATATCTGCAAAGTCATTATTAAAATAAAAATTTAACTCTAATTCCACAGGATAAAGAAAAAAATTTTTAAGATAAATTTTTTCATAACAACAATTCTCGTATAAAAATTTAGTTCTTAAAATGTGAATATTACCTTCAGGGATTATAATTTTTTCATTTTTTATTATGTCTGGATTTGTTAAATCTACTGTTAAAAGAGAATTATCTTCTTTAACTGCTGAACTTAAAAGAATAGGATTTTTATCAAAGAGGTAAAATTTCCAATAGGAAAGGAATCGGGTACCTTCGTAATAGATTCCTTCTTCAGTATTTTCGCCAATATCTATATTTCCATAAGGATCAAAAATTACAAAACATTCTTCATGTTTTAGAGTGTAGCTTTCTTTAAAAAAATTTTCTTTCACCTAAACCTTTATCCAACTTTAAGTAAAATTTCTGTTTTTGTAATTCTTTGGTAAATATGAAGGTATTCTTCGGCCATCCTTCTTGCTGTGAATTTTTCTTCAAATTCTTTTCTACAAACGTATCTATTAATATTTATAATCTTATCAAGAGCACGAACTGCTGAATCTATATTATCTACAATAAAACCTGTTTTACCATCTTTTATAATTTCTGGAACAGATCCACAATTCCAAGCAACAACCGGGGTCCCACAAGCAAGAGA
>Ga0197142_1004473_pt1 | contig 11291 bp, 10 predicted proteins | sample GBS60_MetaG_FD_148614 | JGI IMG/M metagenome (GOLD analysis project Ga0197142, IMG submission 148614) | Sediment microbial communities from Great Boiling Springs, Gerlach, Nevada, United States - GBS 60_MetaG | ecosystem: Environmental > Aquatic > Thermal springs > Hot (42-90C) > Sediment... | reverse complement strand
GCGCCAACCTCGGCGATGATTTCCTCCGCGGGCCTTGCGATGTTAACCCACCACGTCATGACGACGCGCACGGGCAGACGACCGTCCGCCTTGAGCCGCTGGTAGAGCGCGATTTCTTCCGGCGTGGCGCCGCCCTCGCCGATGGTCGTTATGCCCGCCTCGCGATACATGCGCAGGATTTTTTCCAAAGCCGCCAGCTTCTCCTGCTCGCTAAAACTCGCCGCGGGACGAAGGCCCTTCAGCAAGGATTGGGCGTTGCGCAGAATGCCGTTGGGTTGGCCCGTAGCGTCTTTGATGATTTCGCCGTGGGGCGGGTTGGGCGTATCCCGCGTGATGCCGCTGAGTTTCAAGGCCAGCGTGTTGACCACGACCACGTAACTGGCGTCGAACAGGACGGGATGTTCGGTGGTCACATCCAGAACCTCGCGCGTGGGCATGCGCAGTTCCTTGAGCCGGGTGGGAAACGTGCGCGGTACGATGATCCATTCTCCTTTGGGCGTTTTCCGAGCCTGGGCGCGGATGTAATCCTGGATGGCGGCGTAACTGTCCAGCGGCGGCAAGGGCTCGCGGAATTCGCTCAGACCGGCCTCCAGAGGATGCAGGTGACTGTCAATCAGTCCCGGAAGCACCGTGCGCCCGCGCAGATCAATGACGCGCGTCGAGGGGCCGCGTTCCGCCTTCAGGATTGCCTGATTGTCGCCCACCGCCGTGATGCGGCCGTCCTGGATCGCGACCGCCTGCCGGATCGAGAAGTTCGTATCTACGGTGACGATCTTGCCGTTGTAAAGAATCAGATCGGCACCCGGGTTGGCGAGCAGCACGCCGGCTGCAAGCAGGGCACAGAACGGAGGCCGCATGCCTGTGATTGTAGCGCACGCTGCGGCCGGTTCCGTGTCAAGATAGGAGCGATGAAAACCGCTATGTTGTTTCTGGCTGTTGCGCTCGGGGGCCAGGCGCAGGAAGGTGCGCCGGCGAGACCGCAGATCCGCGCCTCGGCGGAAGCGGTGATCCGCGCGCGGCCCGATCAGGCGCAAATCGAGCTGGGCGTGAGCAGCCAGGCCGCCACGGCCCAGGCAGCGGCCACGCAGAATGCCGCGCAGTTGGAGGCGGTTCTGTCCCGCCTGCGCAAGTTACTCGGCCAGAAAGCCGAGATTCGAACTGCGGCGTACTCGCTCGTTCCCAATTACCGCTACCCGCGCGACGGGGGCAAGCCCGAGATCGTCTCTTACACCGCCACGAACATCCTGCTGATCGAGAGCCGCGACCTGGACCAGCTCGGCGCGCTCATTGACGCCGCCACCCAGGCCGGCGCCAACACCATTCACAGCCTGCGATTCCTGTTGCGCAACGAGGATGCGGTGCGATTGGAAGCTCTTCGGCAGGCCACGCAGAAGGCGCGGGCCAACGCCGAGGCGATGGCGGCCGCGGCCGGCATGAAAATCCTGCGCGTGATTTCCATCGAGCAAGCGCCGGCCCCCGCGTTCCGCCCGATGCACGAGATCGCGATGGCGCGAGCCGCCGAAGTCGCGGCGCCCCCGGCCACTCCGATCGAGGCCGGAACCATCGAGGTGCGCGCCTCCGTCACTTTGGTGGCCGAGGTCGGCCCGTAATGGGCTGTCAGCGACCGGCGAGCTGGCGCTGCAAACGAGCCGCCTGGGCGTTCAGATTGCTGAGCTGGCGCAGCTCGTCCTCGGTCGAGGCCAGCGCCGTTTGCAAGCGCGAAAGCTCCGGCATCTCGGCCCCGGGGCTTTCGGTGTCCCGGACCGGCCGCACCGCCAGGGTCCGCAACTGGTCGCTCAATTCGCGGTACAGGCGCAAGATGTTGCCCAACGCAGTTTCGCGGCGCCGGTTGATCTCCTCCAGTTCGCTCAGCAGGCGCTGCACGCGCGCGCTTTCCTCAGCCGCCTGGCGGTTCTGCTTGTGCAACAGCAGGTTGGTCGTCTCGAGTTGCACCAGTCGGTCGTTGCTGCTCTTGAGCTGGGCCTGCAAGGCTTCCAGCACACGTGATTGGCTCGACAGCTTGTCCCGGGACTCCTCCAGTGCCGCCTGAAGCTGCTTGTTCTCCTCCTGCGCCTTGGCCGCTTTTTCTTCCCACTCGTGCCATTGCGCTTCAGCTTCGGCGAGGGCGCGCTGGGCGCTTGCCAGTTCATCTTGCACTTTGATCAGGAGGCGGGCTTGTTCCAGGTTGGATGCGGGCACGGGAGTGCGCCCCGCGGCCGGTAACGGCGGCGGCGGCTGCTCGCCCAGTTCGATCAGGCGCGCCCGTAAGGCTTGGTTCTCCCGCGTGAGCGCTTCCTGCTCGGCCGCCAGCTTTTGTTTTTCTCGTTCCACGACAGCCAGGCGCGCCGCGCAGTCGCCGTGCCGGCGCGCCTGCCCCACGAGGATCACGGCGAGCGCCGCGACGGCCAGCCAGGAAAGCAGGAACGCCACGGTCCGGATTCGGGAGGACGGGGAGTTGCGGCTCATGACCTCACCTCGGCAATGCGAAACGGTTCCGGTAGGAAAGCGGCCCAAGCTCGCTGTCCAACTGAAGCTGGATGAGACCTCCGCCCCGCACCGGCGCCTCGATGTCCACGCGATGCATGCGGACCAGGCGCGCCAGGGCGGCGCCGATGGCTTCCGGGATTTCCTGGCGGCTCCGGCAGAACCGGCTCTCGCCGCCCAGCGCCGAAGCCAGTTGCATGAGGCCCGTCTGGTAAGCCTCGTTGAGACGGTCGTTGCGGTAATTAAGGTGAACGATGCAAAGCGGGGTTTGAAAAGCCGCGAGCTGCCGGTCCAGGCGAGCGATCTTTTCCTTGACGAGGCCCTCGGGGAAACGCCGGCTCAGATCGTGTTGATCGCTGTAATTGACGACGGGATTGATGTAGTCGTCCCGATAGTTGTAAATGCTGGAGTCCGTCACGTACAACAAGGCCACGCGTACGGCGCTTTTGGCCAGGATCGAGTCAGTAAGTCGCAGGGCGGTAGGCAGGCTCTCCAGCAGCCCGGCTTTGCCGGCCACCGGCAGCTCGCGGATGATGCGCAGCACCGGCTCGCGCTCGTTGGTGGGATCGGCGAGCGCCCTCAGACCGTCCTGGGCTCGCAGCACGGCCACGTATACGTTCTCCGGCAGCCTGGCGACCTCCGCCGCCAGCGCTTCCTTGGCCAATTCCACCAGGCTGAGCTCCTCGGTCAGGTCCAAAGCCAGCACAAGGAGGAGTTCCTCGGAAGGACTCATGACTCGAATGACACGCCCCGGACGGTCCCCGGCAAACACCTTGAGGGACTGCGCCGACAGCGCCGGCACGGCGCCGTTTCGCGCTTCGATCCAGACCGGCACGCGGAAGACCCGAGTCGTGTCTGCCCGGGCCAGCCCCAGCGTCAACCAGGCCAGCAGAATCGCGCGTCGCATCAGAAACTGTACCTCAAGCCCAACTGGATGATGCGCCCCCCGCGGGAGCCGATGATGCGCCCGGCGTTCACGTTGGGGGCGCCGGGGGGGCCGATCACGGTATCCGGGTCTTCCCAGTTCGCGTGATTGATGAAATTCAGGCCCGTGGCTGTAAATTCCAGCGTGCGGTCGCGCCCGATGGCAAAGCGCTTGGTGAGCGCCAGATCGTGATTCTGGTGGGAAGGATTTCGCAGGAACGGGTGCGTGCGCGAGGCGTTACCCATGCGGAAATCGGGCGGGTGCGCGAAGGCCAGAGGGTTGAACCAAAGCTCGGGACCGGGGCGCGACGCCCGAGGGTTGACGCCCGGAACCACGTCCACGTTCAAAGTGTCGAGCACGCCCCCGGTATTGTTGAACTGCGGCCGCAAGGCGATAGGTTCCCCGCTGGAATAAGTCGAAATGATGCTCACCGACCATCCGTCGCTCAAATGTCGTCGCCAGTCCGGGAAAGCAAGAAACGGTTTGTTGGCGCCGAACGGCAGATCGTAGCTGCAACTGAAAGAGATGGTATGCGGACGATTATAGGCGGTCAGCGACCATTCATTGCGCCGGTTGAAATGGTCCTGACGTCCGTAGGGACCGGAATAATCGTCGAGTTGCTTGGATACTTCGTAATAGAAGTTCAGAGTAAGCCCGTGGGAAGCCCTTTTTTCGATCCTTACAAATCCGGCGTCCCGGTGATATCTTCCCAGCGGCCACGAGCTGTACACGTCAAAACCCTTGTATTGCGGGTAGGGCCTCAGGCTGCGGTTGAACTGCTCGTCGTTGAGCTGGTCCCGGAAGTGCAGCGCATCGGGATGAATGGCGTTGGGATTGGCCGCCCAGTTGCCCACCAGAAGGTCCCGCCCGCCCGAGTACGCCGCGCCGAGCGTCACCACAACCGAGCCCGGGACTTCGTGTTCCAGGCTCAGGGAAGCAGACTGGTAAAGCGGCTGTCGCGAGCTGCGATCCATCAGGTCGGCTACCGTGTCGTTGGCCGCTTCGGGCCGCAAGTCGGGAACGGGACGGGCCGGCGGGGGCACGCCGTCCGCCAGGCGCAACGCCGGCGCCAGTTGGACATTGGGCGAGATATAAGTCGGGGTGCCGTTAAAGCCCTGCGTTCCCCACTGCGCCGGGTAAACGGGAATGGACCCATAGGCGCGCGCAAATACCGCGCGGATAACGGTCTTGCTGTGACCTAGCGGAGTCCAGGCGAGACTGGCGCCCGGTTCCAGCCGGGCGCGCACGGGCTGAAAAGCGCGGCCGTTGCCGTCCCGCCCGGCTGCGATCAAGGCGCCCTTGCGCCCGTTGGCCGGGTTGATCACATCGAGGTCCACCGTGGTTTGCCGGTCGTATTTTTCCGTCCGCGGGGTCTGCAAGTCGAAATTGACTCCCCATTGCAGGGTGAGGCGGCCGGAAACCTCCCAGGAATGCCGGAGGGTCGCGTCCGCATCGCTGGAGCGGAAGTACGACGGCGAGCCCACGATGCTGAGCTCTGCGTATTCGGCCATACCGAGCAAGAAGCTGGCGAACGCATGACCGGTATTGACGATGCCGGGCAGGCTGGTCAGCCCGGACCCGAAGCGGAAGGTGCCGGCAGGATACTGCGGATAGTAAGTGTTCACCTGGGATGCGCGGTAGCTGACGGAAATCCGCAGATTATGCCGGCCCTGCTTGGTCGAAAAGCCTTCCGACCACTGATACCCGTTGCGCACTACGCGGGAAATCGGGTAGGGCCGTCCCAGCGACAGGTAGGGTTGGAAACGGAAGTAGGGAAAACCCGCTCCCTCCACGCCTTCGAGCCCGAGCTCGCGGGCGAATTGGCGCCGGTTGCTCGCGCCGCTGGTCGAGGCGTCCGAAGACGCGCTGAAGCTCAGCGTGTTCACGCTCCGCGGGGAAATGGTATAGACATGCTCGAACGACCCGCGCCGGTTCCGGAACTCGCGCTCGGGCGCGCCGGGGTTGGCGGGCGTGGGGAACCAGGGCGCGGGTCCCTGAAATCCGTTGGAAAGCGACCAGTTCAGGCTGAGGCGGTGACTCTCGGCCGGCGAATGATCGAGCTTGCCGATCCAGCCGTCGGCGGTGTTGGTTTCAGGAGTATGGATGAAGTAATTATTCCGAAAGAACGGGCCCACGGCGGCATTGGGCGCCGGGTAATAGTTCAGGGCGCGCTGGGCCACCGGGTCCAGGCGCGCGGAAGGGATCCGGTTGCCGGGGAAAGGGTCGCGCAGATACTCCGGATTTTCCCGGCTCACAGGCAGAGCGGGATCATAGGCGGAATTGACGCGCGTACTCAGAGGGTCGAAGATGGGCAAGGGGTTGCCGGCCTGGTCCACGGTTTCCGACCAGTCCCCAATGCGCTCCGGCAGGGTGGGGATGGTGCGCAGATACGAACGTTGAATACGCTCACGCATCCCCTCGTAGGAAACCGAGAAGTAAGTGCGGCGCGTCCCGTCGTAGACGCGAGGCACGACCACCGGTCCGGCGAGGTTGAAGCCGAACTGGTTCCGGCGCAACATGGACTTGGTTCCGCCGCGCTGGCGCACCTCGTGGGGAACTGCGTCCAGGGCATCGTTGCGCAGATTCTCGAACAACCGACCGTGCCACCTTGCGCGTCCCGGGGCGCTCCGCTGCCGGGCGCTCTCCGTTCGCAAGCCGAGCAGGCGGGTCTGGGTCTTGAACTCCTCGATCGCCTTCTGGATCTCGCTCGCCCCGCCGGCTTGCCAGGCCGGCACAACCTGCGCGAGGCACAAAACGCCGATGGCGACCCGCATCAATTCAAGTGTACCCTGTCAGCAGGGCGCGGCTGATTGCAGGCCGCGCCCGTTGACAACCGGGAGTATCTGATGAAGCTTCGCCAAATTGCCGAGTATCTGGGTTGCGAACTGGTGGGCGACGGCGAGATCGAAATCACGGGCGTAGCCGGCATCGAGCAGGCCGGCCCCACGGAGCTGACCTTCCTAGCCAACCCGAAATATGCGCCCAAGGTGCGCCGCACGCGCGCGGCCGCCATCCTGGTCTCCCAGCCGGTCCGTGATCATCCCATCGCCAGTCTGGTGTCGTCGAATCCGTACCTGGACTTCGCGCGCGCCCTCGAATTGTTCTACCAGCCGCCCCGGCCGGCGCCCGGAATTCATCCCTGGGCTTCCATCGCACCTTCGGCGCGCATCGGTGATAACGCCTACGTCGGGCCGTTCGCCGTCATCGGCGAGGACGTGGTCATCGGTCGCAACGCGTGTATCTATCCTCACGTGGTGATCTACCAGGGCGCCCGCATCGGCGACGACTTCTGCGCCCACTCGCACGCTGTGGTGCGCGAGTTCTGCCAGATCGGCAACCGTGTCACTCTGGGCAACGGCGTCGTGGTGGGCGGTGACGGATTCGGATTCGCGCGCCGGCCCGACGGCACGCATTACAAGATCGTGCAGTCGGGGATCACGGTCATCGAAGACGATGTCGAAATCCAGTCGCTGTGCTCGATTGACCGCGCGACGGTGGGCGAGACGCGCATCCGCCGGGGCGCCAAGCTCGACAGCCTGGTGCAGGTGGGCCACGCGTGTGTGGTTGGGGAGAATTGCATTCTCTGCGCGCAAGTCGGGCTGGCGGGCAGCACCGTGCTCGAGCGAAACGTCCTGCTGGCTGGACAGGCCGGCGTATCGGGCCACCTGACGATCCACGAGGGCGCTGTGGTGTATGCTCAGGCCGGCGTGGGCGGCGACGTGGCTGCGGGCGCGACCGTGGCCGGTTCTCCCGCCTTCGATGCGGCCCAGTGGCGGCGCGCCGTCACGGCTTTTCCGAAACTTCCGGAAATGCTCAGGACAATGCGAGAATTGAAGATGAGGCTCGAAGAGCTCGAACGCAAGATCGCCGGCGGGGACGCCCGGGCGACTTCACAGGAACGGTGAGAGATGGCGCGGTTGCATCAGCCTTGCGATCACAAGGTCGCTTACAAGAACGAGGAATTTCTGGACAGTGCGGACGCTCGTCCTTTGCGGATCCTTTCCGAATATCTGGAACCTTACTCGCATTTCCGGCGCGAGAAAATTCGCGACACCATCGTGTTTTTCGGATCGGCGCGGGTGCAGGAGGACGGGCCGCTGAGCCATTACTATCAGGAGGCGCGCCAACTGGCGCGCATGCTGACGGAATGGTCCGAGTCGCTGGAAAACGCCGGGCGGCGTTTCGTGATCTGCACGGGCGGCGGTCCCGGGATCATGGAGGCGGCCAACCGGGGCGCCTGGGAGGCGGGCGGCAAAAGCATCGGTTTGAACATCGGCCTGCCGTCCGAACAGCTCCCCAACCCTTACATCACCCCCGAGCTTTGTTTCGAATTCCACTACTTTTTCATGCGCAAGTTCTGGTTCGCCTATATGGCCAAGGCGCTGGTGGTCTTTCCCGGCGGCTTTGGCACCATGGACGAGCTCTTCGAGCTGCTCACCCTGGCGCAAACCCAGAAACTGGCCAAGAAAATCGTGATCGTGCTGTACAGCTCGGCCTACTGGAAGGAAATCGTCAATTTCGACGCGCTGGTGCGCTACGGCATGATCAGCCCCTCGGATTTGGATCTGTTCCAGTACGCCGACGATCCCCAGTCCGCCTTTGAAATTCTGAAAGAAGGTCTGACCCGCCTGTACCTGCGGCCGGAGGAGTTTTTGCCCGAAGAGGAGACGGAGACTCCCGCCATCGCCAAGTCGCGGGTCGGCCCCGTGACCCGGGCCCCGCGTTAGTCGCCGGCGCCCCCGCAAGCGGGCCGCGCTGCGGCCGAATGGGAAGCGCCTGGGCCGGAGCCTGCGCTACAATGTTGCCTTTGCATACCGGAGGTTGTCGCCTTGGCTGTTCTTGCTGCTCTGCTGCGCCTGTACAGTTACTTTTTTCATGGCGTGCTTTCCCTGGTGATGGTGGTGATGGCTCTGGTCTCGTGGCTGAGCGGGGCGCACGGTCTGGACCTGGTGCTTGTGCCCTGGCGCGATGAACCGCTGCGCTGGACGCTGCTGGCCGGCGGTCTGGCCGGGCTGACGGCGGTCTGGCTGGCCGCGCGGGACCGGGCCGCGGTGTTTTTCCTGGGCTGGTCGGTCTTGATCTTTCTGGTTCTGTTGCGCGGTTTCTTTTTCGGCTGGGTACACTACGTGCGCGGGCCCTACTCTTTAGACTGGGCGCTCCTGCTGACAGTGGCCTCGCTGCTGGCGGCGGGCGGGGCCTGGATTCAATACCGCAGCTTGAGGACCGCCGCCGCGTCATAGTTTACGGTTCGATCTTCGTGCCCAGGATTTCGAGGAATCGGGCGAGCCACTGGGGGTGTGCGGGCCAGGCCGGCGCGGTCACCAGGTTGCGATCCAGACAGGCCTGGTCCACCGCACAGTCGACCCAGTTCGCGCCGGCCCTCTGCACTTCGGGCGCTACGGCGGGATACGCGGTGACGCTGCGCCCTTCCAGCACGCCCGCCGCCGTCAGGATTTGAATCCCGTGGCAGATGGCCGCAATCGGCTTGCCCGCCTGGGCGAAGTGACGCACGATCTCCAGCACGCGCGGATTCAGGCGCAGATACTCGGGCGCGCGCCCGCCGGGAATCACCAGTGCGTCGTAGGATTCCACGCGAACTTCGTCGAAAGTGGCGTTTAACGCGAAGTTGTGGCCCGGTTTTTCGCTGTAGGTCTGATCCCCTTCGAAGTCGTGCACGGCGGTGCGGACCTTCTCGCCCGCCTTCTTGCCCGGACAGACGGCGTGCACCGTGTGGCCCGCCATTTGCAGGGCCTGGAACGGGACCATCGCTTCGTAGTCTTCGACGTAATCGCCGACCAGCAACAGGATTCTCTTGCTCGCCATAGCACTATTTACTTTATCCCAGACGCTCCTGCGCACAACAGCCAGGCGCGATAAGCTGGAGACATGGACTGGTTGACGGTATTCCGGGGCGTGGATCCGGGCGGACGGGATCAGGCGCTCGAAGTGCGCGAGATGCTGCGGGAATCCGGCTTGACGGCCGAGATTTATTCCTCTGCCGAGCCCGGCGTGGCCGGCGGCACCTACGAAGTCCGGGTTCCTGCCGATCAGGCGGAGCAGGCCGAGCAGATCATTGCTTGCCAGTCCGAGTTTGTCGAGCCCCCGCTGGATACGTCGCACGATCTGGACCTGGTGACGGTCTTCAGCTCCGACGCGCACAATGCCGAGATGCAAGCTTCGGGGGTGCTGAGCCTGCTCGAGGCGGCCGGGATCCCCGCCCTGCTGGTCAGCCCCGGGCCCATCCCGAGCTTGCCTTACGAAGTGCGCGTTCCGCGCGCGCGACTCGAACAGGCGCAGCGGGTGATTCAGGAAGCGGAAGCAGCCGGCCCGGCCGCCGCCGAGGAGGCCGCAGGTCTGGGCCCGGAAAGCGAGTGAGTTCGCCAACTGCGCTCGCGCGATCCCGGCCGGCGCCTCACAGGCGGACGAGACTGGCGATCCGGACAGGCTGGCCGCCGGAGTCCGCGCTCCGCACCGCAGCCACTCCGGTGAGCAGCGACATCGCGCCGGCGCGCGAGCCCGCCCGCTGCTTGAGCGGATCCGGCATCGAGGGATCAAAAATCATGGCCCGCAGCCTGGGATCGGCGCCGAAGTGCCCTCCTTTTGCGTGCGGAATCACCAGCACTTCGGATTTTCCGAAGTTCCTGGTAACCCGGATCTCGTCCTGTCGCGGCACGGGCCAGGGCTGCCGTTCGTAGACGCGCACCTCGATCCGCCCGTTCATTCCGTTGAACGCCAGATGATACCCTTCATAAGGCATGAAGGCGTTCAGCGAGTAACTCATGAGCGCGCCGTTGGAGTAACGAACCTGCGCCACCATGGTGTCGAAAATGTCTATATCTTCGCGAAAAACACAGGCGTCGCGGTAGTAACCGTCTTCGGATTCGCAGTCGGCGTAAAGCTGCGTCAGCCGCTGGTTGCGCGTGATGTCCCAATAGAACTCGCAGCGCTCCTTGTGCGCGCAATTGCGGCAGTTCCTGGCCCGGAAGGGGCCGTTGCGCCCGTACTTGCGCAAATCGCCGAACGCGGTGACGACCACCGGATCGGCGTCCAGATACCAGTTGATCAGATCGAAGTGATGGGTCGCCTTGTGCACGAACAGCGTGCCCGAATGGGCCCGGTAGGCGTGCCAGCGGCGGAAGTAATCGGCGCCGTGGTAGACGTCCAGATACCAGTGGAAATCCACCGAGGTCACCGGGCCGATGGCGTCGGCCATGAGCAGCTCTTTGATCTTCTGCGCTGTGTTGGAGTAACGATAGTTGAAGGTCACGATCACCTTGCGCCCGGTTTTCTTTTCGGCGTCCAGGATGGCCTGGCATTTGACCTCGTCCGTGGTCATGGGCTTCTCGGTGATGACGTCCACCCCGAGTTCCATGGCGCGGATGATGTACTCGTGGTGCGTTGCGTCCGTGGTGGTGACGATGACGTAGTCGGGTTTGGTCTCTCGCACCATACGGTCGAAGTCGGTGTACATCGGCGCCTGGACGCCGATCAGCCGCTGGGCGACCTCCATGCGCTTGCGGTTGATGTCGAACAGGCCGACAAGCTGGACCCGGTGAGCCAGTTCCTCCAGCAACTCGCGGCCCCAGGCGCTGGTGGCGCGGTGGCCGGCGCCGGCGATCGCCACGCGCACGCGCGGCTGGGCGGCCAGGGGCGTGGCCAGCGTCAGGGCCATGAATTGTCGTCGGGGCAGAGAACCTTTGCTCATGATTCCTCCTCGAGGTTTCAGGCCCAGTCTACAACTGCGCGCTCGGCCCCGGGGGACGCCAGGGGGCGGAAAAGCATGCCGCCGGCGCTATGCGGCTTTGCGCAGGCGCGGGGAGGTCTTCGGCGTCTGTGAGTGGAATTCCTTTTTGCCGTCGGCGCGCTTGCGCAGCTCGAAGGC
>Ga0197142_1004471_pt1:5000-10000 | contig 11294 bp, 7 predicted proteins | sample GBS60_MetaG_FD_148614 | JGI IMG/M metagenome (GOLD analysis project Ga0197142, IMG submission 148614) | Sediment microbial communities from Great Boiling Springs, Gerlach, Nevada, United States - GBS 60_MetaG | ecosystem: Environmental > Aquatic > Thermal springs > Hot (42-90C) >... | reverse complement strand
AAATAAGCTAAAAGCGTAATAATCTTAACTTTTGATAGTTTTTGATAAGATTTGATAGTTTTGAATCTATTTGTTCTATCTATGTCTATTTAAGAGGTGTTTTTTGGCTACACGACACTTTTCTTTATCACAACAGCCAGAGAGGGCGCAGCGTACTAGACCTAACCGCCGCTCTCTGTACTGGTGGTCCAACCGCCGCCGTCTTACCGATCTGATGACAGCGTTTCTCTTTTTGTCGCCTTCGTTGCTGCTTTTTGGTGTCTTCGTCTATTACGCCCTGGGTTTCAACATCTATCTTAGTTTTACATCCTGGAATTTCCTCTCGGAAATCAAAACTTTCATCGGCTTCGCCAACTTCGAACGAATGTTCAGTGATCAGCGTTTTTGGAGGGTAGTGGTCAATACATTTTATTACGCTGTGGGCAGCGTTACGCTCTCCGTGATCGTCGGCCTAGCGCTGGCGCTGCTGCTGAACTGTCAACTACCTTGGCGCGGTTTCTTTCGTACGTTGATTTTTTCGCCCTACGTCACCACTATCGCCGCCATCTCCCTGCTCTGGATTTGGATCTTCGATCCCAGGTATGGGTTGATCAACTATGTGTTGGGGCTGATTGGGATAGAAGGTCCACGTTGGCTGACCAGCACGACTTGGGCCATGCCGGCGCTGATTATCATGAATGTCTGGCACACAGTGGGCTACTGCATGGTCATCTATCTGGCCGGGTTGTCTGCCATCCCGCGCGATCTGCACGAAGCAGCAGCCATCGACGGAGCAGGTCGTTGGGCCATCTTTCGTTACGTTACCCTGCCGCTGCTCTCTCCGACGACCTTTTTTCTTGTTGTCACATCGCTGATCGGTGCCCTGCAGGTCTTCGATTCAGTGGCTGTGATGACTCAGGGCGGACCGGTGGACGCCACCAAGGTCTTCAACTACTACATTTACGAGCAGGCGTTCGCTTTCTTTCGTGCTGGCTACGCTGCTGCTGTGGCCCTGGTGCTCTTCATCATGATTCTGGCTCTAACCGCGATTCAGATCCACTTATCGCAGCGCTGGGTACATTATCAATAGAAGCGATAGGAGCGAGCAATGGCTACGACAGTCATCCGTCCACACACCAGACGACCGATACAGACGATGCAGAATCGCTGGGAGCGTCCGCTTCTTGTTCTGCTTGTAGTTGTAATCTCTGCTGTAATCGCATTGCCTTTTGCGTGGATGATTGTCACCAGTCTGAAACCGGATCTGCGCGAGGTCTACATCTATCCTCCCCGCTGGATCCCTTCCACACTGGCTTGGTGGAACTACGTGATCGCCTGGAACTCGGCGCCTTTCGAGCGTTATCTGTTCAACAGCGTCTTTGTGGCTGGGAGTGTAACGGCGCTGCAGATAATCAATGGTTGTCTCTGTGCTTACGTCTTCTCACGGATCCCCTTCCCAGGACGAGATGCCCTCTTTCTAATCTTTCTGGCCGTACTCATGATCCCTAGCCAGGTGACAGTGGTACCTGTCTACATCATCCTGTCGCGTCTCGACTGGCTAAACACCTACTGGGCACTGATCCTGCCCTTCGCCGCTACGGCATTTGGTACCTTTTTGATCCGCCAATCATTCCTCAGCGTACCCGACGATTTGGCCGACGCCGCTGTTATCGACGGTGCCAGCCACCTACAAATCCTGCGACACGTCATGATCCCGCTGAGCAAACCCATGATTATTACCTTTGCACTGCTCAGCTTCAACTGGCGCTGGAACGACTACTTCTGGGTTCTGATCATGACGTCGTCGGATTCCATGCGCACGCTGCCGGTGGGGATCGTCGCCATGCGCGCTGGTGAGGAGGGCGGCTCCAACTGGCATATCATGATGGCGGCCGCAGTGATCGTGATTGCGCCCATTCTGGCGCTCTTCATCTTGGCCCAACGATATTTCATTGAAGGCATCACTCGGACAGGACTCAAAGGATGAAGGATAACCTGTTTTTTTCGTTTTTCATATCATCTAATTCACCAATCTACTTTCACCAGGAGGTATTCCATTTATGCACTACCGTATTTTCGTGACAATTCTCTTGATCGCCCTGTTGACGCTGGCTGCCTGCGCCGTACCCGCACCACCCGAAGGAGCGTTGGAGACGACTATGCAGGGCCAGGAGGCAAATAGCGGCACCAGTGTCGCAATGAAGATCGAATTCTGGACGTTGCTCACCGGCAACCTGGCCAGAGCACTGGATCAACAGGTTCAGGCGTTCAACCAGAGCCAGGACAAAATCCAGATTGTTAACGTCAATCAAGGCGGCTATCAGGAACTGCAGCAGAAGTTGTTGGCCGCCGTAGCCGCAGGTAATCCCCCTGTGATCACCATGGTCGACTACATAAATGTGCCCTTTTACGCCCAGCAAGGTGTCTTTGAACCCATCAACAACCTGGCCTCGGAAGAGGACATGGCGGACTTCATCCCCGCTCTGCTCGACGACCTAAGCTATAAAGGGCAGGTATACGCCCTGCCTTACAACCGCAGCACGCAGGGCCTCTACTATAATAAGGATCTCTTTGCTGAGATCGGCCTGGATCCGGAGCGAGCGCCGGAGACGTGGGACGAGTTCCGCCAGTTCTCGAAGCAGATCACCGAATCCGCAGAAGGGCGCTATGGCACATACGCCAATTTCACTCGCTGGTACTTTGAGCCGTTCATTTACCAGTGGGGAGGGCGCATGAACGATGAAGAGTGCAACCCCGTCTTCCACAAAGAAGGCGCTGTAGAGGTGATGACATTTTTCCGGAACCTTTACCAGGACGGTTATGCCACCTTGCCTTCCAACCTAAGTGGTACGTTCGATCAACAGGCGCTGGAGTTTGTCAACGGCGACGTGGGTATGATGCTCCAGTCCACAGCTATTCAGTCCTTCATAGGCGACACCGTGGACTTCACCTGGGGCTTCAGCATGTTGCCGGCCGGACCGGCCGGACGCGCTGTGACGCACGGGGGTGGCAACGTGGCCATCAGTGCCAAAGCCAGCGACGAGGAGAAACAGGCAGCCTGGGAGTTTGTGCGTTTCCTCACCGACGCCGAACGCTCCGCCGAGTTCCACATGGCCACTGGCTACATGCCCACCCGCTACAGCGTGCTGGAGATGCCCGAGGTACAGGCCTTCCATAAGGAGAATCCATCCTGGCTGGTGAGCGTGAAGCAGCTTGAGTTCGCCCGTCCCACGGCTTGCGTCGTTGTCAACGTGCCCGAGTACCACAACATCATCACCGAAGCCATCGCACGCGTGATCATCAACGGTGAGGACCCGGAGGCGGTGATGAACGAGGCTGCATCTGAGCTTCAGGCTGCCATCGACACCCTGCGCGCTGAGGGCAAATTGATCCAATAACATAAGCTGATTCAATAGCATTCTGTCGAACGGACGAGCATGTCGGCTCGACAGTTATTGTAACCGACGCAATCCTGGATGAATGAACACTGGGCGCAAGGGTGAGAGTCACCTTGCGCCCGTCCTATTGAAGGCAAACAGAAAAAGAGGTACCGACGATGGAAACAATTACGCAAACTCAGCTGCCGCCCCCACAGACGTTGCTGGATGTGACATGTCACCTGACGCCAGAGCCTCGGCGTCACTACGTCGATCACTGCTTTCAGGTACCTGCGAACGCCAGCAGGATCGGTGTGAGGGTTTCGTTCCACAAACAGGAGCGGAGCGACGCTGAGCTGTTCGTCTCCCTGCATGCCCCCAACGGCTTTCGGGGCAATCGTATGGATCCTGGCGCCCACGGCGATGTTGTGCTCGATCTTTGGGTCTCGCCCACAGACGCCAGCCCCGGCGGTGTCCCTGGCGCGCTGCCGATAGGCGAATGGCGGGCGCAGATCGACGTGGAGCGCCTCAACACTGACGTGACTTATCGGCTGACAGTTTACGCTGAGTGGGGAGACGTACCCGAGGCAGTCGATGTGCCCTACCCGGCTGACCATGTCGTGAAGGCGGAAGCGGGCTGGTACAGAGGCGAGCTGCACGCTCACTCCACTGAGAGCGACGGCAAATATCCGGTCTCCACTGTAGTCGATGCCGCCCTCAATGCCGGATTAGATTTCCTCGCCCTCAGCGACCACTTCACTGTGAGCCAGTGGCGCAAACTGGCGCCGCTTGTCAACGGACACATCGTTCTCCTGCGCTCGTGTGAGATTACCAGTCACCATGGACATGCCAATCTGCACGGCATCCAGCATTGGGTGGACGTCTACGTGGACCGAGACGATTGGAGTATGGACCAGGCTGCCGACGCCACCCATGCGCAGGGCGGTCTCTTCTGCATCAATCATCCTTACAGCGGCGACCTGGGCTGGCGAGCTTACTATTTTGACTGGAATAAAGCCGATCTCCTGGAGATCTATCATAACCTGGAGGGCGCCAACAACCACATGCACCTGTCGCTCTGGGATCGTCTGCTCCTGCAGGGATATCGTATTGTCGGCGTGGGCGGCGTCGATAGCCACGATCCCTTCGAGGGCCTGCATCGGCTGGGCCAGGTGGTGACCTGGGTCTACGCTGACGAACTGAGCGAGCGCGGAATCGTGGCGGGCCTGCGTCGCGGCCGCGTCGTGGTCAGCCGAGGCCCTGAGGTGCGCTTCTGGGCGACCAACGCTAACGATCGAAGGGCTGAGATGTGGGAGTCCCTGCCCCTCGACAGACAGCCGATCACCTTCCATGTCCAGATCCGGACGGCGGAACCGCTGCGCCTCTTCGTGGTCAGGGATGGTCTCCATTTCGAGACCTTTGCTGTGGAGGCGACGGGCGATGACTGGCAGACGCTTTCGTTCTCGGACCAGCCCATGGGCACAGCATTTTACCGGCTAGAGCTGCATAGCATCTACCAACACGAGATGTATAAAGGTATCCACTGGCGGGATTTCAGCACCATGCGTGCGTTGACCAACCCCATCTGGGTACGCAGTGTGTAACGCGCAGGAGAGATCTTTTCATTGCAACGACAGGAGGCTT
>Ga0197142_1004470_pt1 | contig 11295 bp, 12 predicted proteins | sample GBS60_MetaG_FD_148614 | JGI IMG/M metagenome (GOLD analysis project Ga0197142, IMG submission 148614) | Sediment microbial communities from Great Boiling Springs, Gerlach, Nevada, United States - GBS 60_MetaG | ecosystem: Environmental > Aquatic > Thermal springs > Hot (42-90C) > Sediment... | reverse complement strand
CGCGGCTTACTGGACGCGAAGTACCGCTACCTTGCGCGCATTGCTGAAGAACTTGGCTGGAGCAGCGGCACGGCGGCGCACCTGGTGCAGCGCGAACCGGTCGGGAAAGCATACCACATCAAACGCTGGCTGCTGGGGCTGGACGCAAGCATCACGCCGACGCCCGCTGAGCCGCGCACGATAACCAAATCGGGCATTCGGATTATTATCGGGTAGGAGGGACAGGAAGAAATGACGGAACTTGTCATCAACCAGTCGGAACTTGCGGCTGAGATCGCGGCGAAACTCAAGAGTGAAGTGCTCGCGGCGGTCAAGGCGCAGGCGGTGGGCACAGTAACCGAAACGGAAAACGAACGCGACGTGACGTTCGGCGATTTTCTCAAGTGCGTCGCGCTGAACGACGTGCAGCGACTGCGCGCAGTGTACAAGAGCGCGAAGGCGCTCGACGAAACGACCGGCGCAGGCGGCGGGTTCCTGGTGCCGACGCAGTTCGAGACGCAAATCCGCGCCGTCGCAGGGCAGATGCTGTTCGATCAACTGGTCAGCGCTGGGCGCGGCCCGCTGGTGCTGCGCACCAATGCGGCAGAACTGGCGCTGCCGGTGCTGGAACAGGACGAAGCGCCAAACGTTGAGAGCAGCGCGCTGATCGGCGGGGTGCGGCTCATCTGGCGCGAACAGTCGCAGGATGTTTCGGAAAGCGAGCCGCGATTTGAGCAGCGCGTGTTTCGTCCATATGCCGCAGACGCTTACGTTGCAGCATCTACCGAACTGATCAGCGACGCGCCGCAGGCGCTGGAACAGTTTCTTACAACGCTGTTCGGTCGCGCATACGCCACGCTCAAAATGCGGTCGATCCTGCGCGGAACCGGAACCGCGCAACCGCGCGGCATCGTCGGGCATCCGGCGTCGATCAGCGTTACCCGCGCCACCGGCGGTACGCAGGTGGAAAATGATACGAACACGATCCTGGCAATGATCCAGCGGCTGCTGCCCGGCAGCGCGACCGCCGTCTGGATTGCGCATCCGTTCTGGCGGTCGCGCCTTATGGCGACGCGGCTTGGCGAAGCAATGCTGTACGTCGCCAGCGGGCAGACGCTGACCTATGGCGATACGCTGGCGGGCATTCCGGTGGCGTACAGCGAGCACCTGCCTGCGGTGACATCCGCCGGTTCGCTCGTTCTCGCCGACCTGTCGTACTACACGCTGGTGGAGCGCGCCAACTTCAGCGTCGCATTCAGTGAACACGCACGCTTCTTGAAGCGGCAGGCGGTGTGGGTGTTCAGCGCGCGCCTGGACGGTTCGCCTATCGTCAACGCGCCGCTGATCCTTGCGGATGGCGTCGGTACGAACACCGTAAGCCCGTTCGTGGAAATCGCGGCCGGATCGTAATCAGGCATAGCGGTGTCACAACACTCTCTATAATTAATAGATAGACGAGTGTTGTGACACTTACACAGGAGAAGAACAGATGCACGTACAAGAGAACATTCAACCGCTTCTGCGGTTCTTTGCCGCGAACATCACCGCCGATACCGATACAAGCGTCGTCTCTATCGCCGACGCGCACGCGGTGCGGGTTGTTGCGCACGTCGGTACAGTGTCGGGGTCAAACGTCATCCGGGTGTTCGTGAACACCACGAACTCCACCAACGGCGCGACGGAACTGACGGCGAAAGCGACGCCGACGCTGGCGTCGGATAATTCTTACGAGATTTTTGTAACCGGTGAAGAGGCAATCACGGCATTGCCCGGCGCTGCGTACCTGTTCGTTCGCGTGGACGTTGGCGGTTCCAGTCCGTCGGTTCCGATTGCTATCGACGTTTCGGCATATCCGGCGCGCCGGGTTCCCGCGACGCTTCCGACCGGCTGGACGCGGATCATCTAACAGTCACAGGCGTCACAACACTCTCTATAAATAATAGATAGACGAGTGTTGTGACACTTCCAGGCATTGCTAATGTACGCAACTCTTGCGCAACTCAAGACCTATCTCGCTGTCAACAGCACTGCGGATGACGCGCTGTTGACCGACTTGTTGGCGCGGGCGACGGCGCTGATCGAGCAGGCGACGCGCAAAACGTTTACCGCGCCAGCGGCGACGGCGCGGCAGTTCGGGCGCGACGCGATGTTGTGGGATGGGCTGGTGAAACGCGATTACCTGCTGTTGCAATCCGGCGTATACATCGCGCAACTTATCAGCGCGGCGGACGGCGACGGCAACAGCATTCCGCTGGCGGAGATCGAGACGTATCCTGCAACCGCGCCGTTTACGGTGTTGACGCGAAAGGACAGGCGCTGGTGCGGCGCGTCGCAGTTCGCGTCGATCACGGCGCGGTGGGGATACAGCATCAACCCGCCGGATGACATTGTGCACGCGACGATCCGGCTGGCGGCGTGGATGTACCGACAGCGCGGAACCGCGAACGATCCCGACCGACCGACGGTCGCCGACCACGGATTGGTGCTGCTGCCATCGGCAATGCCGGATGACGTGCGGCAGACGTTGCTGTACTACCGGGATATTGTATGAGCGACATCATCGACATCGTTGAACTCATAGCGTCGCTGGCGGTGCAGTACGACAACGCAACCGTACCGGTGTTGCGCCTGGCGTCGCAACCGAACTGGTCGGACGCTGCGCAACTTCCGGTGCGGATTATCCCGATCATCGGCGGGCTGCGGTTGGTGGAAGGCGGCGTATACACGCCGACCCGCGCTACCCGCGCAGTGTGGGAGATTGACGACCTGCTGCTGGTGCGCGACGCGGGGATGGGGCGCGGGGTTGCGGATACGGCGGCGCGGTTGGCGGAGTACATTGAAGATTACGTTGCGCGTCTGCGCTTCGCCTGGCGCGAGCGCGGCGACGTGCAGTTGATCAATGTCTCTGGAATAATCGATATTATCAGGTACGGCGAGCGGGCGTATGAGGGCGCGGCGCTGACCACGCGCTTCGCGCATCTCGTGCGGTCGCCGTCGGCGTAGGAGGGGATATGTCTCACTCTGGAATTGTGGAATCATATTACGTCGGGCGGTATGCCGTTGAAATCTCGACCGACGGCACGACCTGGACGGCGGTGTCTAACGCTTCCGTCAAATTGGATGACGTTGAGTTGAACCGTCCAAGCGGAGAAGCGTATGTCGGCGGTTCCAGCGATTGGGCGACGATCACCGTCGGAAAACGTGAGCCGGTCGAAATCACGCTGACGTTCTTGTACAACGAAGATGCCGCTGCCGCGGTGACGACGGTGCTTTCGCAGTTTGAAACGTCGTCGGCGCTGCTCGGCGTTCGCTGGGCGCCGCGCGGGCTGGTCGGCGGTGCACGCGCCTTTTCCACCAGCAATGACGGCGCGAACACGCATCGCGGCGTTATCACGAACGTGACGCTGGCGACCATCGATCCGTCGGACGCCAATCCGTATGTTGCGATGGTGACGGTTCGCACTCCGACGTTGCGACGGTATACGATTGCCGCGTCGAACCCGACTGACCTGAGCCCGGCGTAGGAGAAATGAAGATGAAGGACATCGACCGACCCGCTGAAATCTTCGACCTTGACGCGATTATGGTTGACCGTTCGGCGCTGACAATCCGAACTGCGGCAACGTTGCTCAACCGCGAACTGACGCCTGAAGTGATTGCCCGCCTGGTGCGCAACGCCATCGGCGACCAGGCGGATCGGCTTCCTCTCCGGGCGCTCAAGGCGGTGTACGAGCGCGTGCTGCCGCAAATCTTTGAGCCGGATGAAGCGATCCGCAACAAGGTCGCCGGGATGACGCCGGATGTTACAACGCTTACGTTGGGCGAGTATCACCAATTCCTGGAAGCCAGCGAGCGCAAGGTCGCGTTTCCAGATATTGCGCTGACGATACTCGTGAAAGCCTACGGCGAAGCGGTCGTTGATGAACCGTATGCAGCAGCGGCGCTGTTGCTGAAGCGTATTTTTGACGCCGTGGGCGCTGAGGGAAACGGGTAGCGCGGGCGACGACGCAAGGTCTGTTCGGTTTTGCGCCGTTGCCCGCGGCATATACGGAATTGGTGTTGTGTCGGGACATCTATCACTGCCCGCCGGACGCGCTTGACCGGCAACCGCTGGTGCGCGTCGCGGCGCACCTGGCGGCGTTGAACGCAGAACGACGATATCAGAATATCGTTGCTGAGCATCAGCGGAAGAAGCGAGCGTGAGCGACGTAAAGATCACAATCAGCGCAATCGATGCCGCGTCCGGCATCCTCAACGACGTTGCCGGAAACGTCCGGCGGCTCGGCGACGTTGTTGAGCGGCAGGGCGGCGCGTTCGGCGCGTTCGAGCAGGTCGCGGTCGGCGCGCTGCGACAGATCGGCGCGGCGGCGGTAAACCTGGCGGGCGCGGGGATCGCGGCGCTCGCCGACCAACTGCGCGCCAGCGTCAACGTTGCGGCTGATTTTGAAAGTTCGCTCTACAAGTTCCAGGCGGTGTCGGGCGACGCGCTCGCTGCTGCCGGGCTGTCGTTCGACGATGTTCGGAAGAAGGCGCTGGAACTTGGCTCATCGACGCAATTCAGCGCGCAGCAGGCGCTGGACGCGATGACCGAACTTGTGAAAGGCGGCGTCGCGGTCAAGGATGTGATGACCGGCGCAACCGACGCGGCGCTTGCTCTTGCTGCTGCCGCGCAACTCGACCTTGCGGCGTCCGCCGAAATCGTCGCAAAACAGTTAGGCGTCTGGGGCGATACCGGCGTGAGCGCGGCGAACGTCGCCGATCTGCTGGCGTCTGCGGCAAACGCCAGTACGGTGGACGTTGCCGAACTCGCGTTGGGTCTGGCGAACGTCGGCGGCAGCGCGAAGGTCGCCGGACTGTCGTTCCAGGAGACGGTGCAGACGCTTGCCCTGATCGCGCCGAACTTCAGCAGCGCGGCAGACGCGGGAACGTCGATGAAGACGTTTCTCCAACGCCTGATCCCGACAACTAAAGAGGCAACCCAAATGATGATCAAACTTGGGCTTGCTTCCAAAAACGGGAACAGCGTCTTCTTCGACGCGAAGGGCAACTTCGTCGGGATGGAACAGGCGGCGCGTCTGCTGCACGAAGCCACAAAAGGGCTGAGTGAAGAGCAAAAGTTCCTGGCGTTCAACACCATCTTCGGCAGCGACGCCATCCGCGCTGCTGCCGCGATTGCCGAAGCGGGCGCAACGGGCTACAACGAGATGGGCGCAGCGATGACCGCTGCTGGCGGCGCGGCGGCTGCGGCTGCGACGATGCAGCAGGGATATTCATTTACGCTTGACCAATTCAACGCTGCGGTTGAGACGCTTCAAATTACTGTAGGCAGCGCGTTGTTGCCCTCATTGACCAAGATGCTCAGTTCCGCCGCCGAAGGCGTCGGAGTTTTCACTGAATGGATCGGCGGCATTCTGAGTGCGTCCGATCCGCTTGCGGCGCTGGCGACGGAATTGGGGCTTGTCGGGGTAACGACCGAAAGCGTCCAGCAGATGATTGCGTCTGCTGCTTCTGTCATTGCGGATGTCTGGTCGCAGTTGAGCGCGTCGCTCGGCGGTTCAACGAGTGAAGCGTGGGGCAGCGTTCAGTCGCTCATCGCCACCGCGCTGGATTATGCGCAACAGGCGATCAGCGCGGCGACGGCGTTCATCACGCAGGTCTGGAACGATCACGGCGAAGAAATCCTCGCGTTTGGAAAATCGACGTGGGATGGGCTGATGGAGGTGATCGGCGCGGCTGCGCAATTCATTGAAGCCGCGATCCAGGCATTGGCGGAAGCCGGAACCTGGATATGGCAAAACTTCGGCGACGATATTATGACCGTCGCGCAGTTCGCCTGGAATCAGATAAAGACGTTTACCGAAACTGCGCTCAATGTCATTCGCGGGTTGCTCACTGCCGCAACCGCTGCGCTGCGCGGCGACTGGCAGAGCGCGTGGACTGCGATAAAGGGCGTCGCAGAAACGATCTGGTCGGGCATTCGCAGTTCGGCGGAAAATTTGATGAACACGCTGTCGGCGTTGTTTCAGTCGTTGTACCCGCGACTGGAAGCGGCGTTCCACCAGGCGATTGCGGGCGCGGCGTCGCTCGGAGCGGCGATCATCGACGGCATCACATCCGGCGTGCTCAGTGCGGCGCGCGGGCTTGCGGACGCTGCGGCGCGGGCGGCGCGAGAAGCGCTCGACGCAGCGAAAGCGGCGCTCGGCATCCGGTCGCCGTCGAAACTCGCGGAAAAAGAAGTCGGCGTCCCGTTAGCACAGGGCATTTTACGCGGGCTGGCGGAAGGCTTGCAACCGTTGCCGCTTCTGACGCAGGCGGCGGTTTCTGCGCCGTCAGCGACGACGATCAATCTCGGCGGCATCACGGTCAATGCCGCGCCTGGGATGGACGAGCGGCTGCTCGCGCAACAGGTGCGGCGTGAAGTCAACCAAATCGTGCGCGAAGCGCGGTTAGGAGTAATGCGATGAATATTACGCGAATTGGTAGTTTCGTTTTCGATAATTCGACAAACATTATCACCGATGTTACGTCGCAAGAGTTGCCGGGCGTCGGGTTGCGCGTCCAAAATGTGATGCGCCAGACGCCGATCTCTTTTCGCGTCGCTTTTATCCGTTCAACGAAAGCGCTCGTTGACGGCGCGGTAAATCAGTTTGTTCGAGAAATGTACGGCGAAAGTATGTTTCGACCCCTCGCTGGGTTTGCTGCTGCGCGGCGCGGCGTTCAGATATGGTTTGACGCGGCTCAGACGATCAGCACGTTGCTTCTTGACGCGGAAGTAAGGACAGTTTCAATCGAGAACGTGTCGCAAGGGGTGATGGCGACGCTGGAGATACGCGGCGTTCTTGCGTATCCGCCAATGTCGGAAGCGATAAGCGTCGCTATCTCCCAACTCGCGTCGTTTGAGATTCGTGATGAGATCTTGGGCGTTGCAACCAACAATGAATTGGTACATCATAACTACGTTCTCGGCTTCAGCAATCATTCAAACATACGAGATTTGCTGTTTGTTGTGGAAACACGACCAAACAGCACAGCCGCCGGATCAATCACCACCGTAAACGCAACGTCAACATCCGGTAATTTCTTTCTATCAACCTGGCTTTCCGGCACAAGAAAGCGATATACGCTGACATCAGGCACGGGCGGGACGGTAACGTACTCCGTCGGCGCGCTGCCATACCGACCGATGATGTTATTCGCGAATATCACCGCGGCGGCATCATCTGGAGCGCCTTATTTCAATATTGCCTGGACGGATCAACCGGCGATTACGGAACCAATTTACGAAAACCAGACAATCTATCCTATCGGGGTGTACACAAGAGGAGCCTTTGGAGCGACGATAACGATTGAGTTATTTGATGTACCGGTCGATACGTATGTCGATCCAATCGTCCTTATCCCGCTTGAAGGCGCGTATTCTTTTTATGCCCGACGGGCGGGCGGAATACAAAATCTCAGAATTATCAACCCTTATTTTGCGACCGGGGAAAACCTGGCAAGCACCCTGAGCGAAAACTGCGAAGTGTACGGCAATCCGAATATCATCACATCCGACTTTGTTCGGTTTGGTTATTTCACGAACATCAGTTCGTCGGTTTGTTCGATAAACGCATTGGCTGCGCGACGGATATCTTCAGCGTTGTTTATATAAAGGTGTTGTATGCTCACGTTACATTCTAAATCACCGCGCCGTACTGCAATTCCGCTCGATCTTGCGTCTTCTTTCTCGTTTACTACGTCAGATGACGGGGACGAGACGGGAACGGTTGAACTTGTCGCGAACGCCGCGACATTCGCGGAATCGTTTGATGCCGGCGACGCCTGCGTCGTCTATTGCAGCCGAACGCACCGACCCGTCTGGACAGGCTCGCTTGAAAGCATCGAACGCGCGCCTTCCGGCGCAGTGCGTCTGGGACTGGTCGGATTTGGCGCGTTGCAGCGCGAAGCGACTGCTTCTGTGGCAGTCAACGTAACGAGTCAGACGGTGTGGAAACCGCTGGCGACCTGGCAACTGTCAGGTTCGCCAAGTTCGCGGCCGTCTGATTGGGAAGTCAACATCACCGAAAATGAGATATTTGTAAAAACGACGCGCACCGGAACATACAATGTCACATCGCAAATCGCGTTTGCGTTCGTCTACGAAAACCCACCGCATTACCGGACGTTGACCACACAGGAACGTTTAGATATTGTTGTGTATTCAAAAACCGGACTTATGACGGGAATAAACATATCTTCAACCACAAGTACGACATTCCCTCTGTCGCCATCAGGATATACGTTGGTGGGGCTCAACGGCGCAATCACCGCGCAGCCAAATTCTATAAGCGGCTGGATCGTCGTCACGAACGCGATCGGGACGGAAACAACCGCCGGTAACACGACGGCGTGGTTCAAACTGACGGTGAACGAAGGGATAAATGTAACCGGCAGCAACATTGGATATGCTTTCGCTGCGACTGGCGGTTTCTGCGGATATATTATGGCAAACGTCTCGCCTGGCTGGAAAAGGCTTTTGTCGCCTTTCGCTTCGCCTAAAGACGTTTTCCGCGCCTTGTCGGGTAATTTAGACTATCAAAAGAAACGGTTTTCACGTTCAGCGACAACTCCGTCTTTCGTTTTCCGTGGGAACCAGCAAATCTGGCGCGTTCTCGACGCTGTAAGCGTGCAAAATATTTCAACTACACCTTCGCGCGTTTATGGAACCAATACGACCTGGTTTGGAAAATTCGCCAGCGTTCCGGTGAATGTACGCAATGTTTATTCAAGAAGGAGAATGACCAACCGCGACCTAAACGTCGGCGGCGGGGCGCTGAATTACAACAACACATCGCAACAAACACAAGCGCTCGCGCCGACGGCGCGCGTATACGAGCAAATGCCGTCGCCCGCGTCGATAGAACTGCCGAACCACATAGACGCGCTATGCACAAAAGGCGGCGCGCAGGTTCCAAGTTGGGTGGCGGACGTTGGGGAACAGATGGTTTTGCCGTATCCCTGGCGGATATTTCGTATCGCGGGACGGACAATATCAAAAGAAACGACCAGGTACGATCTCGTCGCTCTTGACAACACCCTTGAGACATTAGCCAGGTTTGGATAGAGGTGGAAGTATGAAGACGCTGTTCACGCTCATTATTTTCGTTGTTGCCTTATCCGCGCAACCGACGCCGACAATTACAACGCGCTGGATCGACGCGCAAAGGATTGAGATATGCGTGTCGCACCCGGGCGCGCTCTATGTCGGCGGCGCGTGGGCGTACATTGGCGACGTTGCGGCGGGCTGTCGAACGTTTCCACCGCCGGAGTGGGAATTAGTTGACGCGGTGTATGCGCCGGAAGCAGGAAAGGTCTATTGTCTGGCTTCAACAGACGCGCTTGTTTGCGCAGACCCGCTGCCGCGTCCGAAGCGGCATCGCGTGTATCTTCCGTTGATTATGCGTTAGGAGGCAAGATGCGTATTCTCGACGACAACCCGACGCTTTTCGACGCTGGTCACAGCATCAGCGCGGATACGTTCCGCGAAGTGCTGCGGCGCGCGCAAAGCCCGGCGTTTCCAGAAGTGGAAGCGCTTCTGGCGGCGTGCGATTACTGGAACGCCGATCGCGGCATTGCGCTGGCGTTCTTTGCGAAAGAGAGTCGATATGGAACACGCGGCGTCGCTGTTCGCACCCGTAATTGGGGCAATCTCCGGCGCGGGAAGCGGATGATCGCGCAAACCCGCCATCCGTTCGCAGTGTACGCCACCTGGACGGACGGGCTGAACGACTGGTGCGAACTGCTGAAAGAGCATTACTGCAAACGACGCGGGCTGTGTCATTTACGGGAAATATTGCAGCGTTATGCGCCATCAAGCGACGGCAACAACCCGAAACGATACGCCGATTTTGTAATTGCCGCTGTACGGTTATGGCAAATCCAGGAAGGAGACGCCAACAATGCCTCTCAAAAATCTGAATAGAGCGCCGTTTTGGTGGTACGGAGGGAAATCCGACGCTGCCGACATCATCTGGCGCGCATTGGGCGACGTGGCGCATTACGTCGAGCCGTTTTGCGGCTCTTGCGCGGTTTTGCTGCGCCGTCCGCACCTTCCGAATCGTCAATATTATTCCGAAACGGTCAACGACATCGACGGGTTTATCGCCAACTTTTGGCGTGCCGTAACCGCCGACCCGCAAGCCGTCGCGGAAGCGTGCAGTTATCCTGTTGTGGAAGCGGAAATGCACGCACGCCACGTCGCGTTGGTCAGGTGGATAAACGACCCCGACATACAAGATCGCCTTGCCGGTGACGTGACGTTCTATGACGCAAAGGTGGCCGGTTGGTGGGTATGGGGGCATAATTGCTGGATCGGCGGTGCGTATGCCTCCGGGAACGGCGCGTGGTGGCCAGACGAACACGGGGTGCTGCGCAAGCGGAAACGTGAAAAACAAGAGCCGGGCGTCAACCGCTCGATACCGCAACTCGGTACAAACGGGCGTGGCATCAACCAATCCAATGCGCGAGAACCCGGCGTCAACCGATCTAGACCGCAACTTATCGACAACGGGCGCGGGGTAAACCAGCCCAACACGCGCGAACCGTGCGTCGAACGTATTGAACCGCCTTTATCAGTTGATGAAGATTGGCAAATGCGGGTTGGGGCGGATTACGAAGCGACCGGCGGGTTTCATCCAATGACGATGCCGGAAATTCGTCGATGGATGGCGTGGCTTTCGGCGCGTCTCCGCCACGTCCGGGTGCTCAATGGCGACTGGACGCGGGCGTGCACGCTTAGCGCCGTCAAGACCCTATCAGTGCGCGAAGGACGCGGCGCAGCGGGCGTGTTTCTTGATCCGCCTTACACCCACTCAGAACGCGATCCAAGGCTTTATCGCGTTGACCAGGATGTGGCGGCGCAAGTGCGCGAATGGTGCATCCAACACGGGAACGACCCCGATATACGAATCGTGCTGGCGGGGTACGAAGGAGAAGGTCACGAAGTATTGGTCGAGCGCGGATGGCGTGAAGTCTCCTGGTTTAGGGGCGGTTATCTAAAAGGTGGAATGGGAAACCGTAGTAAAAACATAAAAGAAGGTGGAACCAAACACCAACAACACCGCGAGCGTCTGTGGCTTTCTCCGCATTGCTTACCGGTCGATGAACCGGAGACGACGTTATGGACATCGCAGACATCATTGGATACATAGCCGCCGGTCACATTGGGCTGACCGCGCGCGATTATCTGTGGAACGCAATCTTCGGCGCGATCGGCGCGCTCACAGCGTACCTGGCGGACACCGAGGGCGAGGTATACTTGCCGCGCTATGACGCGGA
>Ga0197142_1004469_pt1 | contig 11297 bp, 10 predicted proteins | sample GBS60_MetaG_FD_148614 | JGI IMG/M metagenome (GOLD analysis project Ga0197142, IMG submission 148614) | Sediment microbial communities from Great Boiling Springs, Gerlach, Nevada, United States - GBS 60_MetaG | ecosystem: Environmental > Aquatic > Thermal springs > Hot (42-90C) > Sediment... | reverse complement strand
TAACTTCTCTTAGCCTGTACGCCTTTGGTTTAATTTCCTTTGGAGCTGTTTTACGCTATAAGAAAAAATTACGCATGTTGGAGGAAAAGGATCTTGCCGTGCTCCAATATTTTATCGAAGAAGCCAGAGATGTTTACCGCAAGGCTAACTCCATTTTAGTTTTGCCGATCGAAAAGGCTCTCTCAAGAGTGTTTAATGCTATAGCAAAGATGGATCAGTAACATGTCTATTGTGATCAGAAAAATAGAGGCGAATTTTTCTTTTGTAGTTTCTTGACAACGTTACGAATAGTGATAAGAAGCCGATGGCATCACCAGATGTTGATGTAAAATTATTAGTAGCTTAAAGAAAAGGAGTATCTGGATGGAAGGATGGGTTTTCCTCTTCCCCGGTCAAGGATCTCAATATGTAGGAATGGGAAGAGGTTTTTACGAGTCCTACACGGAAGTTGAAAAGATTTTTGAAGAAGCTAGTCGTTTGTCGGGTGTAGATGTAGCTCGATTATGTTTTGAAGGTCCTGAAGATGAGCTTGTGCTAACCAAGAATGTTCAATTAGCTATCACTGTGGTCAACATTGCCTGTCTTAAAGTGCTTGAACTTCACGGTATACAACCGGTTGCCACAGCAGGTCACAGTCTCGGGGAATACAGTGCTTTGTATGCCGCCGGAGTAATGGACATGCCAACCTTGATAAAGCTTGTTTATCATCGGGGACGTTTTATGCATGAAGCAGCTGAAAAGTTTAAAGGCGGTATGCTGGCTCTTATGTATGCCACCGAGGACCAAATAAGCCATATCTGTAATGTATGTGATTTAGAAGTTGCCAATATAAATTCTTCAGAACAGGTAATAGTTACTGGAACTTTGGAGAACATTAAGAAAGCAATTGAAGAAAGTAAAAAAATCGGTATCCGAAGAACTGTTCCCTTGAACGTAAGTGGTCCATGGCACAGCCGCTGGATGAAGGAGGCATCTGAACAGTTTGAAGGAGTCCTCAAGGGTTGTTCATTTAATCGTCCTATGCTTCCTGTTGTTATGAATATAGACGCTAGGATCCTAGAAGATGGTGATGATTTAGGAGCAAAGCTCAAAAACCAAATAGTATCTCCTGTGTTGTGGAAACAGTCTATCGAAAATCTTATTGCTCTTGGCTACACTAAGTTTGTAGAAGTTGGACCGAAACAGGTACTGAGTGGACTAGTTAAAAAAATTGATAAGTCGGTTCATATTACCCACGTTGAGGATCCGCCGTCTCTGGCTTCTTTTCTTAAAAGCCATGAGAGTTTGAGTTCATAGAAAAGGGGGAACTAAAAACCATGATTAGGAGAGCTTGGGTAATTGTTACCTTTTTGATTTTGTGGACGGTAACGTTTTCTGTGCCGGCTAGAGGTGCAGATTTTGATGCACCCACAAAGGTAATTTCTACTATGGTGGATGAGGTTTTTGCCGTGCTTAACAAGAGCTGTGCTGAAGGGCGATCTGTAACCGTCCACCGTGATGAACTTTACAGGATAGCCTCGAAATATATAGACCTTGATGAGGTTGCTCCCAGGGTAGTTGGTCCTGCATGGCGTGAGCAGTCAAAGGAAGCTCAGGAAGAGTTTAAAAGACTTTTCAGAGAGATGGTTTTTCAGAGCTATGCAGATAAACTTGAGCGATATGCCTGTTCTCAAAGGAAAGTGGCTTACGAGGGTGAGGAAGTTCAAGGAGCTATTGCCAGAGTCAGGACTCGAGTTCAGTCGCCCGATCAGGGTGATGTCCAGATAGAGTATAGACTGAAAAAGAAACCATCTGGCTGGAAGGTTTACGATATGGTGGTTGAAGGTGTGAGTATGGTGCAGAATTATAGGAGCCAGTTCTCTTATATTTTGCAAAGGCAGAATTTTGCTCAAGTGCTAGATATGTTGAGACAAAAGGTAGGAACAAGCAAAAATTAAGTTTGTAGATAGTAACAGTGGCACGGTCTAACATAACAAATGAAGATGCGAAAAAAGACCTTGAAGGACATAGGAAAAGGCTTAGGGAACGCTTTATCAGGAGTGGGCTAGATGCATTTCAAGACCATGAAGTGCTTGAATTGCTTCTTACCTATGCTATTCCTCGAAAAGATGTAAAACCTATAGCAAAACGACTTCTTTCGCATTTTAAATCCCTGTCTTCCGTTTTTGATGCACCTAGAGAAAGTCTTGAAGCTATTGACGGAGTTGGACATCAAGCAGCTACCCTTATTTCTTTGATACCTCAGCTTTTGGAAAGATACGCCTTCGATCGGCAACGGCATCGTGAAGTGCTGTCATGCGCAAAAGATGTATGGGAGTACATCAAGCCTAAAGTGGATAAGGCTTTTGAAAGCCTCTGGATGATTGCTCTGGATAGCCGGAATAAAGTTCTGGCTGCCGAAATGATACAAAAAGGCACGGTTAACAGAACAATTGTAATTCCAAGATTGGTTGTAGAAACCGCCATAAAATACAGAGCGACGGCTGTTATTCTTGTGCATAATCATCCTGGAGGAAGCACCGTTCCATCACAGGCTGATCGACAGATAACTTCTTTGCTTAAGCAAACTCTGGACACGCTGGATATCAGGCTTCTTGACCACCTTATCATAACCAGCTCATCCTATTATTCGTTTGCAGAAATGGGAGATCTGTAACAATGGGATATTTTGCCATCGAAATGGAAAATGTTTGGTTCGTCAGGCAGGGAAAGACTATTATCCATAACTTTTCGTGGTATGTAGAAGAAGGGACCCACTGGGTTTTGATGGGACCTAACGGATCGGGCAAAACCACCATTCTTAAACTTATTGCCGGTTACCTGTGGCCCACGGAAGGGGCTATATCTGTTTTGGGGAATCAATTTGGAAAGACCGATTTACGAAATCTTAGACGCCATATCGGATGGGTTGGATCTTTTCTTCAAGAACATATAGCCTTTGAACAGACTCCTATGGAGATTGTCCTAAGTGGGACGATGGGATCTCTGTGGCTTTATGAAAAACCATCCAAGGAATCCATCCTTCTAGCCGAAGCGATGATTGACCTTGTGGGTTGTTCTAATCTCCTGAAAAACCCTTACGGTGTGCTTTCACAGGGTGAAAAACAACGGATTCTTCTGGCACGAGCCCTTACTGCCCAGCCACGGCTTCTGCTTCTTGACGAACCCTGCGCTGGTCTGGATATGGTCGCCAGGGAACATTTTCTGCAGGTCCTTTCTCAACTTCCGTCTAAACTCTCCCACCCCATTACTATAGTGCTTGTTACGCATCATATTGAGGAAGCGACTCAGCTTTTTTCTAAAATTCTTCTTTTGAAAAATGGAACTATACTGGCCCAGGGAAACATATCAAGTATTTTAACAGATGGTATACTTTCGGCTCTTTACGAAGTTCCGGTTCAGACCTTTGCCTTTAACGGGCGTTTTTATGGATACGTGCTTTGGAATAATGCTAATCAGGAAGAAAAGACGAAAATATTGGAATATGCGGCGAGAAAGGATACCCAACCATGAAATTCTGGAACACTCCATTAGAAGGTCTTATAGTGCTCGAACCCCAGGTTTTTGAAGATGATAGAGGCTTTTTCTACGAAAGTTACAATGAAAAAACTCTCCAAACCGTGGGGATTGATGATCGTTTCGTTCAGGACAACCATTCTGGGTCTAAACGGTGGGTTTTGAGAGGGCTTCATTACCAGATATGTCATCCTCAAGCTAAGCTTGTGCGAGTAGTTACGGGCGTAATTTTTGATGTAGCTGTTGATATTAGACGATCTTCACCGACATTTGGGAAATGGTTTGGTATCATACTTTCGGCAGAGAATAGAAAACAACTTTATATTCCTGTAGGATTTGCTCACGGCTTTCTTGTACTTTCTGAATGGGCAGAAGTGCTGTATAAAACAACGGATTTTTACGCTCCTCAGTGTGATCGAGTGATTATATGGAATGATCCGTCAATAGGTATTGATTGGCCTCTTAACGGGCATGAACCTATACTGTCGCCAAAAGATGCCAGAGGAGCACTTCTCGAAAATGCTGAGATTTTTCCTTAGTTTATAAAGGGGAAGCCTTATGAACAAACGGGTTATAATCACCGGAGGATTAGGACAGCTCGGTTGGGAACTTCGTCGAACCATGCCATCCCACTGGGAGGCATGGATTACCGATATAGCCGAAATGGATATTACCGATCCGGAGTCTATTGCCCAAGCTTTCCGAAATTTTAAACCTGATCTAGTTATCAACGCTGCTGCTTATACCGCCGTTGACAGAGCGGAAGATGAGCCGGAACTGGCTTTTCGGGTGAACTGTGATGGAGTGGCAAATATTGCCAAGCAGGCAAGGATATATCGATGTCGAGTTATTCATATTTCAACGGATTTTGTTTTTGATGGCGTTTCCGGTATTCCCTACTGTCCGGAGGATAAACCCAATCCTCTAGGAGTTTATGCTAAAAGCAAACTTGCTGGAGAACAGGCACTGATGGAGATTTATCCTGAGGGATCCGTCATTGTTCGAACAGCCTGGCTTTACTCCGCTCATGGTAACAATTTTGTTAAGACGATGCTAAAACTTTTTCGTCAGCAACAGGTTGTCCGTGTTGTGAGTGATCAAGTAGGAACCCCTACTTGGGCTTTCAATCTTGCCAGGTTTTTATGGTTTCTGGCAGATTACGATCCTGCAACTATGACAAGTCGTTGTTATCATTTTACAGATGCAGGCGTTGCAAGCTGGTATGACTTTGCCGTAGCTATTGAAGAGGAGACTCGCTCTTGGAGAGATCACCCGGTGGAAGTGGTGCCGATTTTAACCAAAGATTATCCTACGAAGGCTGTGCGTCCCCACTTTAGCCTTCTTAACAAAGAAACTACCTGGAATCTCTGGAATGAAAAACCCCAGCATTGGCGTGAAGCTCTTCGGAATATGCTCAGAGAGCTTTATGATTATAAAGAGCTTTAGACCTTTAGCGAGGATTTGACATGATAATAATCGTTCTTGTTATAGCTTTTTTGGTTTCCTGGGGACTTGTTTTTGTAACAACGCCTTTACTTGTTAAGCTAGCACGAAGAACCAAGCTGTTCGATTTGCCTTCCAGTAGAAAGGTTCACGCAATACCAACTCCGAGAATTGGGGGGCTCGCCTTTTTTTCTGCTATCTTCATCCCTTTCGCTATATTTTACTTTGGCATGTGTATTTACCTGGATTTGCCGATTACATACCTGCTGTTCAAGCGTGATTGGTTAGGGGTAATTCTTGGGGCGACTTTTATTTTTATCACTGGTTTGTTTGACGATCTCGGTGGAATCTCGCCTGTGCGTAAGCTCCTTGCTCAGTTCCTTAGTGCTCTTGCGATAGTATCGGGAGGTATGGGTATAGAAAAAGTGTTTATTCATCCCTGGGGCATTATAACTCTCCATCCCGTCCTTTCCATATTGATCACGGTTTTATGGTTTTTATTGATGGTAAACGGTTTTAACTTCATTGACGGGCTTGATGGACTGGCTGCTGGAACAGCTTTTATTTGTGGATTGTTTCTCCTTATTGTGGCTTTCCAGACCGAACATTACTATATGACCATACCTACGATCATGGTTACTGGAGCTACCGTTGGGTTTCTCCATTACAACTTTAATCCTGCTCGGATTTTTATGGGAGACTCCGGAAGCTATTTCCTCGGATATGTGCTGGCTGCTATCGCCGTTAAAGTTTCTAGGGATGAAACTGCAGGAGGCGCAAATATTATTGTTCCTGTAGCTGTGATTCTTGCTATTCCTGTTGTTGATGTTGTTGTTGCCGCTTTTAGACGAGCTCTCAGGAAGAGTCACATTTTTAAACCTGACTGCGAACATATCCATCACTGCATGATGAAAAAAGGGTTCAGTCACCGAAAGACAGTGTTTATACTTTACGGAGCAAACTGTCTGATGGGGCTACTGGGGATTTCCTATTTTTACCTTCCACCGGCTTTCTTTTGGACAATCTTTTTTACTACATCGATTCTATTGCTTTTGCTGGCGTCCACGTTTGGTTATTTCGATTGGTTTTTAAAATCCAACTTTATGATTTCCCTGAAGAGCAAACTTAGAGAGACTCAGTTTCAGATGGTTTTTCTAAGAAACCTTTGGTGGCTGGAAAATGCACCCACCATAGAGGAAATGAGAAAAAGGTTGGTTTCCATCCTTGTGAAGCTTAATTTTGATCATGCCAGGCTTACAATTTTTTCACCTCCTATTGATGAAAAGGGTCATCAGCGTGAAGTTATCTATTCCGCTCCTAAACCGGGAACTAAAATGCCTTTAGTCTCTGCTCCTCTCCAATTGAACATTCCCCTTATTAGTGGAAAAACCGTCCATGGATACCTTTTTGTGGAAAAGCATATAATGGAAACGGCTCTACCTCAGAAATGGCTTCTTAACCTCGTGGAGCGAACCGCTAAATCCGTGCTGGGTTGGATAGTAAAAAATCGTAGCAAGTGGAATCACCCCACATTTGTGGATAACGATCTCCAGGGTGGTGTGCGAAAGCAAACGTTTATCCTGATCGCAAAATCTCCTGCCATGTCTTTGAATCAGCCTCATTAGAATAGGGTTCGATAGCCTGATTAAAGATTGCTGGCGATTGAAAATATCTTAAAGAGAACGTCGAGTGTTGGGGAGTTATTCCACCTTACTTTTTCAGAATCCTGCCATATAGCTCCGTCTTTTACAGCAAAGTCTCGAAAATATATAAGATACCGTAGCAAGAAATCTTCAAGAGCTTTCTGGTTAGATACTTCCATACCTTTACCGGTGCTTTCGATGAATGACGCTATGTCTCTGAAATTGAAAACATAAGGTCCCCAGCATACGGGTATTCCGTAAATAGCCGGCTCCAGCAAATTATGTCCACCCTTGGGAACAAAACTACCTCCCACAAAAGCAACGTGAGCTATACCGTAGAAATTCATGAGTTCGCCCAGAGTATCCACAAGATAGACCGTGGTTGAATCTGTAATTTTTTCTCTGGCTGAGCGTCTGGAAAGCTGGAAGCCGGATTTTTGGCAGGCATTTACAAACCATTCAACATCATCGGGAATTTTACGGGGAGCCAATATCAGGACTGTGTTGGCCACATGTTCGATAACCTTTCGGTGTGCTTTCAAAATAACGTCTTCTTCGCCTCGGTGAACACTGCCTGCTATCCAGACGGGACGAGAAGGGTCAACACCGATTTCTTTCCTAAACTGACTCAGTTTGTCATAGGAGATTTTTTTCTCCCTTACAGCATCCCATTTGATATTTCCGAGGAAAAAAAGCTTAGACGGTGGTAGAAATTCCCTGTAGAATTCAATCGTTTCCGGTGAAGCAACAAAAACAGCATCAAACATTGAAAAAACATTTCCTCCGAATTTTGCCAGCAAACGATAACGTCGGAATGAAGAAGGTGACATACGAGCATTCACAAGGAAGCATTTTGCTTTATGCGATTTTAACGAAAAGAGCAGGTTAGGCCATACGTCTCCCTCTATGAGGATGAAGATAGAAGGATCTAGTCGGTTTACAAGATTTTTCATGAGCCGCGGGGCATCCAAAGGCGCTATGAAGATACCGTCTAATTCAAGTCCAGAAGATTTAAGAATTTTGTATCCTGATGCAGTAGCTGTGGACATGACAATGGGTTTTGATGAACCAATGTTATGACGTATTATAGTGAGTGTTCGCACTAAAGGCAGAGCAGATAGAACTTCACCTACTGAAAGAGCATGAATCCATATCCCTTTTGGGGCGAGGGTAGGTAGCTGGTCAATAAATGCTTCCATGCGAGCTTTTAGATGTGTTTTCTTCGATTCCCCAGATGTTGATGAAAGATGGCTAGAAATGACACTTATAATAGGTGAAGCTATAAACCAGATAGCGTTATAAATCGACAAAAAGTTGTAACTAATAGTCAATGGTTTCATCTACGTGGACTAATAAGATGCAGTGAATATAAATGTTCCGAAGATGGTTTATGAATTTTCCCGTGTTGTAACTCATAAAGTTTTCGGTATACTCCCCCAAGCAGGAGAAGCTCTTCATGACATCCTTCTTCAACAATTCTACCTTGAGACATCACAAATATACGATTGGCTTTCTGAATGGTGGATAGCCTGTGAGCGATGATAAAGGTGGTGCGACCGGCCATAAGATTTTCAAGAGCCTTTTGAATTTCTTTTTCCGCTTCGCTGTCAAGCGATGATGTCGCTTCATCCATGATTAGAATTGGGGCATTCTTTAGAATAGCTCTAGCGATGCAAATACGTTGCTGTTCTCCTCCCGAAAGCCTTATTCCCTGTTCCCCAACAACAGTATCAAATCCATCGGGTAGCTGCATAATGAAATCGTAGGCATACGCCAGTTTGGCAGCTTGCAAGATTTCCTCTTCTGATGCTCCTTCCTTTCCATAGGCGATATTATTTTTCACGGTATCGTTAAAAAGAAAATTCTGCTGGGTGACCATTGCTATATGGCGTCTCAGGGAGTCAACCTTTATAGTTCTTATGTCTTGCCCATCTATTAGAATTGAACCATCTGTAACGTCGTAAAAGCGAGCAATGAGGTTTACTAAAGTGGTCTTGCCACTTCCGCTGGGGCCAACTAGCGCAACCACCTCCCCTGGTTCTACGCGGAAGGTAACATTACTTAGAGCTGGTGTTATGCCGTCATATGAAAAACTCACGTTTTTGAATTCAACATGCCCCTTTATATGTTGGATCGGTCTGACACTTGGGGAATCGTTCAATGTGTTACCTTGATCCAGGATAGAATATACTCGCTCGAGAGATGCAAACCCTCGCTGAATAAAGGTGTTCATCCTGCTTAAAGCTTTCACCGGTCTGTAAATCATAATGAGAGCCCCGAGGAAGGAGAAAAATGCGCCGGGTGTGGCTTTGCCCGTAATTACCTGATAACCACCGTATCCCACAATAGCGGCAATACCGATGGATCCTATGAACTCCATCAGAGGAGATGCCATAGAATCTATCCAGGCAAGCTTCTTAGCGTAAGAAAGAAATTCCCTGTTTTGTTGACTGAATTTTTCAACCTCATGTCTTTCTCTGCAAAAGGCTTTTACAATACGGATACCCCGGAAGGTTTCATGAATGATTGATGCCAATTTCCCCATGCTTTGCTGGCTTTTGTGAGCAAATTTTCTTAGAAATTTTCCGAAAATAAAAAGAGGACAGAAAGCCACAGGCAAAACCACCATGGCTATCAAAGCCAACCGCCAGTTTTGGTAAAATATGACAAAAGTTAACCCTATAATGGTGAACACGTCTCGAACCACTCCAGTGACGGCTCTAGACACAGCTTCCTGAATTTCCTGCACATCGTTAGTGATCCGGCTCATGAGCTCCCCACCGGCTTTTTTGTCGAAAAACGATACGGGCATAAAGACCAGGTGATTGAAAAGCTTGGTGCGGAGATCAGCCACAATGGATAACCCGGCAGCCTGTAGGAAATAATCGCTACCCCATTGGAAGAAGCCTTTTATGAAGAAAACCATCAGAATGACGGCTGGGAGGATGGATAGTCGGTGAATGTCTTTGTGGAAAAAAATATCGTCCATGACGGGCTTAATTAAATAAGCTGCAAGCGACGTGAAGGCAGAGAAGCCAATCATGCACAGAATTGATAGAAAAAGGAGCTTTTTATAAGGTTTCAGAAGATCAATAAGACGCTTCAATACGAGGCGATCTCTAAGAATCCTATCTGTAAGCCTTTTCACACCGTGTTGCTCCTTTTAGTAGGGGCACGTAGCAACGTGCCCCTACCTATCTTCGTGCCTTGGAATGACAAGCTTTTAAGCAAGCCTCATAAACCTGATCAATGGCTTTTTGAACTCCCACTGTAGGGATCCAGCCACAACCTTCTCCTGGTTTTATGTGCCAGTCATTTCCTGAATGCTTGATCTCGACCCAAAAGTCTTGCACAAAATCGTCTTCTATTACAAGCGCCCTCACCATAGCCCGCTTTTGAGTAGAGTCGTAAAGGAAGTCTTTAAACTCCACTACAATCTCACCTCTTAACGGGTCAGGTCTGAATTGCTCAGGATTGAATGTAATAACTCTGTATGTTTTCATGGTCACCCTGTCAGGTTGCTTGGGTGAAATATGATCGGTTTTTTTTAGTTCAATACGATAAAAAACGTTCGTTCCTGCCTTAAGCCATTTGTTTTCGTATTTTGTCGAAAAACCAGGACCGGTTATCTCGTATGACAACAAAAACCCTGTGTCAATTGATTGTTCCCTGATCCAGCAAAAGTAAGGATAAAAATCGGTTACTATATTAACAACCCCTTCTCTAACAAGGCAGGCATTAAGCTGACGGAGGAATTTTTGAGAAAAGAGTCTGTAACGTTCATGCCGTTCTTTAGGCCAAGGGCAGGGGAATAGAGAATACACTTCCAGTATAGATTCCTCAGGAAAAAGGCGGTTAAAGACCCATCTGGCATCGGCTTTGAGTATTCTTACATTGGATATCTGGCATTTATGAATAGATCTTAAAGCTCGCCACACAGATTGCCATTCTCGATCTATGCCTACAAAATTTATTTCCGGACATGTCTTTGCACGCCTAACCAGATATTCACTGTTTCCAAAGCCTATTTCTACCACGAGAGGATTAGAATTTCCGAAAATATTCTTCCAGGATATTGGATGAAGTTCCCTACGCCAGTTTACAAGAGGATTAAGTGAGAGATAGCGAGCCTTCATGATTTAATCAACTTCTTATCCACCCAAAATTAAAAAACCACCCTTTGAGGGTGGACTGGATTTTTTCCCTTATGGAGGCGGCAGGCGGATTCGAACCGCCGAATAATGGTTTTGCAGACCACTCCCTTGCCACTTGGGTATGCCGCCTTCCAAAAAATCTTTTAGCTAAACTGGCTTGGTTCTGTCAAGGGGTTTAAGAGGCTGTTCCAGGGCAATCGCATGAAATTATATGAGCCTGAGCAAGTGTAGGAGATAGTCTTGGTTCCAGCTAGCTTTTTTCGGTATGCGGAGACGCCAGCTTCACGAGCTGCATCTTGCTTAATAAGACTTGCTGCTATGCGACGTAGCAAGGCTAGATTTTCTGGAGCATGACCTTTGCGCACACGGCTTTCGTCCTCACGGAAGGCAACATCTAGACACCAATGCAGACCATTTTCGATGCCCCAATGTGCCCTTACAATATCATGAATTTTCTTCGCATCCATGGGTAAACTGGAAATGAAATAACGAGTTTCTCTACTCTTTTTTTCTCCGATTTCTCGAGTTGCCGTTATCATGG
>Ga0197142_1004467_pt1 | contig 11300 bp, 13 predicted proteins | sample GBS60_MetaG_FD_148614 | JGI IMG/M metagenome (GOLD analysis project Ga0197142, IMG submission 148614) | Sediment microbial communities from Great Boiling Springs, Gerlach, Nevada, United States - GBS 60_MetaG | ecosystem: Environmental > Aquatic > Thermal springs > Hot (42-90C) > Sediment... | reverse complement strand
GTTCCTGAAACTTCAGGTGGAGCTGATCTCTCCGGACCTAATCCTCGCGCTGGGGAGGTTCTCCGCAAGGACGCTCCTCGGCCTCCCCGTTGAGGATAAGAGCTCCTTTGAGCCACTGAGGGGAAAAATCCGCCGCTCTGTTCTAGGTCCGGCGCTCATCGCCACATACCATCCTTCCCATGTGGTCAGAAACGAAACCAATTCAGAGCTTATGGCCGCTGTGAGAAAGGATTTCGCTCTGGTGGCCTCTGTGATGGGGTGGAGGTGAGGCGGAAGGAATACGGGCCTGACGGGCAGGAGGGCGGGCCCTGCTGCACCTAGGAGCTGATCCTCGGCGTAAAGAAATCGGAAAACCTCATAAGGAGGGGATAATAGATGAGCACGGGGACAATGGCTATGAGGGCCGAGAGGCCAACCGAGCTGATGAAGAGGTGGATGAACCAGAAGCTCAGGCCGTAAACGATTATCGGCACGATAAACATCACTGCCGAAAGCAGGACCGCCTTTGCCTCGGGTATCTCAACCTCTACGACCTGGCCGACCGAGGGGGTTTCCCTGAACCTCGCCCAGACAAAACCCTCTGTTTCCCTTGGGTTTATGCCGCAGAAAAGCCTGGCGGAACACTCCCTGCATATCTCAGGATTATACGAGAGAAGAACCTTGGCCTTTGAGCCCTTTATCTCCGCGACGACGCCCTTGTCCTTCATTTGATTATCTCCGGAAACCCTTTTGTCATGGCAACCGCGAGGGAATCGCCTTGCCGGTAAATGAACATGGCCTCCATACCGTAGGACTCGGCGAGGGGGATTCCCTCCTTCGGCCCCACGACGAAAAGCCCGGTCGCCATTGCATCGGCCATAGCCGCGCCGCCAGAGCCTATAACGGTCACCGAGACCACGCCCCTCGCGGGCTCGCCCTTTCCGGGGTCCATAATGTGCGAATACCTGACTCCTTCTATTTCCACGAATCTCTCGTAGTCCCCTGAGGTGCATATCGCTACCCCGGAGGACCGTATGCTTATCGTTCCGATAATGCCGCCCCGGTTAACCGGGTCCCTGATCCCTATCCTCCAGGGCTGATAGCCCTTCTGTCCGGAGCAGACAATATCCCCACCGATCTCAACCAGGAAGTCATTGCATCCCATCTCCCGGAGTTTTGCCGAGGCCATGTCCAGGGCAAACCCCTTGGCAACCCCTCCCAGATCTAGGCGCTGTCCAGGGCCCAGGGCAACGCTGTCCCCGATGATACGGATGCCCCGCCAATCAACCAGGCGTTTCGCCGAAACGAGGGATTCGGGCGCTGGCAAGTGAGGTTCGTCAGAGTCAAAGCCCCACGCGTGAACCAGGGGCCAAACCGTTGGATCAAACGCGCCGGCGGTATATTCGGCCGCGGCCAGCGCGACCCTGATGCAGGAGAGGGTCAAGGAATCAACCCTCATGCCGCCCCGGGCGTTGAGTCGTGAGAGCTCTGATTCGGGCTTCCATATGCTCATCAGGGAATCCACAACGAGCATCTCCCTATAGGCAGAGTCCGCAAGAGCCCTTTTCTCTCTCGGAACTATTATCCGGGCGGATGTCCCCATGACCATGTAGTCAACCGCCACGAAATCCGGCCCCCGCGAACAGGATAGGCACAAGCCCGTTAAGGCAAGGAACACTCCGAATCCTTTCCGGAATGACAGCTCGGCACTGAGAACCGACATGCTTCTAGTATCCCCTTTCCCTCAGAAGCCTTTCCACAACGGGCACATCCTCCGGCCTGTCAACAGAGTGGGAGGTGAACCTCACCGAGACCGCTTTTATCTTCAGGCCCATCTCAAGCGCGCGAAGCTGCTCAAGTCCCTCTATGCGCTCAAGGGTTGAGGGGCCGTGTTTCACGAAATCCAGCAGGGCGTATTTCCTGAAAGCGTATATGCCTATGTGCCTGAGAAAGGTGGTCTGGTGTCTCGCCGGATAAGGGATGAGTGCCCTTGAAAAGTAAAGGGCCCTGCCCTTTCTGTCCACCACGACCTTGACCACATCCGGGCTTTTGGCCTCTTCCTCTTCAATCTGGGCCACTGGCGTGGTTATGTCAGCCTCAGAGTCCTGGTTGAGGGCCTCCACGACAGCGTCTATGACCGAGGGCTCCAAGAGCGGTTCGTCTCCCTGGACGTTGACGATGAACCCAACCCTCGCTTTCTTCGCAACCTCAGCGACCCGGTCGGAGCCGGAAACATGTGCCGGAGATGTCATCACGACCCTCGCGCCGAAATCAAGGGCCGTCTTGGCTATTCTTTCGTCGTCAGTAGCTATCACCGCGCTATCAACCGTGGTAGCCCTCACCACAGCCTCCCACACCCACTGGATCATGGGCTTGTCCAGTATTTTCACCAGGGGCTTCCCGGGGAAACGCCTGGAAGCGAACCTGGCGGGTATTACCGCTAAGGTTTTCATCTTACCTCAAACTCCTTCTGGGCCTCTCGGGCCCTTCTCAATTCCTCGGGAGAAAAATCCTCCTCCAGGATGTCAAAACCTATTTCCGAGAAAACCTTCTTTATCTCGTTCATGTAGAGAACCCTGTCCACGGGGAGATAAATGGAACCCTGCTCCAGAAACGCGCCGCGATCCCGGGCCTGCGCGACGCCGATGACCTTCCTGCCCATCAAGGTTATCTCGTATCTTGAGGTGGAACGGAAACACATCTCGTCATAAGGTTGCGGCGCGCCCTTTTCTATCTCAACCTGAAGTCCCAGGCGCCTGGCCGCCGCCGCCAGTATCTCCGCGGTTGCCCTGTAGGTGTCCAGGACGGAGCCGGCGAAATACCCCTCGGTGTGCCATCCGACCAGGGAGAAGACGAGGTCTCCATCGTGCAGAACCGCCCTGCCGCCGGTGGGGCGCCTGGCGCAGGGATAGCCTCCGAGTCCCTCGGGCACGCCCCTCTGGAACTTCCCTATGGTTACCCCCGGAGGGCGAAAGCCGTAGAACCGCAGGCAAGGGATGGCTCCCTCCAAAACATTGCGGAAGAGAACCCAGTCCAACGCCATGTTCAGGGCTCCCCCTCTCTCGGAGTAGGGTATTGCCCTCAAGATGTTCATCGCGCTTTCCTGATTATCCCCCTCTTGCTGTTGGTTATGAAGTTCACCAGGTAAGCTATGTCCTCGTTATCCGGGAACTCGGCTCTCAGCCTTTCGGTAGCGGAAGCAACCGAAAGCCCCTGCCTGTAAATTATCCTGTAGGCTTCGGCTATGGCGTCTATCCTCTGGGATGAGAAACCCCTGCGCCTGAGGCCAACCCTGTTTATGCCCACTATCCTCGCTTCGTAACCCAAAGCCATCATGAACGGCGGAACATCCTGATTGACCCTCGTGGAGCCGGCAACCATGGCCATCTTGCCTATCCTAACGAATTGGTGAACGGGAACAAAGGCGGATATGTAGGCGAAGTCCTCCACAACAGCGTAGCCCCCTATCTGGACCGTGTTGACTATAACGCAGTGATCTCCGACGACAACATTGTGCCCCAGGTGAGAGTAAGCCATCAGAAAGTTATTGTTCCCGACTACGGTCTCGGTTCCCTCGCCGGTCCCCCTGTGAATTGTGGCGTATTCCCTTATCATGTTGCCGTTGCCTATTCTGACGCCGCTCCTTTCGCCCCTGAAGCCCACATCCTGCGGAACACCGCCTATGGCGACGCCGTGGAATATGGTGTTGTTCTCGCCTATTACAGCGGGGCCGTCTATCCTCACATTGGAGGCTATTCGCGTTCCTGAACCTATTCTGACATCAGGGCCTATCACGGAGTAAGGCCCTACCTCAACATCATCGGCCAATTCGGCTCTAGGGTCAATTACCGCTGTGGGATGAATCCTCATAAGGCCTGATATTTTAACGCTTCGGCCCGTTGCCGGACAAACAAAAGGGGGCCAGAATGGCCCCCGCTTTTATCGCTTGCCGGATGCTTATTTTACCTCAAACGGGATGAGCCAACCCCTGCACTCGTATGCCGTATCAGCATACATGAGGCAGGCCTTGTCAAACAGGTCAACCCCGAGGAAGTGGACGCCCTTTTTCGTCAGGCCAACCGTGTCCTGCGCGAAGAAGAACGCGCCCGAATCCACGAAGTCAAGCCTGTAATGCTCGCCCTGGCCGAAGAGGTGCAGGGCGCCATCCAGGTTCATGGTTGAGGTGTAGGCCTTGCACTGAATCGGCAGGCCAGAGCCCACGGTAAATGTGAGGACGCTGTCCAGAGCGAAAAGGATCAGCGGGTTGGTTATCACGGTGTCAACCCCGCCCATGAGGATCCGGACGCTGTCTATGGCGTAGCTGGGGGGATTCTGGAAGCTTATCCAGTGGACTCCGGTAACATGGGTAACCTCCCATTCGCCCGCGTCGTTCTTCTGGACTACTCCCTCTATGGTCGCGCTGTCGCCATAGGGCTTGGAATAGACTCCCTTGCCCCAGAAGGCTATGTTGAAATCGCCTATTGACTTGCCGGAGAAGACCACATACGCGGAGTCATCCACCCTGCGTATCTCCAGATAGGGCTCAGGATGGGACTTTGCATCCCTCCACCAGGTAAGGTAGTCCGCGGTGTCCATTGTGGAAAGGGTGGGTCCTCCCTCAACGGTCCTTGTGCGGAAGTAGTCCGAGTTCATGACCGCTTCCCGTATGAGATCCTCGTCGCTCTTCTCCCTGTTGCAGGCGGTCATAGCGATGACCGCAGAGAGAACAATCAGCGCGCCCCTCATTTTCTTCATGCTAAACCTCCTTTAAAAGCTTCTTTTTGAAAAAACCGGGAACAAGGTTCCCGGGAAACCGAAAAATTTTAAAGCCCAGGTAAATCTGGATTCAAGGGCCGGGATCACCTGGCCCATAATCAACCCCCTGGATCGTTCCGCCAAATCCGCGATGGCAGGCACAGGAGCCTGGCCCCATATCAATTGCGCGACTGATCCCCGACCCCAATATTCCATTCTGGTTAGCCCCCAGGTTCCGCGGCGGGGGTCGGCGCGAGCGACGCCGAGCCAGTTCTCTCTGGCTCCGTTCCTGACTCTCTCTCCCGCGCTCTGTCATAAAGACTCTTCGGTTCCAGGATGAATCCTGGGGTAGCAAAGAAGAAAAGGAGACCGCAGGTTTTAACCTGCGGAGCCTCACCCAGCAAACGCTTGTATCCCCTGGGCCATCCGCGGTTCGGGGCCAGGGTTTGGGAGGATTGTGGTGGATCAGGGTAAGCCGTTCCGCCTTGACCCTTCTTAATGAACCCTTAACCCTTTTCGGATTATAATTTGTCCGTGGTCAAGCTGGCCATAAGGAACCTGTCATTCTGGTACGGCGACACCCAGGCCCTGTTTGACATCTCCATGGACATAGAGGAGAGAAGGATCACCGCCATAATCGGCCCGTCCGGTTGCGGCAAAAGCACCCTTCTCAGAACCCTGAACCGGCTCCAGGAACTCCTGCCTAAGACCAGGGTTGAGGGACAGGTTCTCCTTGACGGGAAGGATATTTTCCAGGATGACCCCGTTGATGTGAGGAGGAGGGTTGGCATGGTGTTCCAGAAGCCTAACCCCTTTCCCATGAGCATATACGATAATGTGGCCTACGGCCTCCGGGTCAACGGAATAAGGAGCAGGGCCGAGATAGAGGAAAGGGTTGAGAGGGCTCTGAGGGATGCTGCACTCTGGGAAGAGGTCAAGGACATCCTCCGGAGAAACGCCCTTGAGCTATCCGGAGGCCAACAGCAAAGGCTCTGCATAGCCAGGGCTTTGGCGGTGGGGCCTGAGGTGCTCCTTTTTGATGAGCCCACATCCGCGCTCGATCCCATAGCCACCAGCAAGATAGAGGATCTCATAAGGGAGCTGTCCAGGCAGGTCACCATAGTAATAGTCACGCATAACATGCAACAGGCCGCGAGGGTATCCCACAAGACAGCTTTCATGTATCTCGGAAAGCTGGTTGAATTCGGGGATACCCCGGAGATATTCACGGTCCCGAAGAACCGGCTGACCGAGGAATACATAACAGGCAGGTTCGGATGAACCGAGTTTTGAAACGGGGCACTGGAGTATGAACCAAGATGTAACGAGCAAGGAAAACGCGCTTGAGAACCTGAAGAAGCTCATAACCGAGATGGCCATATCGGTCAGGGAGATGATCGCTCTGGCCGTAGGCGGCCTCCGGGAAAAGGACCCCGCGTCCCTGGCAAGGGTGCAGGAGCTTGAAAAGGAGGTCAACGCGCGCGAGGTGCTCATAGACGACGCCGCGGTGAAGTTCATCGCGTTGTTCCAGCCGAGCGCGAGCGATCTTAGGGCCGCGATGATGATCATGCGCATGAACAGCAACCTGGAGCGTATGGGAGACCACGCCTACAACATCGCCCGGGACGCGGAGTTTCTGATTGCCCGGCCCCAGATAAAGCCCCTCATAGACATCCCCAGGATGGCGGACCTGGTCATGAGCATGATGGGGGACATAATGGTCGCGCTCCGGGAGGGGAACCCAGAGATAGCCCGCGCGGTCTGCAGGAGGGACGATGAGGTGGACGATCTCAGGGATCAGGTGATCCGCGAACTGCTGGTCTTCATGATGTCCGACCCATCCACAATAGAAAGGGCGATGAAGCTGATACAGGTGGCGCAGAACCTTGAGCGCATAGGGGATCTGACCACGAACCTAGCCGAGGACATAGTCTACATGACAACCGGCAGGATAATAAAACATCACATTGAGGAGGAGGAACGGGAAGAGGGGAAGATGCCCTAGCCCTTTATCCTCGTGGCCCAATCCACGGCTTTGTCAACTGCCTCAGCGTCGTCTTCAGCCTCTATTATGGTCATAGCCCTCGTCGTCCAAGTGCGAAAGAAAAGCCACCTCTGACGGTGAAACATCCTCACCCTGTAGCGTTTTTCGCCATAGCGCTCTATTACGAGCCTCTTTGATCCGGCAAAGTCGTAGATGACCTTCCTGACATCATCAAGCGGCATGGTGAAATTATAACCCATTTCCCGCACGAGATTCACCCAGCTCAGCGCGAGCCCTGCCCCTACATCAGTTGCACGGCTAGGCCCCAGACCCCTGCCGGGGATCAGGGCGAGTGATATTATTGATTAGCTCCTGGGCAGGGAGGGCTGTTTTTAGGTATGCGGAGCTAAAGAATCCTTTCCGATGGGCACGAAGGGGGGATCAAAACCTCTGCTCCAATCGCAAGAAAAGCCTCGCTGGCCTCTTTATGTCCACAACATCCTGGGCCACCCTGGCCGATATGCCGTAGACCGAGAAACCCGCGCCAACTGACACCATAATGGAATCCAAGGAAAACGAGCCTGTCCAGGCCTTGCCAGCATCAGCGAAGGCCATTATCCTCTTGAGTGGCCCTGTGTGCCTGAGCTTCATCTGGTATTCCAGGTTCCAGAGTAAAGCGCGATCGCCCTCCTGGTATTTGTAAGGGTAGGCCGGGATGGTTCCCACGCCCCCGAGTCCGAACAGAAACGGCCGCGGCGCGGGTGATGCGCTGAAAGAATAGCCCAGGCAGAGCCTCGTCATGAGGATATAGGACCATCCCTCCCTGGCGAGCCTTATGCCGCTCGCGAGCTGGTTGAGGCCGAACGAATCCGGAAAGGAATATGCGTATTCCAGCGAGAGCGCCACTCCGGGGTTCCTGTATGTTGAAGAAAAGCGCAGGGCACGCAAGGCGCCAGAGTCCACCGGAGGATTCGGCCTAAAATCAGGCCCGAACAATCCGAAACCTGTGGCATTCTCCAAGCTGGTTATCTCGCTCAGCTCGTAGAGGAGTCCGAGCGTGAGCCTAGGGCTGAACGCGCCCCTGACCCCTACGGAGATGCCTCGCCTGCCGAAGTAATCCCTGGCGTCCTCTGTAAAGATGAGCGCCGAGAGGGCGTTCTCGTATTTGCCCATGGCCCAGGTGTCAAAGCTGGAGACGGTGTCGTATGCCCAGAAATCAAGGTAAAGGTTGGGGTTGGCCGCGAACCGGGGCGAGACCCTTATGAACCAGAAGGGCGTTTTTGCCGCGAAGGCATAGGAGAGGCCGCCGGAGGCGGTGTGCGCTTCGTGGCCGCCGAGGTTGAGATCAATGCCCATGCCCAGCTCAGCGCCCTTGACCCTATTGTAGTCAATCACCAGCATGGGAGACCAGGCCTTTCCCCACTTCCAGAGCCATCCCCTCTCCTCCTGCTCCACGAAACCTATCCTGCGAGCGCTTACCGAGAATCCTTCTTTCTGGAAGGAGAAGTTGTCCCTCAGCGTGGTGTCCTTCAGGGTGAACCTTATTGAGCCGGTGCCGCTCCTCAGGTCGTAGCTGGCCCTCGCGGGCAATGTGTCAAGGACGAGGCTAACGGGCCCCGTGAGCGTGTTGACCCAGAAGACGCCCTGGCCGGGCGCGAGGATGTCAACGCGCCCGGATGCGGTCTGGATGTTATACTCGGAACCAGTCCAGTCATCGCCCACGGCAGGCCCCTCCAGGATAGCATCCCCTGTCATGGAGGTGAAGGTGAGCCTGGTCGGAAACAGTCCGGCCATGTAAAGGTCGCCGGAAACGCTCACAACCGTGAGCGACGGCGGAAAGGGGCCCCGGTCTATCCTGGACTTTACGGAAATGGTTCCGGATTCGGAGGACAGGGCTATACTCCACGCGGACGGAGCGTCAATGACCAGGTCGCCTTCCGCGACGACCTTCGCGGTGTCTCCGGCCTCACCGTATAGGTGCTTTCCCTGGATGAGCAGGGAGGTGTCCCGTGTGAGCCTCAGTTCTATTCCATGGTAATCCGAATTCACGACCAAGGTCCTGGCCAACAAAAGCGCAAGTATCATGGCCACAATTTTAAGCCCCCAGGGGAACGGGGTTCAAGCACGGGAAGACCTGCGGAGCTCTAAAACCCAGGGCTTCAGCCCTGGGAATCCTTAGAGCTTCGTCTTGGAAAATTTTTCCTCGTTCTTGATTAGGTAATTTATCCAGGCAGAACACATGTGCAGAATAAGCTCGGGTTCCTCAAAACCAACCTCGGGCAATGTGGTCTGCCCATGCCTGGATTTCTCGCTAGAGTATCCCCAGAGTTTGCTGATGATTGCCGTAATGCCATCCAGCGGCTTTGGCAAGTTTAGTTTGCATCCGATTTTTTCGGACAGCTTTCCAAGCGTCAACTTCTTGCCCATGATTATCCTGGCCAGGGACTCCAAGGCCTTGACCGCTTCGCCTACTGATCCGGAGGATCGTATTTCTTGCGGTTAAAAAGAAGGGTTTTGGCTTTTTCAAGATGCGCGAGGGCCGGAACCCACCTACCCTTTTTAAGAAGCTCTTTTGATTCAGCAAGTGAGGCCTCCATTTCGGGTATAACCATAGGCTCCACAAAGCCTTCCTCGTTAAGTCTATAAAGCGTGCCCCACCCTCACCCCGAACCCCTTCCCGGCTTTACTCCCAGGCCCACCAGGAATCCGATTATCTCCCACAGGGTTATGGCAAGCCTTGTGAAAACAGCCGCAAGGGCCGCGGCCGGCGCGCCGGCGAGTAGCCAGGAGAACACGCCCTCCCTTACGCCAAACCCTCCTGGAACCAGGAGAAACAGGTAGCCCACCATCCAGCTCAGGGCGTTCGCGCCGCCCACGGCCAGGGGATTTGACCGGTATCCCAGGTCACGGAGGAAAAGCCATATCCCTACCCCGCCAATCAGCCAGATCAAATAAAGGTAAAGCGTAGTCAGCAGATACGCCTTCCTGGGGAAGGCCTCTGCCGGGGGAAGCTCTCTCCTCAGAAGCCTGAGGGGAAGCCGAACCGCCCTCTGGAGCAGGCTCGGCCACACGAGGCCCACAAGGCCCAGCGCCGCTCCCCCGGCCATGACCCAGGCTATGCCCGGCGCCCACAGGCCGAAGGGGATTGCGGTCGCGGCCGCGGCGAAAGCGGCCCATAGGTTCGCCAAAACCTCTATGAGTATGGACTCCGCGATGATCAGATTGCTGTCCCTTGAAAAGTAGAACCTGCCCGCGATGTTCCAGACCTTGCCCGGTATGTATTTTCCAAGATTAGCGGCTGACCACGCCCAGTATGCCTCCCTGGCAGTCATCCTGCCCCCCAACTGCCTCACTATGCCCCACCATATGAGGGGACCGAGGAGTGGCGGAGCGGAAAGAAGGAGAAATCCCGAGCAGATTCCAAAGCTGAGGCCTATCCTGCCGGAAAGCTCGTGCCAGCCAGAGGCTATCTGGCCGTAAAGGTAATAGGATATGAGGATCACCAGGCACGCGGCCAGAAAGGGCCTCATCCACCTCCATATGACTCTCCAACTCAAGGTTTTCTCGCCAGGACCTGGAAGTGGTTTGAGCGGAGGTCCTCAGAATCCGGGTCGTAGTCCTTCATGAACTTAACCGGCACGAGGCCGGCATCCGAGAGCAGGCGCGCGGCCTCGGCTGGAAAAAGGAGCCGGAGGTGAAATACCTCTTTTATGGTCTCGTCATCACGCTCCCATGTCACGGAGTCCTCAAGAATCTGAAGGTGATGTATGAGGCGCCTGGTGGAGGTCCTCCGGATCTGGTTTTCGCCCACCCTGAACACGGAGCTGTCTGTCTTCACGAAGTTGCCCTCCAACCACCACATAGGGTTCACCGCGTCCAGGATGAAACTTCCTCCCGGGGAAAGCGCCCTCGCGACCCCTGCCAAGGTAGAGGCCATGTCCTCATCGGTCAGGTTATAGAGAAAAGCCGAGTTCAGGCAAAGCACAGCGGCAAACTCTTCGTGAAACGGGAGCGCGCGCATGTCCCCCTGCTTCAGATCAAGTCCGGGGTATCTCTTCCTCCCGTATTCAATCATGGAGGCTGAGGCGTCAATCCCCTTGCAATGGTATCCGTGTTCTGCCAGAATGGCGAGGTGCGCGCCAGTGCCACAACCTATGTCCAGTATTTTGCCGGATATTCCCTCGCTCCGGAGGATGGCCAATATGGCCTCGGCCTCGCGCTGGAAGCGCAGTTTGTTGATTGCCTCCCAGACCTCCGGATGGTTATACTGGAACCTGTCTATGTTTGGCCTTATCTCCATAGAACAAGGGGCAAATTATAAACCCAGGGGATGGCCCGCCTCTTTTCCGGCCCGGCACGGCCAGCTCCCCCGCTGAGGGACGGGTCTCAGGTGAACCGAGAAGCTTTGGAATCCCCTGAATGTTGTGGAGATCTCGGCCCTGTTTGGCTTATAATATAGGGCTTGCCCCCGTAGCTCAGATGGACAGAGCATCGGATTTCTAATCCGACGGCCGCAGGTTCAAGTCCTGCCGGGGGTGCTTTATTTATCGGGGTTTCCAGAGATCAGGAGTTATCCTCAGAA
>Ga0197142_1004465_pt1 | contig 11304 bp, 10 predicted proteins | sample GBS60_MetaG_FD_148614 | JGI IMG/M metagenome (GOLD analysis project Ga0197142, IMG submission 148614) | Sediment microbial communities from Great Boiling Springs, Gerlach, Nevada, United States - GBS 60_MetaG | ecosystem: Environmental > Aquatic > Thermal springs > Hot (42-90C) > Sediment... | reverse complement strand
ATGGGCAGCGACCTACGTGCGGACGAGGCCCCACCGCACATCGTCACGCTGAGTGCTTACTACATCGATCTCTATGAGGTGACGAATGAGCAGTGGGCTAGGTGTGTTGCTGCAGGAGCCTGCACGACGCCCCATTCCCTCGATCTGCAAGGCCAGCCGTACTACGGCGAGGAAGCTTACGCCAACTATCCGGTGGTGCACGTGAGCTGGCTTGATGCCGATGTCTTCTGTCGCTGGCGGGGAGCACGTCTGCCCACCGAGGCCGAGTGGGAGATGGCCGCCCGTTGGGATACCGCAGAGGGCCATGTGCGCACCTACCCCTGGGGTGACGAGTGGGACGATCCCGCTAGCCGCTTGAACTACTGCGATGCTTCTTGCCCACTAGCGGGCGCAGATGCCAGCTTCAATGACGGTTGGGCGCTGACCGCGCCGGTGGGCAGCTTTCCGGCCGGCTTCAGCGCGCTGGGCATCGCCGATCTGGCTGGCAACGTGGCAGAATGGGTGGCTGATTGGTACGATCCCGACTACTACGCCATCTCGCCGGAGGTCGACCCGCAAGGGCCGACAGAGGGGACACAACGCGTCGTGCGCGGCGGGGCGTGGGGCGTTAGCTCGCCTGACCTGCTGCGCAGCGCGATGCGCTCACACTACGATCCCGACGCGCACGGACCAGGTGTGGGATTCCGCTGCGCCATTTCCGCCAGCGCCGTCAACCCATGATGCGATGAGCCGTAAACAGGGGGCAGAGAAAACCCTTGCAATGCGCGTGCTGGAAGGGCAGGGCGTACCCTACGAGGTCATTGCCTTTCCAGAGACTATCCATGATGCGCTGGGGGTGGCCGAATATGCCGGCCTGCCAGCCGAACAGGTCTATAAGACGCTGGTCGTGCTGGCGGAGGACCCCGACTTCAAGCCCATGCTGATCATGGTTGCTGCTAACCGCACACTAGATCTAAAGAAAGTGGCGCAAGCAGTCGGTGCGAAGAAGGTGCGCATGGCCCGCCATGCCGAGGCAGAACGTCTGACCGGTCTGCAGGTGGGAGGCATTTCGGCGTTGGCGCTGCTCAAGCGCGGCTTCGCCATCTATCTAGACGAGGAAGCCATCCTGTTGGATGCCATTGTGGTCAGCGCCGGCAGGCGCGGCCTTAACCTACGCCTCAGTGTGGATGCTCTGATGCGTCTGACGGGTGCGACCCTCATCCCCGCCAGCGCAAGCGAAAGCGACGCGGAACAAAAGCGGAGGTAGGAGATGACTACCGATGTGTTTGACCTGATCAAGACCAAGCGGGCGGTACGTGAGTTCCGCGACGAGCCCCTGCCCGACGACGTGGTGCGTGAGATTCTGAACGCCGGACGGCTCTCCGGCAGCAGTAAGAACACCCAACCGTGGCACTTTATCGCCGTGCGCAACCGCGAAACACTGCAGGTGCTCGCTACGACAGGCCGCTACGCGGGACACCTTGCAGGCGCTGCGCTGGGCGTGGTGATCGTCTCACCCGACCCGCCGCCAGCCCCCCATGCACTGGGTTTTGACCTAGGGCGTGCGGCTCAGAATATGATGCTCGCTGCATGGGGGCGTGGCGTGGGATCGGTAGTGGCAGCGATCTACGAACCGGAACGTGCTGCCGAAATCCTGGGCGTGCCTTCCGGCTATCGGGTGGAGTGGGCTATTTCGTTCGGCTACCCGGCGCAGCCGATGGATCGCCCACCGCGCAAAGGCGGTCGGCGCACCTTCGATGAGGTAGTCCATTGGGAGCGTTGGTAGTCCTTTAGCCCAGCACCTCTCCTACCACGTCCCGATGGCCCACGAGGTACGCTTGGCTTGTCATGGGCCTTTTGCCGGCAGGCTGAATTGTATGGAGCACATACACCCCCGCACCGGTCTGCACGGCTAACCCATCGTCCCATTCCATCAACGTCCCCGGCAGTGCGCTGCTGTGAGCCTCTGGCAGGGGAATGCCGCGCAGCACCTTCAGCAGGTCTCCGCGCAAATAGGCAAACGTCCCCGGCCAGGGGTCATAGGCGCGCACCTGCCGGTCAATGGCGACCGCCGACTGCGACCAGTCAATGTGGCCATCTTCTTTCTTGAGCGTGGGAGCATACGTTACCCCCTCTGATGGTTGGGGGCATGGCGCAAGTGTGCCATCCAGATAGGCATTCAGCGTTTGCGGCAACAACTGTGCACCGAGGGCAGCTAGCTTATCGTGCAAGGTGGCGGCAGTCTCATCGGGCGCGATAGCGATCTCCCGCTGGGCAAGGATGGGGCCTGTGTCCAAACCTTCATCCATGAGCATGATGGTCACACCCGTTTGCTCATCTCCTGCGCGGATGGCGTACTGAATGGGCGCTGCGCCGCGCCAGCGCGGCAATAGCGAAGCGTGCACGTTAATCACACCATGCGGGGCCAGCTCCAGTACGGGCTTGCGCAGAATCTGCCCGTAGGCTACCACCACCAGCACATCGGGCTGCCAGCTGCGCAGATGCTCCACTGCGGCCTCATCGCGCAGTGTGATGGGCTGAAAGACCGGCAGCCCCAGCATCAAAGCCTGCTGTTTCACCGCCGACATGCGCAACTGCTGTCCGCGCCCGGCGGGGCGGTCAGGCTGGGTGACAACCCCCACCACCTCAAAGCGGGGGTCATCTACTAGCGCCCGCAGGCTGGGAACGGCGAATTCCGGTGTACCGAGAAAGACCACACGGGCCACAGCGATCTCCCGCCAAAAGGGCCCTCCTCAAGGTTGACGGCAATAAGGGCCAATGCGTATCATAAACTGCCATGATAGATGCGACAAGAGACCGCTTGCTTCGAGGTGCAGCCTATGAGACGTTACGCACTGATGGGGGCCTCGTCGTTTTTCCTGCTGGTGTTCGTCTATATCACGATCCTGCGTCCCACGCTCAGCCCATTTGTGGCGTTGCCCGAACTGCCCGGAGGGCATGGCACCTCTACTCTGATCTTCCTGCTGGTCAGCTTGTTCCATGCCCTGCACGCACTGGGCTGGCGGCACACGCTGATTTTTTTCACCCTCAGCACGGCCATCTCATGGGCTTTTGAACAGGTGGGAGTAGCCACTGGCGCGATCTATGGGCCGTACCATTACACCGACGTCCTGGGGATCAAACTAGGGCACGTGCCTGTCTTGATCCCCCTCGCCTGGTTCATGATGATCTACCCCAGCTACGTGATTGCCAACCTGATCGCCGATGGTCAGCCAATCGGCACAAGGGGCGGTCTGATGCGCGTGGTGTGGCTTGCGCTGTTAGGGGCGATGATCGTGACGGCTTGGGACTTGGTGATGGACCCCTTTATGTCCGGTGCACAGATGCAGGCCTGGGTGTGGGAGCAGGGCGGTGACTATTTCGGTGTCCCTGTGCAGAACTTTTGGGGTTGGCTGCTGACGACGTTCACCGTATATCTGGCCTATCGGCTATGGGAGCGACGTTCAAAGCCACGCCCTGCCAGCCCGTTGAGCCTTCCCATCGCCGCACTGCCTGTGCTGGCCTACAGCAGCATGCTCATTCCCTACGTCATCTCGGTTGAGGCTGGGCCGCTGCGTGTGATCGCCACCTTTGCGATGGGCCTGCCCGTGATCGCCGCTATCGGAAGGCTGCCGCACTAAGCGAAAATGCCGTACAATTCACTGCAAAGCAATAATCCGAAGGGAGCGGCTTTTGCGGTATGGCCTCTGAGGAAAAGATAGCCCCTGCGATCACCATCCGCGTGCTTACCACACACCATGACCTGCGCGCTTGCGAGGAGATCCAGCGCCTTACCTGGAATATGGTGGAGCGCGACATCGTGCCCATGCACTTGCTGGTAGCCGTGAACCTACACGGTGGGTTGGTACTAGGGGCAGAGACAGAAGAGCGACTGGTGGGATTCTTGTTCGGGTATCCGGGCTGGCTGCCGCCTGATGATCCCCGCCGCGAGGGGCTAGAGGTTCCCTTCTTCCACGCCTCGCAGATGTTAGGCGTGCTGCCTGAGTATCAAGATCGTGGCATTGGATACCTGCTTAAGCTCAAGCAGCGCGAGATGGTGTTGGAACAAGGTTTCCAGCTCATCATGTGGACCTACGATCCGTTGCTCAGCCGCAATGCTCACTTCAACATTGCGCGGCTGGGGGCGATCAGCCGTCGCTACCTGCGCAACCTGTACGACGAACTGCCCGGTCTCAATGCGGGCCTGCCAACCGATCGGCTAGAAGTGGAATGGTGGATCGCCAGCCAGCGTGTACGCAAGCGCTTAGCGGGAGCAGATCGAGGGGTGGCCAATCGACGTGCAGCCGGCGAGTATCCGCTCAATCCCTCGATCCCCCGACCTGATGGCCTACGTGCGCCCGCTGCCTCGTTCCACCCGCCTGATGAGCTACGAGCGCTGGTGGAGATTCCGGGCGACTTTCAGGCGCTAAAGGCCGTCGACATGGGCTTGGCACAGGCCTGGCGTGCCCACATTCGCGAGGTGCTGGAAGCGGCCTTTGCCGCCGGTTACGTGATCACGGGGTTCACCTCGCAAGTCGAGGAGGGAACACGGCGCAGCTACTACATCCTCACACGCGAAGCAGAGTTGAGCGTTACAGGGCGAGGTAGCGAATGAAGATCGAGCGCATAGAGCAGTTTCACATCGCCATGCGGCTCAAGCAGCCTTTCGAAACAAGCTTTGGGCGCGAGGAGCTACTGGAAAAGATCATCGTAGCCGTTTATGCCGAGGGGCTGGTAGGATACGGCGAATCCCCCGTTGAGCCGCTGCCGCTTTACTCCTATGAGACGGTGGAGACATGCTGGCACGTCCAGCGCGATGCACTGATCCCCTTGCTCTTCGGGGCAGAAATCGAACACGCCAGCGATCTGCCCACCCGCTTTACCCCTGTGCGTGGCCACCCGATGGCCAAGGCCGGGCTGGAGGCCGCCGTGTGGGACCTCGAGGCGCAGATGGCCGGCGTGCCACTTGCCAAGCTCATCGGTGGCGTGCGCACCCGTGTGGAAGTGGGGGTGAGCATCGGCATTCAGGGTTCGGTGGAGGAGTTGCTGGAACGCATCGCCGAGTACCGCGCACAGGGCTATCGACGCATCAAGGTCAAGATCAAGCCGGGCTGGGATGCCGATGTGTTAGCAGCGGTCCGTACGCATTATCCTGATATCCCGCTCATGGCCGATGCGAACTCGGCCTACACTCTGGACGACCTTCCGTTGCTCCGATCGCTGGACGCATTTGACCTACTCATGATCGAGCAGCCGTTGGCCTACGACGATCTGTTGGATCACGCCACCCTCCAGCGCGACCTATTGACGCCCATCTGCCTTGACGAGAGCATTACCTCGCCGCGACGGGCGCGAGAGGCGTTGGCGCTTCATGCGTGCGGCATCATCAACATCAAGCCGCCGCGAGTAGGGGGCATCACAGCAGCACAGGCTATCCACGACCTGTGCAACCAGCGCGATGTGCCCGTATGGTGCGGCGGTCTGCTGGAGACGGGTATCGGGCGGGCGGCCAATCTAGCAGTGGCGGCGCTGCCCAACTTCGTGCTGCCGGGTGACATTTCCGCCTCCGACCGCTATTGGGAGCAGGACATCGTGGAGCCGCCCTTCGTGCTTAACGCCGACGGCACCATGAACGTACCACAAGGGGTGGGCCTCGGCGTGACTGTCGTGCGCGAGCGGCTAGAGGCGGCTACGTTGCGGCGGGCATCCTATCCCCAAGATTGAGAAGGCAGAAACCCGTTGCCAACACTTCGCGACAAATGACCTGCCTTCCGATGAGGTAAATCACCGGCCCTTTGCCCCTGAGGAATGCTAAAATCTCGCCCTGTGCTGGCTCTCCAGCGCCTCAGATACCAGTCGCAGAGGTTTCGTCTATGCCGCTGACGCTTTTGAACTGGCTGTTGGCCTTCTCGCCTGTGTTCACCATCTTGGTCCTGATGTTGGCCTTACGCTGGGGAGGCAGTAAGGCGGGCGCAGCAGGCTGGTTTGTCGCGGCGATCGTTGCCGTGTTACGCTTTGGGGCTACGCCGCGCCTGATCGCCTATGCGCAGGTGAAGAGCATCCTGCTGACGCTGGATGTGCTGTACATCATTTGGATGGCGCTGCTGCTCTTCCATGTCGCCGATGAGGCGGGCGCAGTGCGCGTTATCGGCGATCGCCTGCCCGGCCTCACCGCCGACCGTATGATGCAGGCCCTCTTGTTAAGCTGGGTATTCGTCTCCTTCCTGCAGGGGATGGGCGGTTTTGGCGTGCCAGTGGCGGTCGTTGCTCCTCTACTGGTCGGGTTGGGATTCGGGCCGGTGCAGGCGGTGGTGATGGCTTCCGTGGGGCACGGTTGGGCGGTCACGTTCGGGTCGCTGGCTACTTCCTTTGTGGCCCTCATGGCGGCCACCGGTCTGCCCGGCGAAGCCCTTGCACCTCCGACGGCGCTGCTTTTGGGGGTGGCATCCTTCTTCAGCGGCGCAATTGTCGCCTATGCAGGTACGGGTTGGCGTGGGCTGCTGCGTGGCCTGCCGGCCATCCTGATTTTGGCTGTTGCGATGGGTGCAGTGCAGTACTTCCTCGCCAGCAGCGGCCTGTGGACCCTTGGCGCAACTGGCGCCTCGTTGGTGGGGTTGCTGATAGCAGTGGGGCTGACGCGCTTGCCTATTTACCGCAACGCTCACACCGATGAGCACGTCAACGGCATGGACAATCCTGCCGCCCTAACGGCAGAGAAAGCGCCCTATGATGGTCGACGGCGCTCGCTACGCATCGCGCTGGCAGCCTACGCTGTGCTGATCGTGCTGGCCTTCTCTATCAACCTTGTTCCGGCACTGGATGACCTCTTCAACCGTGTCGAGTTGACGCTCCACTTTCCGCAACTCGAGACGGCCTTCGGCTGGATGACGCCTGCTGAGGTCGGGCGCAAGATCAGCCTGTTTGGGCATCCCGGGGCTATTCTGCTTTATACCTCGCTTATCTCCTACGGCATCTATGCATGGGCTGGCTACTATCGGCCCGGAGCACTGCGCCGCATCGCAGCAAATGTAACCAAAGGCGCTGTGACCTCTAGCTTAGGCATCGCCGCGATGGTAGGCATGGCGGTCATCATGTCCCATGCAGGGATGACCAACCTGCTGGCACGCGGCTTGAGCGAAAGTGTGGGGCAGGTCGCCTACCCATTGGTTGCGCCTTTCATCGGGGCGTTGGGGGCGTTCATGACCGGCAGCAATACCAACTCCAACGTGGTCTTCGGGGCGTTGCAACTACAAACGGCGCAACTGCTCGGCCTGAATGCCACGCTGATCGTCGCTGCGCAGACGGCAGGCGGAGCATTAGGGAGTGTGCTGGCTCCGGCCAAAGTGATCGTCGGTTGCACCACCGTCGGGCTGGCCGGTCAGGAAGGTCGCGTGATCGGCAAGATGCTGCTCTACGGGTTGATTCCGGTGGCAGTGGTCGCAGCACTGGTATGGGTGCTGGCAGCGCTACATTGGTAGAGGGGTAACTGGATATGCAACAGACAGGGCAAGCGGGGCAGGCTCCAAAACGCTGGGGGAGGCAGCATGTACAAGCGGCGGCGTTGATCGTGGTGTTAGGGGGCTCGTTCGCCCTGTACGCTGCGCTGGAAGCGGGCCGCGAGGTGCTAGCGGCGGTGTGCTTCGCTGCCATCGCGCTGGCGATGGTCATCACGATGGCCTTCTCATAACGGCGAGCGTCCTCTGCAGCGCCTCTGCTGCGCTTCGGCTATATGCGGCCTAACGTAACGAGGGGCTGTCTGCCACATTGTGGACAAACAACCCCTCGTTGGCACACCCACCCAACAATACGCCCCATCTGCTTGTGGATGCCCTTATTACCAGTAGCTTAGTTCCCAATACGCCATCTTCTTGGCAGTCGACGGCTTTGCAGCAACGCTGCATGTCGCCGCCAAGATAGTAAGATTATATAGGTAATATATATCATATTCAAGGCGCGGCTTCGACAGGAGCAGGAGTTTGTGGTACACTTCACGCTGTCACGCATTGACAGCAGTGCGCAGATGCGTGAATTTTTGTGCCCCGCCGGGCACGGGCCGAAACACCTCAAGAGGGCATGACCTTGAACGACAATGCAGCGAATACCCATACGACGCCTCCCTATGTAGGCTCCATTGCGCCCCACGGAGGCTTGCTTATCAACCGCCTGCTGCGCGGCGAAATGGCTGCTGCCACTTATGAAATGGCACAACGCCTCAAACCGATCGTCCTCTCGCCGATGAACGTCTCCGATCTGGAGCTTATCGCCGTCGGCGCGTACAGCCCTTTGACCGGCTTCATGGGGCAGGCCGATTACTACAGCGTTGTCCACGAGATGCACCTCGCCAACGGCCTCCCCTGGACGATCCCCATCACACTGGCAGTCGATAGCGACACCGCCGAGGGGATCGTAGAAGGGCAGTCGGTGGCACTGGCAGAGCCAAACCCCAACGGTGGCTTGCACCTTATGGCCGTGATGGAGGTCAGCGAGAAGTACACTTACGATAAAGTTGTAGAGGCCGAGAAAGTCTACCGCACCACCGAGGACGCTCACCCCGGCGTGGCTCGCCTCTACGCCCAGGGGGACGTCCTGCTGGCAGGCGACATCTGGGTTTTCGATCTACCGCTGGCTGCCAAGGTGGAGTTTCCAGAGTTGCGCCACACGCCGGCTCAGACACGCCGCATGTTTGCTCAGAACGGCTGGCAGACCATCGTCGGCTTTCAAACTCGCAACCCCGTTCACCGCGCCCATGAGTACATCCAGAAGGTGGCGTTGGAGATCGTGGATGGTCTTTTCTTGCACCCCTTGGTCGGTGAGACCAAAGCGGATGACATCCCCGCGGATGTGCGCATCGCCAGTTATCAGGCCATCCTGCGCGACTATTATCCACCTGACCGTGTCCTATTGGGCGTTTTTCCGGCGGCAATGCGCTACGCCGGCCCGCGTGAGGCGATCTTCCATGCTATCGTCCGCAAGAACTACGGCTGCACGCATTTCATTGTGGGGCGCGACCACGCCGGCGTAGGCAAGTACTACGGCACATACGATGCGCAGCTCATCTTCAACGAGTTTGACAAGGACCTCATCGGCATCACCCCGCTGATGTTTGAGCACGCCTTCTACTGCCGCAAGTGTGAGGCGATCGTCACGGCCAAGACCTGCCCGCATGACCGTTCGGAGTGGGTATCGCTCTCCGGCACGCAGGTGCGCGAGATGCTGGCCCGCGGCGAGATGCTGCCGCGCGAGTTCACCCGCCCAGAGGTGAGCCGTGTGCTAATTGAGGGCATGAAGCGTAAGCAAGGCGAGGATCGGTAAGCGTAAAACAGGACTGGCTGCCTCTTTGGATGCGGCCAGATAGAAGAGAGAAAACAGCGTGTTTGGTTTTTTACGTCACAAGCCGCGCGCGCGCAAAGTGATGGTCATCGGACTGGATTGCGCCGCGCCTGAACTCGTCTTTGGTCAATTCAAGGACGATCTGCCCACCTTACGCCGTCTCTACGAGGGCGGCGTCTATGGGGAATTGGAATCGTGCATTCCGGCTATCACCGTTCCGGCATGGTCGGTGATGATGTCCAGCAAAGATCCGGGCACACTGGGAATCTATGGCTTCCGCAACCGCCGCGACTACACCTACGACAACATGTTCATCGCTACCGGCGAATACGTCAAAGAGCCGCGGGTATGGAACATTCTCAGCGATGCGGGTAAGCGTGTGGTGCTGGTAGGTGTGCCGCAGACCTTCCCCACGCAGCCTATCAACGGCGTCATGCTCTCCTGTTTCCTGACGCCCACATTGGAGAACGGCTTTACATGGCCGCAGAGTCTCGCCGACAAGGTGCTGGAGCTTGCCCCCCGCTATCAGGTGGATGTCAAGAATTTCCGCACGCCCGACAAGGACTGGCTGCTCCAGCAAATCTGGGATATGACCGAGATGCGCTTTGAGGTGCTCAACTACCTGCAGGAGAGCGAACCCTGGGACTTCTTTATGTGGGTAGAGATAGGCATTGACCGTATGCATCACGGCATGTGGTCCTTCATGGATCCTCGTCACCGCCGCTACGAGCCGGGCAATAAATACGAGAACGCCATTCGTGAGTACTACAAACTGATTGACGCACAGCTCGCCCGTATGCTCTCCCGCATTGACGACAACACGGTAGTGCTCGTCGTCTCCGATCACGGCGGCAAGAAGATGGATGGCGGCATTTGCATCAACGAATGGCTGTGGCGTAACGGCTACCTCGCCCTGCAAGAGGCTCCACCCGAAGACCAGTTTGACGCAGAAGGTCGGCGTATCCTGACGCCGTTCACCAAAGTAGAGGTTGACTGGGAGAAGACCATCGCCTGGGGGGCAGGGGGTTATTACGGGCGCGTCTTCCTCAACGTCGAGGGCCGCGAGCCGCACGGGGTCGTCAAGCGTGAAGACTATGAGCGCGTGCGCGATGAGCTGGCCGAACGTCTCAAGGCCATCCCCGGCCCTAACGGAGAGGACATCGGGACGCAGGTCTTCAAGCCCCAGGAAATCTATCAGCGCGTGCGTGGCGTGGCTCCCGATCTCATCATCTACTGGGGCAACTTAGATTGGCGTTCGGTGGGCAGTTTTGGGCATGGTGGTATCTACACCTTCGAGAACGACACCGGCCCGGATGATGCCAATCACGCTACCAACGGCCTGTTTATCCTCTACGATCCCCGCCAACCGCAGAGCGGGCGCGAGATCAAGGGCCGCCAGTTGATGGATGTTGCGCCCACCCTGCTGGACCTGATGGGCATCAGAGTGCCGCCCGACATGCAGGGCCGTCATCTGCTAGGCGAATAATCCCGCTGGGAGAACCCAAGCCGCAACATGAGCAAACTGCGCCTGCGCTCCAAGCATCTGCTATGGGTCATGTTGATTGCTGCGCTGCTGGTGCGTATGGCTGTAATCCTGATCGCCTTCCAGAGCGCCGAGACGTTCTCTGGCGATGGCCCTTTCTACCTTAGCGCCGCCCGCTACCTCGACCGCCTCTGGTTCCCCGCCGATACGCAGCAGGCCATTACATCCATCGGGCCACTTTATCCTCTGTTCCTTTCCCCCTTGGTGCACCTGATCCCCAAGAGCGCGGAGGTAGCACAGCTGGTAAGCGTGCGGTTGGCGCAGGCGGGGGTGGATACGCTCACAGTGCTGCTCGTCTATGTGCTTGCCCGACACCTGTTCGGTGAGCGAGCAGGGCGGATTGCGCTCGTTGCGCAGGCCTTTGACCCACGCTATCTGTTCACCAACGGCGCTATAGCGACGGAAACATTGTTCATCGCTCTGTTTATCGGCTCCTTGCTAGCCTACCTATG
>Ga0197142_1004464_pt1 | contig 11304 bp, 9 predicted proteins | sample GBS60_MetaG_FD_148614 | JGI IMG/M metagenome (GOLD analysis project Ga0197142, IMG submission 148614) | Sediment microbial communities from Great Boiling Springs, Gerlach, Nevada, United States - GBS 60_MetaG | ecosystem: Environmental > Aquatic > Thermal springs > Hot (42-90C) > Sediment... | reverse complement strand
TTGTCGATGAAGCGGTCAAAGATATCGAGTTCATTGAGAAAATTGTGGTCTTGCGTCGTCAAGAACCGAAACAAGAGCTAACGTCGACACGTGAAGTCGATTTCTTTGAATTTATTGAACATGAGCCGCAGTGGTGCGAAGCCGAAATTGTCGATGCCGAACATCCGCTGTTTATTCTCTACACCAGTGGCACAACAGGCAAGCCCAAAGGCGTGGTGCATGTTCATGGCGGTTACATGGTCGGCACCTACTATCTCTCGCATGCGTTTTACGACATCAAAGAAACAGACATCTTTTGGGCAACTTCTGACATCGGCTGGATTGTCGGACACAGTTACATCGTGTATGGACCGCTTATCAACGGGGCAACGGTGCTGGCACGAGAAGGCGCAATTGACTATCCACATCCGGGCGTCGTATGGCAAACCATTGAGCGCCATGGCGTTAATCTCATGTTTACTGCGCCAACCTCGATTCGCATGTTCATGAAGTATGGCGAAGAGCATATCAAAAAGTTCGATATCAGTTCACTGCGCCTGATTGCTTGTGCAGGTGAGCCATTAAATCCTGAAGCGCATCAGTGGGCACAAGACCACATCGTCGGCGAAAGAGGGTTCGTGGTCGATCACTGGTGGCAAACGGAGATTGCCTCACCCGTGATTGGGACGCTCCCCGCTTTCAAAGCCAAACTTGGTAAAGTCGGCAAACCATTGCCAACTGCCTTGGTCGATATCGTAACTCCAGAAGGTAAGCCAGTGGCGCCAAATCAAGGTGGGCTGTTGGTCTTGCGTCGTCCATTGCCCTACATGATGCGCACCGTTTGGGGCGACGATGAACGATACCGCAAATACTGGGAAGATTTCGAAGGTTGCTACGCCTCAGGAGATGTGGCTTTCTATGACGAAGAGGGCTACATCTGCGTGCTGGGCAGAGCCGACGACGTGATGAATGTTGCTGGGCATCGCATTGGCACAGCCGAAGTCGAAAGCGCCTTTATCACACACCCAGCGGTAGCAGAAGCCGCAGTGATTGGATTGCCAGACGAAATCAAGGGCGAGCGCATCAAAGCCTTCGTGGTGTTGAAAACGGGTCACGAGCCGACTGATACGCTCAAAAGTGTGCTGCGCGACCATGTTCGCCGTGAACTGGGTCCTATTGCCACACCAAGCGAAATCGAGTTTCGCACCGCACTGCCAAAAACTCGCAGCGGCAAAATCGTCCGCCGATTGCTCAAAGCAGAATCACTGGGTCAAGATGCAGGAGATTTATCCACGCTGGCAGATTAAAGCCCTTAAATTGGTCTGGTAAAAATGGCACTGCACAGCACTTTGCCATACGGTAGAACACAAATGTTCTGTGCACTTTTTGGGTATTTCAAGTGCCCTTTTCCTGTCATTCCGAGCATTCTTTTTTGTCATTCCGAACGCAGTGAGGAATCCAGTGCATGGATGCTTCGCTTCGCTCAGCATGACAAGGGCGGTGTCATTCCGAGCGCAAGCGAGGAATCCACTGTGGATGCTTCACTTCGTTCAGCATGACAAACGCAATGTCATTCCGAGCGAAGCGAGGCATCCAGCTCTGTTCAGAACGGCAGTGCCTCGGCAAGCGCTAATGGCATAATCGGCTCAATTCGTTAGGCTGTGCGGTGCTAAAATTTCATCAACTTCAAAACCGTATTGCGTATGTCGTATCATGCTTTCAAAGCGGCTGAAGCGCTGATTGAACGCTATGTGGAAGAGTATGTTGCCAACAATCGAGCAGCGCAGGTGCTGCGCACGCTCTTAGACGATATTGGCATCGGCTTGCGCCCACTTATTGACCATATCACCATTCGCACATTGAATGTAGAAGAGCGCGCAGAAGAATTCTTGTCCGCCGGGTTCATAGAAGACATCAACTTGGGGATTGTAGAGTATGACAACTGGTGGGCAAAGGTCTATCGCCGACCAGGACTTCCCGCCGTTTTCATTGACCAAGCCTACGAGGGCGAGCGCGGCGAAGGGTGCGTGATTCCAAAATGGGTAGAAACCTTTGGCGATAAGCTATTGCATCACATTGCCGTCAATGTGGCAGATATTGAAAAAGGTATTGCCGCATTGCAAAAACATGGAATTGAGTTTGCAGGCGACATCACCGGTGAGCGCGGTTCAGCACTGCGGCAAATTTTCACAAAGCCAGAGATGAGAAATGGCATGCCCTTTACCGTCTTGGAACTTGCAGAACGTCATTGGGGCTATACAGGTTTTCGTTCTTTGCAAGCCAATACACTCATGGAATCTACACGCGTCTGAGCTATGATTTTCAAAACAGACCATGCGGAAATTCAAGCGTTTCTTGAAGATACAAGCGTGCTACAAGGCGGACATGCAGAAGGAGTTTATCTGCCTGAAAGCTACGAAGAAGTTACCGCAGTGTTAGCAAGTTGCTACCAGCAGCGCAAGCGCATCACCTTTTCTGGAAATGGCACTGGCACCACAGGCGGGCGAATCCCGTTCGGCGGCGTGGTCATAGCCTTTCACCGACTCAACAAAATCCTGAACATCGAAAAATTTGCAGACGGCACTGGACGCGCCACTGCGCAAGCAGGCGTGCTACTCCATGACCTTCAGCGCGAAGTAGAAGCGTTAGGCTTGCTCTACACGCCTGACCCCACTGAACGCTATTGCTTCATCGGCGCAACCATTGCCAACAACTCCTCTGGCGCACGCACCTTCAAGTATGGCGCCACCCGTCCCTATGTTGAGCGACTCAAACTTGCCTTCGCCGACGGCGAAATCATAGACTTGCCACGCGGAAAAATTTTCGCAAATGCCGATGGCATCATCGACTTTACCACACCACGCGGGCGACGATACCACTTCAGAATCCCAAACTACACCATGCCCAACACCTCTAAGCATGTCTCGGGCTTCTACAGCAAACCGCAAATGGACCTCATCGATTTATTCATTGGTTCAGAAGGCACACTGGCGGCTATCTTGGAAGCAGACTTGAAACTGTTACCCAAACCTGAAAAAATTTTTAGCGCACTCGTCTATTTTGCAAACGATGAAGACCTAATGGCTTTTGTAGATGAGGCTCGCCGACGCTCACGCATGAGTGAAGGCATCAGCGCCCGCGCTCTGGAATACTTCGATGAGCACTCTCTTAACTTTCTGCGCAAGAAGTATCCGAACATCCCGCTACACGCAAAAGGCGCCATTTTCTTTGAGCAGGAAACGACAGCCCAAACCGAAGATGAATTGCTCGGCGAGTGGTATGCCCTGTTGGAAAAACATCATGCGCTCTTGGAGCAAAGCTGGATTGCACTAAGTCCTGACGAGCAGCAGCAAATTCGTGATTTTCGGCATGCTTTGCCCGTGTTGGTAAACGAGTGGTATGCGCGCTTCAAGCAGCGCAAAATTTCTACTGACATGGCTGTGCCCGATGCACGCTTGCCAGAGTTGCTGCAAGCCTACCGAAAAGGCTGCGCCGAAGCCGAATTGGATTACATTTTGTTCGGACATATTGGCGATGCACATTTGCACCTGAACATCCTACCCAAGAATGCTGACGAAGCAGCACGTGCAAAGGCACTCTATCGCCGGTTTATTGAAAAAACTTTGGAACTGGGCGGCACCATTTCCGCCGAGCATGGCATTGGCAAATTGAAAGCCGAGTATTTGGTCATGATGTTTGGCGAAGCAGGAATCAGAGAAATGGTGCGGGTCAAGAAAGTGTTCGATGAGCGCCTCATCCTGAATCTTGGCAACCTCATTCCAGAGCACTACCTGGTGGCAAGCGACTAATCGTGTGCGGTCAGCGATGCCAGCGAAAACACTTGCCAGACCGTCCAGAGCACACCGAGCAGCAACAGTGCATTGAGCATCAACGCAAGAGAAGCGCCAAAATGCTCTGACACCACACCTGTTACCAAACTGCCTAACGGTAACCCACCACGAAACGCCGTAGCATAGATGCTGATGACACGACCACGCAAGTGTTCTGACACCCCCATCTGCATGATGGTATTGCCCACCGACCCACAACTGACAAAGGCAAAACCGCCGACAAACATGAGCCCCAGCGATAAGATGAACACTTTCGAGAGCGATACACCCAAGACGGCAATGGCAAGTGTGCCAGAAGCCAGCATCACAATGTAGTGCCGATTGGCGGTGTTCTTCAAAGCGGCAACACGCAACGCTCCCAACACGGCACCTGCTCCAAACGCTGAAAGCATCAGGCTAAAGCCGCCAGCTTCTGCGCCCAAGTTCTCTTTGGTGATGACAGGAATAAAGTTCAAAATAGGTCCAGCAAAAAAGCTCACAAAAAACACCACAATCACCACAGAGAAAAGTTCCGGTCGCCGGCGCACTTCTTGCACGCCTTCTTTGATGCTTTCACTAAGCGAGCGAGACGCTACTTCTGCCGTGGCTGTTTCAGGGAAGTGGATAAGGGGCAAGACAATGAGCAAGGCAAGATAGGAAAGCGCATTAAAGCCAAAACACCATGCAACGCCAAGCGAGGCAATCACGACGCCGCCAATTGCAGGTCCAATAAAACGCGAGAGATTAAACTGCATGGAGTTGAGGGCAATGGCATTGCTGATATGCTCTTGACCAACTAATGAAGGCAGTGCCGAGAGATAAGCTGGGGTCGAGAGCGACTGAACACACCCGACAATAAACGATAGCACAATTACCGTCCAAACATCAATGTGCCCAATCGTAATCAGCACGGCAATAAGAAGTGCACTGGAGCCCTGCACAATTTGTGAAAATATCAGAATCTTGCGCTTATCGAAGCGGTCGGAGATGGCGCCGCCAACAAGTAACAGCAGCAGTAGGGGAATATCTTGCATAAAGCCATCAATTCCTAAGAGCAAAGGCGAGCCGGTCAAACTCAAAATGAGCCAAGGCTGACCCACTTTCTGAATCCAAGTGCCAATGTTTGAGAGAAATGCGCCTATCCAGAGAAGGCGATAGTCGCGGTGCTTAAGGGCGGAGAAGGTCGAGCGGAAGAAAAGTGCAAGCGTCGAAAGCCATGCAGTGCGCCGTAGACCTGACTTTGGCAAAGCAAAACGTGTTTTCTCGGAAAAATACGGTTTCCCCAAGTGTCAGCCAAGTTTTCTGAAAAAGTTGCGTAAATTCCGTGTCAATTCAGATAGCAAAGTATGAAATCGACAGCCATTTCACACACTTCTGTTGAGGCGCGGCGCCGAAAAATTCCGCTTCGGTATTTTTTCAAAAAGCCTGAACGCACAGCGTATCAAATTTCACCTGACGGTCAGTATGTGGCGTTTCTCAAGCCATATAAGCGCCGGCAAAATATCTATGTGCAGCGTATCGATAGCACGAAAGCGGTGCGCCTTACAAATGAGCTCGAGCGCGACATCGCTGGATTCTTCTGGAAAGGCAATGACACACTGCTCTACCTAAGAGACTTCAAAGGCGATGAAAACTTTCATCTCTTTGCCGTCAGTCTGCACGAAAAACAGGTGCGAGATCTAACGCCTTTTGAAAACACACGCACCTTGGTGATAGACGAACTGATTGACGATGATAACCACATACTGATTGCACTCAACAGCCGCACCCCAGAAGTCTTTGATGCCTACCAACTGAATGTGCACACTGGCGAACTGAAACTGCTGTTTGAAAATCCAGGCAATATCACCAATTGGGGCACTGACCACGCTGGACAGCTAAGGCTGGCAACCGTTACCGATGGCGTTAACACAACACTGCTATACCGTCGTGAAGTAACCGACACATTTAAGCCGATTCTGACCACGAATTTCAAAGAATCGTTGGTGCCGCTCTTTTTTACATTCGACAACCAACGGATTTATGCCGCCTCAAACTTAGGACGCGATAAATCTGCTATTGTCGTCTTTAACCCTGAAACGGCTAAAGAAGAAGAAGTCATATTCCAGCATCCCGAAGTCGATGTCTATGAACTCTCCTACTCGCGCAAGCGTAAGGTGCTCACGATGGTCTCATTCATTACTTGGAAGCGAGAGTATGCGTTCTTAGATGAGCAAACTGAACGGATATTTAGCAATTTGCAGCGCCAAATTCCCCGAGTCGAGATTGTGCTGGCAAGCGAGACCAAAAACGAAGACCGCTACATTGTGCGCACCTACAGCGACCGCTCACTTGGCGCCTACTACCTCTATGAACCAGATACGGATTCGCTCAAGAAGTTAGCGGATGTAAGCCCATGGCTTAATGAAGAGGACTTGTGTAAAATGGAGCCGGTTACCTACACTGCACGCGACGGTTTGACGATTCATGGCTATCTCACACTGCCCAAAGATGTGCCGCCGAAGAATTTGCCCGTCGTAGTCAACCCACACGGTGGACCGTGGGCACGCGATGTATGGGGCTTCAATCCAGAGGTGCAGTTCTTGGCAAATCGTGGCTATGCGGTCTTGCAAGTAAACTTCAGGGGCTCAACGGGCTATGGCAGAAAGTTCTGGGAAAGCTCTTTCAAAAAATGGGGCAAAGAGATGCAAGACGACATCACCGACGGCGTCAAGTGGCTTATTGAACAGGGCATTGCTGACCCGAAACGCATAGGCATCTATGGTGGTAGCTATGGTGGCTATGCAGTGCTGGCAGGATTAGCTTTCACACCAGACCTCTATGCGTGCGGCGTCGATTATGTAGGCGTCTCAAACCTCTTTACCTTTATGAAGACCATTCCGCCGTATTGGAAGCCCTACTTGGAAATGATGTACGAAATGGTCGGTCATCCTGAAGCCGATAAGGAACTGTTGTATTCAGCTTCTCCTGTGTTCCATGTAGAGCGTATCAAGGCGCCGCTGTTTGTGGCGCAAGGCGCAAAAGACCCACGGGTCAATATCGAAGAGTCTAATCAAATTGTCAATGCACTCAAGGCGCGCAGCATTGATGTCCCCTATTTGGTAAAAGAAAATGAGGGACATGGCTTTCGCAACGAAGAAAATCAGTTTGAGTTTTACAGAGCGATGGAAAAATTCCTCCATAAGCATTTGCTCAAGGCGCGTAAGAACGGAAACCCAAAGAGCTGAGGCAAGGCGTCACGCATTTGAGTATTTGACGATGAAGTAGGAAGTTGTCGGTTTGACACAAAAATTTTATTCTCTAAGGAAATTTTACCTAACACCTAACAAAATTCGGTCTGACTATGGCACGCGGTTTGAACAAAGTGATGCTGATTGGACATCTGGGCGCTGACCCAGAGGTGCGCGTCCTGCCAAGTGGCGCCCCGGTAGCAAATTTTAGTATTGCAACGAACGAGTATTACAAAGACCAAAATGGTGAGCTCAAAGAGCGCACCGAGTGGCACAACATTGTCGCATATGGTAAATTAGCAGAAGTCTGTCGCCAGTATCTCAAGAAAGGTAAGCAAGTCTACATCGAGGGGCGCTTGCAGACTCGCAATTGGGAAGACAAGGAGACGGGCAAGAAAAATTATCGCACCGAAATCATTTGTGCGGAGATGCAAATGTTAGGCACCCGCAGTGACGGTGGAGCTGAAATGCCACCAGTTGACACATCCGATGTCCCACCCGCTGAAATCACTGCGCCAATGCCGCAGCCATCTGCCAAAGAAACCGCAAAAGCGGCAGGGGAAGCGCAGAAAGACGATTTGCCATTCTAAGAAAGAACAGTGTGCGGCAAAGATTCCTGATACTGCTTTGGCTGTGCATCCATGCATGGAGCATAGATGACATAGCAGCGCAGGTGAAACTCGAAGAAGTGAAACTAAAAACTGACCAAAGTTTTGCATGGCAATCGCCTAAGCCCGAGGGAAAAAATTTTACGCTGCTTTCGGCACGCTGGGTGACAGTCCTGCCAGATTCAACAAACAACAAAGCGCATCCGCTGGCACGCAGCTACGCAAGTTCGGCAGCACTCAAAGCGTGGGCACTAAAGCAAGATTTCTGGTTCACTCGAGACAAAGTGCAACACTTTGCCGCCTGTTTTTTCATCACCTACTCCAGCCGATTGGCAGCAACCGCTATCCTGAATTTTGAGAAAAATGCCGCCACTATATTTGCAGGAGGACTCGCCACGTTTATCGGCTTCATGCGCGAAGTCGTCGATGACCACGAGTATAACAACATCTTCAGCACCAAAGATATGATTGCCGATATGTTGGGAGTAGTTGTAGCACTGGTAATTCTTGCACTGATTTAGGAAGCATACTAAGGCACGACCTTGACACCGCGCCAAAATGCCACATAGCCTTTGATGTGCGCCGCCGCCGCTTTGGGCTCGGGGTAATACCACGCCGCATCCTTGTTCACCTCCCCATTGACCTTCACATCGTAGTAGCTGGCTACACCCTTCCAACTGCAAGTCGTATGGGTCTGACTCGGCTGAAAAAATTCTTTCTTCAACGATTCTGGCGGAAAGTAATGATTGCCTTCTACAACTATCGTGCGGTCGCTTTCAGCGATGACAGTATCTTTCCAAATGGCTTTCATGACTTTTGGGCAAGTTGGAGTTGATTGATTTACGGGCAAAAACATAATCACGCAAAGCAACGTTCTGATGCGAACCGCAGAGCCGCTGTGCAAGTGCCTGACCGTGCAACGGCTAAGCATGAATGGGCAAAAAAACGAAGTTGAAGAAAAATCATATCTTCAAGCCATGTAAGCGGCAACATCAACATGAACTTTACGCAACTGAAATACGAGACCAGCGCACGCAGAGCTTACATTACACTCAATCGACCTGAAAAACGCAACGCGCTAACGCCAACACTCGTTAGTGAATTGCGCCAAGCCTTCAGGGAAGCAAACCATGACGAAAGCGTACGCGTCGTTATCCTTCAAGCTGAAGGAAAAGCGTTTTGTGCTGGGTTGGATTTAGATGAACTAAGGAAACTGACGGATAAATCTGTGATGGAAAATCTCTACGATTCCGAAATGCTCGCTGCACTCTTTCGTGAGATATACACGCACAGCAAATTTGTGATTTGCAAAGTTCAAGGTGCGGCATTTGCTGGAGGATGCGGGTTGGCGTGTGCTGCCGATGTAACCATTGCCGACAAAGAACATGCAAAGTTTTCCTACAGCGAAGCAAAAATCGGCTTTGTGCCAGCAATGGTGGCGGCGCTCATTTTGCGGCGCTCCAGACAGGCAGGTGTGCGGGAAATGCTCTTGCGTGCCAATGTGCTCACTGCCGACGACGCCCTGCGCTTAGGCATCATCAACTACAGCGTGCCAAGCTATGAACTGAATGCCACAGTAGAACAAATTGCTCAGGAAATTTGCGATACGGTCAGCCCAACTTCGATTGCACTGACCAAACGACTGCTCTGGTCAATTGAAACCATGAGTCTTGACGATGCAATGAACTTTGCCCTGCATCTCAACGCACTTTCAAGACAAACTGACGACTTGAAGAAAGGTATCGCCACATTCTTAAACAAGGAGACTCTCAAATGGTAAAACAACTCATGACACTGGCGTTTATGCTCTGCCTCGGCATAACATCCTTGCAAGCCCAAAGTGAAAGAGGCAAATTCACCGAAAACATCTTGCACTTTGCCGAGGCTGGCGATATTGAGCATCTCGAGACGCTGAAAGCCTTACCTTTGGCAAATGATGAACGCTTGGCACTCGATGCCCTGACGACCGCAAACGGTCGGCGCGCCGCTGAACTCTACTTGAAACTTCTGACCGATTATCCAACTTCTGCACTGGCGCCAATGTGCAGACAGAGACTGGCTGAATACCAGAGTGCAACGAAAAACTTTGCCCATCTTGTGCTGACAGCGTCAGCACCAGAAGCTGCAAAACCCGAGCCAGCAAAGACAGAAGCCAAACTGCCTGCGCCAGCTGCGGCGTATAATGTGCCAGTTACGCGCTACACCTTGCAGTTTGGTAGCTTTAGCACGCGTGCGGCTGCAGAACTGCGCATGAACGAGTTGAAACCGAAAGTCAAAACGAGAGTGTTAGAGATTGAAGACGATAGCGGTCGCAAATCGTTTAAGGTGCGTTGGGCAGACTATAGCAAGAACCGTGATGAAGCACGTGCCTTTGGTCAATCGCTGGGCGTAGAATTTTTCGTGGTTGAAGAAAGCAGATAAGCTATGTCGCAAACCGTTATCATAGGCGAATCGCCAGAAATCAAACGGCTGATAGCGTTAGCAAAGCAAGTGGCGCGCACAGATGTAACCGTGCTCATCACAGGGGAAAGCGGCACGGGCAAGGAAGTCTTTGCAAAGTTCATTCACGAAAACAGTCGCCGTGCTGATAAGACCTTCATCCCTATCAACTGTGGCGCCATCCCAGAGAGCATCTTGGAGTCGGAGCTGTTCGGTCATGAGCGCGGGGCATTTACAGGTGCAGACCGTCAGCGCAAAGGCTATTTCGAGAGTGCCGATGGAGGCACAATTTTTTTGGATGAAATTGGCGAAATGCCGCTTGAGGTGCAAGTCAAACTGCTACGCATTCTTGAGACCGGCGAATTCCAGCGAGTAGGCTCCTCGCAAACGCTGCGCTGCGATGTACGCGTCATTGCCGCCACTCACCGCAACCTTGCCGAAGAAATTGCCAAGAAGCGCTTCCGAGAAGACCTCTACTACCGCCTGCGCACGGTAGAACTGCACATTCCGCCGCTACGAGAACGGCGCTCCGACATTTTGCTACTCACCGAAAAATTCGTCCATGACTTCGAGCGTAAGCACGGTTTGAAATTTTTGGGCTTTACAGCGGAAGCCACTGAACTACTGCTTTCCTATCACTATCCGGGCAACGTGCGTGAGCTTCGCAACATCATTGAATCCTTGATTGTCTTGGAGCGAGAGGGCAAAATCACGCCAGAGAAATTGATGCGCCGATTGCAGCAAGCGCCAGCGCCTGAAGTCAAAGCGCCTGTGATGTTGCCTGCCGTGTTTCCAGCAAATCGAACACTGCCAGAACCCAGCACCATATCGCAACAGGAAATGATTTACCGAGCATTGCTGAGTTTGCAAACCGACATCGCTGAAATCAAAGCCATGCTTGCCGAGCTACTGGAAAAAACCACCGCAAAAAAAGAACCTTTGCTTTTGCCAGAAGGCTCGCATGACAAATTGCCAGAAGCTACAGCCACAGCAGGCAACGAAAATCTGCGAGAAATCCTCAACTCGTTTTACCGAACACTGGCACAAGATGGCAAAATCCCTTCACTGGAAGACTTGGAGCGATATGCGATTGAAGAAACACTCAAGCGGTTTAGTGGCAATAAACGCAAAACCGCAGAAGCCTTAGGCATCACAGAGCGCACACTATACCGAAAAATCAATCAGTATAAGCTAAGTGGCGTGCAAAGCGCTCTTGAC
>Ga0197142_1004462_pt1 | contig 11307 bp, 8 predicted proteins | sample GBS60_MetaG_FD_148614 | JGI IMG/M metagenome (GOLD analysis project Ga0197142, IMG submission 148614) | Sediment microbial communities from Great Boiling Springs, Gerlach, Nevada, United States - GBS 60_MetaG | ecosystem: Environmental > Aquatic > Thermal springs > Hot (42-90C) > Sediment... | reverse complement strand
GGCCGTCCCACCGGTGTGGAAGGTACGCATGGTGAGCTGCGTACCCGGCTCGCCAATAGACTGGGCAGCAATGACCCCTACGGCTTCACCGATCTCCACGAGACGACCAATAGCAAGGTGTCGACCGTAGCACTTCTGACAGATACCCCGCTCGGCCTCACAGGTGATCGGAGAGCGCACCACCACCGCCTCAATCCCCGCCGCCTCTATGGCCTTGGCAATATCATCAGTAATCTCCTGACCGGCTCCTACAAGCTTTTCACCCGTGGCGGGATGATAGACATCGTTGAGGGAGAAGCGGCCAGCAATACGACTCGCAAGCGATTCTACCAGTTCTTCATTCTCATCGTAAAGGGCAGTGAGCCGAAGACCCCGCATCGTCCCACAATCCTCCTCCGTGATCACCACATCTTGCGCCACATCCACCAGCTTACGGGTAAGGTAGCCTGCATCGGCGGTTTTGAGCGCAGTGTCCGCTAACCCCTTCCGGGCCCCATGCGTGGAAATGAAGTACTCAATCACATTGAGTCCATCCCGCAGACTAGAAAGGATTGGCGTCTCAATAATTTCCCGGGCTCCCAGACGCCGCTGCGGCTTATTCATCAGCCCCCGTAGCGCACACAGCTGCCGCACCTGCTCCCGCGAACCCCGAGCCCCCGAGTGCATCATCATGTAGATGGGATTAAATCCATCCTGATGCTGCGAAAGCTCACGTATCAGCTGGTCCGAAATTTCATTGGAGGTCTTCGTCCAGAGGTCGATGACTTTATTGTAGCGCTCACTATCACTAATCAGCCCCATCCGATACTCCTCGCGAATCTGCTCGCGCTCTGCCAAGGCTTTCTGGATAAGGGCCTGCTTGTTAGAAGGCTCAATCACATCATACAGCGTAAAGGAGGCCCCACTCTGAAAGGCCACCTGAAAGCCCAGCTCCTTAATGCGGTCCAAAAATTCAGCGGTGACCCGATGGTTCGTCCGCCGGAAAACCTCCATGATTACATCCCGGATGGCATTTTTAGTCAGGAGCTGATTTACAAATGGCATGCCCGGCGGTAGCGTCTGATTGAAGAGAATCCGCCCAATGGTGGTAACAACCTTTTCGCCAGCAGGGAGTCGGACGACGACGCGGGCATGCATGGCGATCTTTCCAGCCTCGTAAGCCTGCAGCGCTTCGCTCAAGCTGCCAAACATAGTTCCCTCCCCTTTGGCGCCCGGCAGCTCCTTGGTAAGGTAGTACAGGCCCAAAACCATATCCTGCGAAGGCACTGCAATGGGAGCGCCATTAGCCGGATGGAGGATATTGTGGCTGGAAAGCATAAGAATCATGGCTTCTACGATGGCCGGCTGGCTGAGGGGCACGTGCACCGCCATCTGGTCGCCATCAAAGTCGGCATTGTACCCCGTACAAACGAGCGGATGAAGTTGAATGGCTTTCCCTTCTACGAGTTTTGGTTGGAAAGCCTGAATACCCAGGCGGTGTAAAGTCGGCGCTCGGTTTAGAAGAACGGGATGCCCTTTGAGGATGTTTTCCAGGATAGGCCAGATGCGGGGGTCTTTGCGTTCTACAAGGCGACGGCCGCTCTTTTCGGTGCGGACGACGCGCTGGGCCATGAGGTCTCGGATGATAAAGGGCTTAAAGAGCTCAACAGCCATGTCTTTGGGCAAACCGCACTCATGCAGGCGCAAGTGTGGGCCGACCACGATAACAGAACGGCCCGAATAGTCTACCCGCTTACCCAAGAGGTTTTGCCGGAAACGGCCCTGTTTGCCCCGAATGTTATCGCTGAGGGAGCGATAGAGCCGGCCTGAGGCGCTTTCAGCAGCAGCCCGAGTCTGATTGCGTTTGCGAGAGCTGTCCAGCAGCGCATCCACCGCCTCCTGAAGCATACGCCGCTCATTATTGAGCAGGATCTCAGGAACACGACTTTCCATCATGCGGCGCAGGCGGTTATTGCGCTGAATAAGCGTCCGGTAGAGATTATTGAGGTCGGAAACCGTGAAACGCCCACCCGGCAAGGGAATCAACGGCCGAATTTCCGGTGGTACCACCGGAATCACCCGCAGAATCATCCACTCAGGCCGATTCTCTATGCGACGATTGGCCGACCGAAACTCCTCCACGACCTTGAGTCGCCGCAGCAGGTCAGACCGCCGCTGCTGGGAGGCTTCATTGAGTATCCGCGTTCGTAAATCCTGCGCCAGCCGATCTAAGTCCAGTTTTCTCAGCACTTCTTCCAGCGCTTCGCCACCCATTTTCACCACGAGGCTATCGGGCCGAATGCTCGAGTCGCGCTGGGCTTCTTCATCCAGCTTGCGACGGAGGGCTCGGTACTCCTCCGACGTGAGCAAAGAACCAACTTCTAAATCTTTTTTGATGCGAACCGCATCCCCTGGCTCAATCACCACATACATGTCATAATACACTACCTTTTCCAGGTTTTTTGCTGTATAACCTAAAAGAAGCCCCAGTTTAGGCGGCACATGGCGGAAGTACCAGGGATGTACAACGGGCACCTGCAAGGCAATATGCCCCATGCGCACACGGCGCCATTTCTTTTCAATAACTTCTACATTGCAGCGGTCGCATCGGAGGCCTTTATAACGAGCGCCTTTATATTTACCGCAGGCACACTCATAATCCCGCACCGGTCCAAATATCTGCTCGCAAAAAAGCCCCAACGGCTCAGGCTTATGGGTTTTATAGTCAATCGTTTCGGGACGCTTGACTTCGCCCCGGCTCCACTCCAAAATGCGGTCAGCTGAAGCTAACCGCAAAGTTAGCCGCCGAATCGGCGTCGGGATGGTAATAACCGTGTGTTTACTGGCTGTTGTAACTTTTTCCATAGGATTATTGGCAGGTTAGTTTAGTCAAAGAGGACATCGATGGCGAGACCACGCAGTTCATTAACGAGGACCTGGAAGGAGTCCGGCACCCCAAAGTACGAGATATTCTCGCCGCGGATGATAGCCTCGTGGGCCTTCATGCGGCCATCTACATCGTCGGACTTGATGGTGAGCATTTCTCGGAGGAGGTTAGCCGCACCGAAAGCTTCCAGAGCCCAGACTTCCATCTCACCAAAACGCTGACCCCCGAAGTGTGCCTTACCACCCAGCGGCTGCGAGGTAACTACCCCATACGGCCCTACCGAACGGGCGTGCATCTTATCATCCACCATGTGGTCTAGTTTGAGCATGTAGATCACCCCTACAGTAGCCGGCTGGTCAAAGCGTTCGCCAGTCTGACCATTGTATAGATACACCCGTCCATCTTTGGGGAGGCCTGCTTTTTCCAGTTCGGCATTGACCTGCTCATACGAGGCCCCAGCGAATGGAGGCACTTCATACCGCTTACCCAGCTTATAGCCTGCCCACCCAAGTATCGCCTCAAAAATTTGCCCAATATTCATCCGAGAAGGCACCCCTAATGGATTGAGAACAATATCTACGGGGGTTCCATCCTCTAAATAGGGCATGTCTTCTATGGCAGCGATTTTGGCGATCACACCTTTATTACCATGGCGGCCGGCGAGCTTGTCACCAACTTTGATTTTGCGCTTGGTGGCCACATAAACCTTGGCCATTTTGAGGACGCCATTCGCTAGTTCGTCACCGGAAGTAAGGTAATGCTTTTCCCGTTTGAGATCAGCCTCGTACCGGCTGTAGAGAGCCATATAGTTTTGGAAGAGCCGCTCAATCAGGAGGTTTGTATGCGGGTCATCCGTCCAACCGGTGGGGTTGAGCTCTTCGTATTTGAGGGTAGAGAGCCAACGGCTGGTGATCTTTTTGGAGGCAGGCAAGAGCTCCTGATTATGACGGTCTCTCACGGAGAGGAGCTTTTTGCCCTCGAGGAGCTTGGAGAGTTTTTCGTACATGCGGGCGCGCAAGGCAAGGACCTTACGTTCAAACTCGGCTTCCAGTTCTTTTTCTTTTTGCTGGCGAATGGCTAAGTCTCTGATTTTACGGTCTTTTCGATAGAGACGGGTACCTATGACATAGCCATGGGTGGCAGGCGGCATAAGAAGAGAGGTACTTTTGACATCCGTACTGCGCTCACCGAAGATTTGGCGTAAAAGCTTTTCTTCTGGAGTGAGATCAGCGGTTTGGCCTTTTGGGGTAACTTTTCCGACGAGAATGTCGCCCTCCCGCACTTCGGTACCCACCATAACGACCCCCTCTTCGTCCAGCCACTTGACCCGTTCGGCAGATTCATTAGGGAGCTCGCGGGTAAGCTCCTCAGGCCCCGCTTTGGTTTCTCGGGCCTCTACTTCAAACTCCTCAATGGTAATGGAGGTGAGCACATCATCTTGCACAAGGCGTTGGGAGATGACGATAGCATCTTCGAAGTTATACCCCTGCCAGGGCATGAAGGCCACCAGGAGGTTTTTTCCAAGGGCCAGCTCACCATTTTCAATGGAAAAGCCTTCTACCAGGGGGTCTCCGGCTTCTACCCGCTGCCCTCGACGGACGATAGGACGGAGGTTGATGCAGGTATTCTCATTAGTGCGCCTAAATTTAGGAATCTCATAGGTGACAAGATCATCTTCGAAGCTTACGAGCGTTTCTTCAGGCGGACGCTCATACCGAATGCGAATCTGCGTAGCATCTACATATTCCACAATACCAGGGTACTGCGCATAGAGGAGGACACGAGAATGTTTGGCCACATACTTTTCCATACCGGTACCGACGATAGGCGCCTCCGGACGCAAAAGAGGCACAGCCTGACGCTGCATATTGGAGCCCATAAGAGCCCGGTTTGCGTCATCATGTTCGAGGAAGGGAATAAGAGAGGCCGAAAGCCCCAGCATTTGGTCCGTCGCCACATCCACGAAGCGCACCTCGCTGACGGGCACTTCGGGGTATTCCCCTTCATAGCGCACTTGCATTTCAGACGGGGTATGCCCATTCAGGAAGAATGCCAGAGGCGCTATAGGGTATTTTTCTTCTTGGTCGGCCGTGAAGTAGAGGATCCGGTCAAATTCGGGTTTGCCATTTTTGACGGGATGGTAAGGGGTTTCCAGGAAGCCCAGTTCGTTGATACGGGCATAGATGGAGAGGGAGTTGATAAGGCCGATGTTGGCCCCTTCTGGGGTCTCGATAGGACAAATGCGGCCGTAATGGGAGAAGTGGACGTCCCGAGCCTCAAAGCCAGCATGTTCACGAGAGAGGCCACCCGGGCCAATAGCCGAGATGCGCCGCTTATGGGCAAGCTCGGAGAGGGGATTTGTTTGGTCCACGAGCTGGCTGAGCTGCCCCCGGCCAAAGAACTGGTTGATGGCACTGAGGAAGGCCTTGTGATTGATGACCTCACTGGGCTTGAAGTCTTCGGACTCCATGGTGCTCATTTTTTCACGGACACCTTTGGCCAGGCGGGAAAGCCCAACAGAAAATTGCTGGTACATGTGTTCGCCCACAGTGCGGATGCGGCGATGGCTCAGGTGGTCCTCCTCATCGGGTTCTGCCTTACCTTGCATAAGCAAGTGAAGCCGCTCAATGATAGCGACAAGGTCTTCAACGCGAAGCAGGCGATCCGTAAAGCGCTGCTCCCCGTAGAGTTTGCGGTTAAGCTGGTAGCGTCCGACTTCACCCAGGTCGTATCGTTTGTCGGAAAGGATTTGCTTTTCCACGTACTGACGGGCGGTTTCGGGGTCGGCTTGCCCTTCCGTACCGCGCAGGAGCTTATAGATCTCCTGACAGGCCGTAGTGAGGGAGTAGGAGGGATCTTTCCGGAGTGTAGCCAGGATTATGTGGCGCTCGTCTTCGTATTCGGGCCTGATGAGGTAAAGGCGGTCAATCCGCAATTCGCTCAGCGTACTCCAATCTTCTTCGGACAGCACATGACCTACATCAAAGAACTGCTGGAAACGCTGGACCGCCGTAGTTTCGCCAGTTTCGGGGTCCACCAGCTCTTCTTGGTGGGCCGCCACAATGCGCGTGGCAAGCTTTCGCCCCACGTAAGGCTGGAACGACTTGATAGAGCCGAGCTTGAGAGGCACTTCTTCGGCGATGCCAAAGAGCTGGACGAGCTCGGCGTCACCGCCGTGGCCCATGGCTCGCAGCAGCAGCGTAACCGGCAAGGCCTTTTTACGGTCTAAGTAGACGCGGGTATAGCCGGTAGCATCCGTAGCTAGCTCAATCCACGTTCCGCGGGTCGGAATAATCTTAGCTCCATAGGTTTTTTCCGAGGTACCCGCTCGCTGCGCCGCCGAAAACAAAATCCCCGGCGAGCGATGGAGCTGGTTGATGACCACCCGTTCTACCCCATTCACAATAAACGTCCCCTGGGGTGTCATATAGGGCACCGTACCCAAATAAACCCATTCCTCCTTCGGCTTGAAGACCTCATTATCAGGTTTGAGGGGATAGAGGGCAAACCGAGCTTTGACCTGGACTCCATAAGTCAGACCGCGCTCTTTGCACTCTTCGGGCGTATATCGGGGCGGATCCAATAGGTACCCCCGAAAGTCCATTTCGTATTCTTCCTTGGAGTCCCGTACCGGAAAGTTTTCTTTGAAAACCCGGTATAAGCCCTCATTTTCTTGTTTTTCGGGCGGCGTACTGAGATCCATGAACGCCCGAAACGAGTCTAATTGAATAGATAGCAGGTCCGGCACGAATATGGCCGGTCGATGCACACCAAAGCGAACCCGTTCACGCATAGGATTGTAGTTCAATATCATAACAAAAAGCCACATCTACCCCGTTGTAGGACGGGGCAGATGGTGGCTGTAAAAATATGGCGAGGCGAGGACGCACTTACTTGACTTCGACCTCGGCGCCTAAGTCGGCCAGCTGCTGACGAATAGCTTCTGCTTCTTCCTTAGAAACTTTTTCCTTGATGGGCTGAGGCGCTTTATCAACGAGCTCTTTCGCTTCTTTGAGGCCCAACCCTGTGATGTTCTTAACCACCTTCACCACATCCAGTTTCTTTTCGCCTGGAGCCTTCAAAATGACATCAAACTCTGTCTTAGCAGGAGCCTGGGATTCTGCGGCCCCAGCCGCTGCAGGACCAGCTGCCACCATCACAGGCGCTGCTGCTGCCGGCTTAATGCCATACTCATTTTCGAGAATAAGCGCCAGCTCGTTCACTTCTTTCACGGTGAGATTCACCAGTGTTTCCGCAAGGGCTTTCAGATCTGCCATATGTTTTTGAGTTTTTATGAGTTTCGTTCAGATAAAGTCTTGAGGACACCCGCTATCGTTTGACCGGCCCCCTGGAGCATAGCCACCACATTCTGAATTGGTGCTTGCAGGCGTCCTATCAGATCGCCAAGGAGCTCCTCTTTGGTCTTGAGGCGAGTCAACGCCTCAAGCTGCGCCTCCCCTAAGAAGACCGACTCTTCTACATATGCCGCCTTGAAAAGGGGTTTTTCCTTATTATTTTTTTGGCGAAAGTCCTGTAAAATTTGCGCAGGTAGCTTGGGGTTTTCAGAGATAAAAATAATCGCCGTTTGTAGTTTCAGAGCCGAAGAAAGCTCCTGCCGAGCGGGTATATCCGCCACTTCTAACGCTTTAGTAAGGAGAGTATTTTTCACCACCTGCACGCGCAGTCCCTTTTCATAGCAAGCCCGCCGAAAAGCTATGGTGTCAGCGGCATCAAGCCCCTCCATGTTCAGAAGGTAAAAGCCCCTATGCGCTTTGAGCAACTGGGCGACTTCTTGAATGAGGGCAGTCTTCTCAGCTTTATTCATAGGCGATTTCTATCTAAAAGGACGGAAGGACTCATCGTAGTAGAAAGATGCACAGAAAGGATATACGTCCCCTTCACACCAGTGGGCCGAAGGCTATCAATGGTGCGCAAAACCTCCTGGGCATTTTCGCGCAGCTTCTGGGTGTCAAAGGAAGCCTTACCAAAGGGAACATGGACAACACCAGTTTTGTCATTTCGAATTTCTATTTTCCCAGCCTTGAGCTCCCGAATAGCCCGACCAATATCCGGAGAGACGGTGCCACTTTTAGGATTAGGCATAAGTCCCCGCGGACCAAGGATCTTCCCGAAGCGAGCCACCTTCGGCATCACATCAGGCGTACAAACCACCACATCCACATCCAGCCACCCCTGCTCAATCTTCGAAAGATACTCATCCAGGCCCACATAATCCGCTCCAGCTGCCTGCGCTTCTTTCTCCTTATCTGGTGGCACCAGGGCCAGGACCCGCACCGCCTTTCCTGTTCCATGCGGAAGCGTAACAGTACCCCGCACCTGCTGATTCGCCTGACGGGGGTCTATATTCAAATCCACCGCCATCTCAAAAGTCGCATCAAACCGCTCAAACCGGATTTTCTTAAGGAGCTCTATCGCTTCCGGCAAAGAATACGGTCTATTTTCTATTTGCTTCAGAGCTTCTAAGTATTTCTTTCCATGTTTAGGCATAAAGCTATACAATTTTTCAGCCTTCAATAACCAGCCCCATGCTTTTAGCTGTACCAGCAATCATCTGCATAGCCGCCTCGACCGTGTAACAGTTGAGGTCAGGCATCTTTTTCTCCGCAATTTCCCGAATCTGCTGCCAAGTAACTTTACCAACCTTCTTGCGGTTGGGTTCAGGAGAACCCTTCTCTATTTTAGCAGCTTTTTTGAGCAATTCTGCAGCCGGAGGCGTTTTGATAACAAAGTCGAAGCTCTTATCTTTATATATAGTGATAACAACGGGGAGAACTTCGCCTGGCTTGTCCTGCGTGCGTGCATTAAACTGCTTACAGAACTCCATAATATTCACGCCCTTGGAGCCGAGAGCTGGGCCTATGGGTGGGGCAGGGTTAGCCTGCCCACCTTTGATTTGGAGCTTGACAATGGCGACAATTTCCTTCATAATTTTTCAATTTGGTGATATTGTATTTCCACCGGAGTTTCCCGATTGAAAACTTTCACATGGACACGAGCGCGCTGCTTCTCGGGATAAAGCTCCCGAATAGTCCCCTCAAACCCGGCAAAGGGCCCATCCGTGATTCGAACCAGATCGCCCACATTGAGCTCGTGCCAGGCTTCTGGAATGGCCTCTTTCGAGCGGGCCCGAGAAAGAATGGGGGCAATCTCCTGTTCTGTCAGAGGCTGAGGAGGCTCGCCTCGAGAAGGCGAAACAAAATACATCACATCAGGAATAGACCGCATCAGAGGTATCAGTTCAGAAATATAACTTTCAGAAGCTATCTCTAAAAAAAGATACCCTGGCATAAAAACCTTCTCCTTTTCTCGCTTTTTGCCGGTTTTACTATTTTGCAGAATCCGCTCCATAGGCACCACCACATCCGTCACCTGATGGGAGAGCCCCAGGCGCTCTATTTCGGTTTGGATGCGATGGGCCACTTTCTTTTCTTGTGAGGCCCGGACTTTCAACACATACCAGGGCATTTTTAGAATAACGAATATAAAAAGCGCAGCAAGGTGCTAAAAATAAGATCTATCACCCCAATCACCACCGCCAGGAGAAGGCTTCCTACCAGCACCGTCACAGTCATATTGAAGAGCTGAGGCAGGGTAAGCCACTCCACTTTCTCTCGCCATTCCGCCGCCGAAGCCTTCCACCACGAGCGAAGCTGCTCTAACATGGCACGGGTGGCAGGACTCGAACCCGCAACCTGCGGTTTTGGAGACCGCTGCTCTACCAGTTGAGCTACACCCGTATCCGCTCTGCCAATTGGCAGGGCGCAAATGTACGAAAAAGTTCTCAGTCCAAAATCTCGGTCACCTGGCCGGCCCCAATAGTACGGCCCCCTTCCCGAATAGCAAAGCGGAGACCTTTCTCCATAGCAATGGGGTAAATAAGTTCCACTTCAATCGTCACATTGTCCCCCGGCATGACCATCGGGACACTTTCGGGAAGCTTAATGGTACCCGTCACATCAGCTGTACGGAAGAAGAACTGGGGCCGATAGTTAGTGGTAAAAGGTGTATGCCGTCCCCCTTCTTCCTTAGTCAGGATATACACCTCCGCCTTGAAGTGCTTATGGGGCGTCACACTATTCGGTGCGCAAACAACCATCCCCCGACGAACCTGATCCTTATCGATCCCACGTAGGAGAAGCCCTACATTGTCGCCAGCCACCCCTTCATCCAAAAGCTTGCGGAACATTTCAATACCCGTAACGACCGAGGTGAGCTTATCTTCTCGCAGCCCCACGATATCGACCGGATCATTGAGCTTAATTTTCCCCCGCTCAATCCGCCCAGTAACCACCGTCCCTCGACCCGTGATGGAAACTACATCCTCAACCGGCATCAAGAAGGGCTTGTCTACGATGCGCTGTGGCGTCGGGATATAGTTATCCAGCACCTCCATTAGCTCCAGAATTTTGGCTTCCCACTTGGGATCGCCATTGAGGGCCCCCAGCGCCGAGCCGCGAATAATCGGCGTCGTATCACCCGGGTACCCATAGAAATTAAGCAGGTCACGTATTTCCATTTCGGCCAGCTCTAAAAGCTCTTCATCGTCTACGAGGTCTACCTTATTCAGGAAGACAACGATGTACGGCACGCCCACCTGACGGGCAAGGAGGATGTGCTCCCGAGTCTGGGCTTTAGGACCGTCCGTAGCTGCTACGACGAGGATAGCACCATCCATCTGAGCCGCCCCCGTCACCATGTTTTTCACATAGTCGGCGTGCCCAGGACAGTCAATGTGAGCATAATGGCGCTTTTCGGTCTGATACTCTACATGCGCCGTATTAATCGTAATCCCCCGCTCCCGCTCTTCAGGCGCATTGTCAATCGAGTCATAACTACGCTCCTGAGCAAGCCCCTTCTTCGCCAAAACCTTAGTAATAGCAGCAGTAAGCGTGGTTTTACCATGGTCTACGTGACCTATGGTCCCGACATTCACGTGTTCGCGATCGCGAACGAAAACTTCCTTGGACATACAGCGCTACTGGCTGGACTCGAACCAGCGCCCTTCTCCTTCCAGAGAAAGAAAAGGACCCACCTGGCAATAGCAAGGCGGCGCAAAATTACAAAATATTCTGCACCGCAAGAGGCGGCCTCCCCCGCCTGGTGTCGGGGCGCCCGGATTTGAACCGGGGACCTCTTCGTCCCGAACGAAGCGCGCTACCGGGCTGCGCTACGCCCCGATACCCCCCTGAGCCATTGGCCGGGATCGAACCGGCGACCTCTTCCTTACCAAGGAAGTGCTCTACCACTGAGCTACAATGGCCTGAGCCGCCGCAAAGGTAATAAAATTGTCTCGAGGAGTCGGGCTGGCTTCTGGGGCAGGGGCCCCTCCGCCTCGCCAAGCAAGGCGCAAACCGCCCCTTCGGACAGCCCGCGTCAAATCCCTCACCCAACCCACTCCCCGGCCCTAAACTAAATCCCGG
>Ga0197142_1004461_pt1 | contig 11308 bp, 9 predicted proteins | sample GBS60_MetaG_FD_148614 | JGI IMG/M metagenome (GOLD analysis project Ga0197142, IMG submission 148614) | Sediment microbial communities from Great Boiling Springs, Gerlach, Nevada, United States - GBS 60_MetaG | ecosystem: Environmental > Aquatic > Thermal springs > Hot (42-90C) > Sediment... | reverse complement strand
CACCAAATCAAAGTTGCCTCTCCAAAAGGGATTTTCGTCGGCGATTTCTTCAAGCCCGTCTTGACAATAAAGTCGCACCCTTTCCCGATAAGGTTGCAGCAACTGTTTCGCCCGCTCAATGGCTTCGGGGTCTATGTCCACCCCCACCAACATACTGCCTCCCCGCTCCGCTGCTTTGAGCAAGAAAATTCCTTCCCCGCAGGCTGGGTCAATGACCTTCCACAGCGGGTCAAATTTGACTAACTCCAACATAAACTCAACTATGGCTGGCGGCGTCCAAAACTGTCCCAATGTCTTGTTGGTTTGTAGTTTCGCCTTCGCCATTTTCCCGTCACCGCTGGCAGTTCCTTAAATTGCGAACTTGCAAGGCTTTTCCCAGTTGCCGTTCAAAATTTTGCCGTTCCGTTTCCATCATGCGCACGCAATATGATGACTTTCCCTGTTTGACCTTTTGCATGACGACTACTGACATCTTGCTGGGCGTGAAAGGGAAGAGACCTCTCGGCAGCGTCACGATGGCGCAAACTTTCACCCTTTCAAGCAACCATTTCCGCAAAGGCTTCAACTGTTCGTTGGCTAAAATCCCGTGCGGAACGATGATGACGATGCGACCCCCTTCTTTCGCCATCCGAACTGCCTGCACGAGAAATGCTACCTCATAAAGTTTGGGCAAACTTTGCAAAATTCGGTCATCGTCCGACGCATCGGAAAAATCTTCGGGCAAATCGCCTGCAGGTGGGTTGCTCAAGACCACATCAAAACTCTCTTCGCCCCATTCCTGTTGCGGCAATTGCAACCCATCACCTTGACGGATGTTCAACCTTCCTGCGGGCACCGCTAACGCTAAAGACAACACCGTTTGAGCAATCCCGACACAAGTTTCGTCCCAATCGTAACCGACCAATTGAGCAGCAATTTTTGATGGACTTGCTTTGTGGCAATTTGAAAGATGCTCAGCAGCGTGAAGCAGGAAACCTCCTGAACCGCAAGCAAAGTCAAGGACGCTTTCATGTGGTTTTGGGTCAATCGCTTCAACCATCGGGCGAATCACTTCCGATGGCGTGAAGAAGCGACCATATCGCCTAACTGGGTCACCCCTTCCAAATGCGAGCGGTCGGAAATATCGCCTCATCAACCAGCGAAAAGCACGGGCAATGTCAAAATCGGGTCTGCCAACCTGAAGCGTTTTTAAAAGTTGCCTGATTGGCTTTGCAGTTCTCGGCATTATGCCCTTGATCGCAGCGATAATGTCCTGACAGCGCTTGTGGTCATTTCCTCTAAGTTTCTGAAAGTTTGCATGGAACTCTTGACGATAACGCACTTCCAACGCCAACTCAGCGTTTTGCCGTTGAAGGTAATCGCCAATCAACTTTGTTAACCGTTCGGGTCTCAGAAGTGTTTCAGGTCTTTCGCCCATCGGTTCATATCGCACACCTGCCCTTTTGTCAGGTATGGTAACGCAGTAACATTGGTCGCGCCTGCCTGCAGCAACCCAAATTAGTGGGACAGGGTCTTCAGGGTTAAGACCGATGGCTTTCAAGCGAGCCTCTTCAAAGCCTGCTTGCAAAGCGCTTTCTGTCCCTTCCGCCTCAACTAAAACGATAGGGATGCCACTTTCAAAAAGCACCATATCCGCCCAAAGTCGCTGTCTGCCGTAAGGGACGGCTACTTCGTAGTCAAAGTCAACGAGTTCATTGTATCCGAGCCTTTGCAAAGTTTGCCTAACTCGGCTGACGACCCTCGGTTCTGGCTTTGCTCGCCTCAACGAAATCACCCCGTAAACTGTCCAGCAATCGCAGCAATCGCTCCGCTTCCTTCACAACTTCCTCATGTCGCTCCAGCGGGATGCCCAAAAGGTTTTGCCTGTCCAAACTGAAACTGACGCTTTCTCGCTCCAACTCCTCATGCAGTTCGCCGATTTTCCGATACTCGTCCTCAAGGAACTGCTTCAACTTGGGTGGGATGTTTTCTGGCATCAAAGGGATGACTTCCTTCGCTTCGCCCTCAACAATCCGCTCAAATTGAACCAGCAGGACTTCCAACATGCCGAGTGCGATTTTCAAAATTCGCTGTGCCCTCAACTCATCGCCTCGCTTGCGAGCCTTCATCGCTTCGTAGTGGTAATCAGCCATCCGCCAATATTGATGCGCAATCGCTTCCTGAATTTTTTGGTCGGGCACAGGGATGCGCAACCTTCGGATTTCCTTGAAGTCAATTTTGACTTGCCCCGTCGCACCTGCCAACCAGCGAGACATTTGACTGGCACCGTAGCGACTTTGCAAAAACGCGACAACCCACTCTGGCTTGATGCCTTCAAGGACAATGCGGTCAATGTCCTCACTCACATTCATTAGCCCCAAACCTTTAGGCACTACGACGCATCGCCCCAATGAACCGACACCGCTTCTGATGAGAAGCAAATCACCGGGCATTAATCGGCTACGAATTGGGTCGTTGCGGCTTCCTTCCACGATGTAGCGCTTTTCGGGTGGACTTGCATAAATGTCAATTCCTGTTCGCCTTAGGTTGCGGACTTGAAGGTAAGCGACCCCTGCCACTTTTGTCCCGTCGGGCAACTTCAATGTCACTTGACCGTTACTGATTTTGACCTTTGTGCCCTTTGGCGGGTAAACTCGTTCGCCGACTTGACCGTAAGTTATCCCTGGCACTTCCTGCCCAAAGCGGGTGACTTTTTCGGGAATGAATTCGCCCAACTGGTGAACTTCAAAGGGGCAGCGTTCCATCAGCGTTTCGTAGATGTCACCCCATTGGGGCGACCAAAACTCAGGGTTCCAACGCATCGGATGCTCTTCATACTCCGAATCGTCCATCGGTGCCAAGAGATTGATTGGCACTAACACGGGTCCGTCTTCGCTTTTCAAATCCACCTTGCCTTCTGGGAAACGGACTACCAACTGCTGTCTTCTATTTCGCTTCCGCATTGCCTTGCACCTCCCTGATTTGTTGTCCTTGCTAAACTTTCACCAACTTCCTCAGCACATAAGGCAATATGCCGCCGTGGCGGTAGTAGTCAACTTCAATGGGGGTGTCAAGTCGGGCGATGACGGTGAATGTTGCTTCGGTGCCGTCAGGTCGTTTCGCCCTAACGGTTAACTCCTTGCGTGGGTGCAACCCTTCAGCAATGCCCTCAATGTCAAAGACCTCTCTACCTGTCAAGCCCAAAGTTTCTCTGTTCTCGCCGGGCTTGAATTGCAAGGGCAGAATTCCCATGCCGACCAAGTTGCTCCGATGGATGCGCTCAAAGGTTTCGGCGATCACCGCTTTCACTCCTAACAGTGCTGGTCCTTTCGCCGCCCAATCTCGTGAACTACCGCTTCCGTATTCCTTGCCCGCGATGACCAGCAACGGGATGCCCCGCTCCTTGTATCGCATCGCCGCTTCGTAAATCGTCATCACTTCCCCGTCCCCCGTCCCTTGCCCCTCGTCCCCAAAGTAAACCGTCCAGCCACCCTCACGATCTGGCGTCAGCAAGTTGCGCAATCGGACATTGGCAAAAGTGCCGCGCATCATGACCTCATGGTTTCCACGCCTTGACCCGTAGGTGTTGAAGTCCTTCGGCTCAACTCCGCGCTCAATCAAGTAACGACCTGCAGGGCTATCAACTGAGATGCTGCCGGCAGGTGAGATGTGGTCGGTTGTGATGCTGTCGCCCAAAACTGCCAAGACCCTTGCTCCCTTGATGTCCTGCAAAGGTGGCGGCTCAAGGGAGAAGTCCGCAAAGTATGGCGGCTCCTTGATGTAAGTTGAAGCGGGGTCAAATTTGAACAGGTCGCCTTTGGGAACGGGCAACTTGCGCCACCTTTCATCGCCCTTGAAAACTTTCCCGTAGCGCCTCTTGAACATTTGAGCCTTAAGGGCTTTGTGAATGGCTTGGCGAATTTCTTCCATGCTCGGCCATATGTCACGCAGGTAGACAGGTTCTCCGTTTGGAGTGTAGCCAACGGGTTCGGTCTCAAAGTCAATGTCAATGCGACCCGCCAATGCATAAGCGACGACCAACATTGGCGAAGCCAAATAGTTAGCCCGAACCAACGGGTGAACTCGCGCCTCAAAATTGCGATTGCCGCTGAGAACCGCAACGGTTACCAACCCGTGCTCTTTAATGGCGTTTGCAATTGGCTCAGGCAACGGACCGCTGTTGCCGATGCAAGTCATGCACCCAAAACCGACGAGGTGAAACCTAAGCGCTTCAAGGTATGGCATCAGACCAGCACTTTCAAGGTAGTCAACGACGACAGGAGAACCGGGCGCCAAACTCGTCTTCACCCAAGGCTTGACTTGCAACCCTTTCTTGACGGCATTGCGTGCAAGCAAACCTGCTCCGATCATAACTGTCGGGTTGGAGGTGTTGGTGCAACTGGTGATAGAGGCAATCACAACGCTACCGTGTCGCAAAGCAAATTGTTGACTGTCAAGGCTAAGCCAAACTTGTTGAGTGGGGACTTGGGAGTGGGAACTGACAGTTTCGGTAGAGACAAAGCCACCATCCGTCTCCAGACGCTGAAGGGCTTTTTCTTGATTTGCTTGCGGGGTAGTTGTTTGAGAGCCTTTTGGCAACATCGTAGGCAAAACTTCCCAAAACTGCCGTTTCACTTCCTTAAGGCGAACCATATCGTGCGGTCGGCGAGGTCCAGCCATCGTGGGTTCAAGTTGTGAAAGGTCAACTTCAAGGACATCTCTGTAAGTCGGTTCAACGCTCTCGTCGTAGAACAAACCTTGTTCCTTGCAATAGCGCTCCACCAAGTCAACGAGTTCCTCAGAGCGACCGGTCAAACGCAAGTAGGCGAGAGTTTCCTCGTCAACGGGGAAGAAGCCGCATGTAGCGCCATACTCAGGAGCCATATTGGCGACAGTTGCCCTGTCGGGCAAACTCAGCAACTTCAAACTCGGTCCAAAGAACTCAACGAACTTGTCCACGACGCCTTTCTTTCGTAGCAGATGCGTTACCGTCAACACCAAATCCGTTGCCGTCACGCCTTCACGGAATTCTCCGACCAACCGCACACCAACGACTTCGGGGATGCGCATGTAATAAGGTTGACCGAGCATGACTGCTTCCGCTTCAATTCCACCGACACCCCAACCCAAAACGCCCAATCCGTTGACCATCGTCGTGTGCGAATCGGTGCCAACAAGGGTATCTGGGAATGCAACGGTCTCGTCGCCGTCCCTTACCGTTTGAACAACTTTAGCGAGATACTCAAGATTGACTTGGTGGATGATGCCAGTCCCCGGCGGGACAACACGGAAGTTTTGGAAGGCTTGCTGTGCCCATCTCAGCAAAGCATAGCGTTCGGCGTTGCGCTCATACTCCTTCGCCACATTCAGAAGAAAAGCATTCGCCGTCCCGAAGTAGTCCACCTGAACGGAGTGGTCAATGACCAAGTCAACGGGCACAAGTGGGTTGACTTTCTTTGGGTCACCACCGAGTTTGGCGACTGCTGACCTCATAGCCGCTAAGTCCACGACACACGGCACGCCGGTGAAGTCCTGAAGCAAGACACGAGCAGGCATGAAGGCAATTTCACGCCCTTCAGGCTTCGGTTGCCAGTTCGCCAAAGCCTTGACATCATCTTCGGTAACGATGTAGCCATCGCAATGTCGCAACAAGTTCTCCAGCAAAACTCGGATGGAATAAGGCAAACGAGCGATATCGGTGATGCCTAACTCCTGCAATCGCTGAAGTCGGTAAATCGTCACACTTCCGTCACGAAGTTGGAGCGTCGCTTTTGCCCCAAAAATGTCCTGCCTAACAGCCATGCTTTAGCGCCTCCCCTTGCGAAAGTTTTGTTCCGAACAAAAATGTAGCACAAGGTGACAAACTTTTGGACAGACCCAGCAAAGGAGGTGTGAAAGGGATGGCGGTCACTTACGAAGTCGTCACTCAGGTGGTTGAGGTTGAGGAGGTGCCAGAGAAAATGCCAGAAAGCCCTTGGCACAACCACAATGTTAGGCAGTTGGAAGATTTGCTGAACGAAGCAGTTTCATCCATGCAAGGTGCTGTTGTCTTCCGAGACATCTACTTCAAGTTTGGTGACCGAAAATATGCCCCTGATTTGGCAGTTGTCCTTCAAGGTTCGCCCCCCATTGAGAAGTTGGGGATGATTTACAAAGTGCCTGAGGATGGACCTGCACCCGATGTCATCGTTGAAGTAGCCGTGAGCGCTAAAGCACTCGGTGAAGCGTTGGGGGAAAAGGCAAGGTTTTACGCAGAACTTGGCGTCAAAGACTACTTGGTCGTTGAAGCCCCGCCCAATACCCCCTTGCAACTTTGGTTCAGCAAACCCGCTTCAGGCGAAAGACCAAAGGCTGTCACCGAAGCGACTTTGGAAAGTTTGGGCGTAACTTTCCGCGCGGAAGGAACGACGATTAAGGCATTTGACAAAGAAGGCAAAGAAATCCTGCCACCAAAACTTCAAGTCCTGATGCTGAGGGAGGATTTGAGGCGGGCATCTGAGCAGTTGGCTCAAGCCCTTGAGCAATTGGCTCAAGAGCGGGCTAAACGCGAGGAACTTGAACGAAGGGTTGCCGAGTTGGAGCGGAAGTTACAGCAAGGTGACAAAATTTGAATACCCCCCTCATGGGAGGGGAATCGCACAGAAGGAGGTGAAACGAGATGAGGCGATGGGCAATTTGGTTGATTTCCGTTGCAGTAGCACTACTCTTTTTCGTCTTGGGTGGGTGCGGTGGCAGAAGCAATGCCCCATCTCCCGATGACATTGACGAGCATGTCATCGTTCATCCAATCCCAACCGATGGCGGGCGCGGTTGCTCTGTGAGCACCTCCGACCCGACAAATTACGCTTTGGCTGGTTGGAAATTACCTTCTGGTGGCATCACTTATCGGGTTAACCCAAGAGGAGTAAGAGTTCCGTCAGGTTACTCGTTGACTACCGACCAAATCGTTCAAGCCATCAAAGATTCCTTCGCTGTTTGGTCGGAAGCGAACACCGCTTTTGTGTTCAACTACGGTGGGATAACGAGGGCGCAGGCAGGACGATTAGACGGGATTAACGCAATTTCGTGGCGAAGGTTGCAAGCAGGAGCACTCGCCGTCACTTATGTTTGGGTCTCACGGGCAACGGGGCGAGTGGTTGAAGCCGATACTGCCTTCAACAACCTCTATGCATGGTATGACTTCAGCGTGCCCGATGGTTACACTGCGGACAACTACTGTCCTGCCCGTCCCGTCGCTTACGATATCCGCAACATCGCTACCCACGAGTTTGGTCACTGGATTGGGCTGGCAGACCTATACAGCATTGCCGACAAAGATGCGACGATGTATGGCTACGGAGATGTTCAAGAGTTGAAGAAGCGAACATTGGCGACAGGCGATAGAAATGGGGCACAAATGTTAACGCCTTAAAGCGTCACAATTCGTCCTGCAACTTTTTGACCATCCGCACCCAAACGCCCCAACCTTTTCCGACTTCTTCAAAGCCCAGTCGGCGATACCATTCCCTTGCCTTCCAGTTACCTTCGCCGACCCAAAGGCTTGCGTAATCGCATCCTTGAGCCCTTGCGTAATCCAGCGCTGCCATCATCAACGCCCTTCCGACGCCCTTACTTTGCCAGTCTTTGCGGACGACGAGTTCATGGATTTCGGCAGTTCGGCGCTGATACCTTCTGTCCCACCAATCGGAGTGAACGCTGACGAACCCAATTAATTCGCCGTTCGCTTCAGCAACCAAAAAGCCATTCGGGTCACCATCGTAAAGCCACTCTAAGTAGTCTCGTATGTCCTCTTCCGTCCGCTCAGCGTATTCTTCAAGCCCTTCGTAACCTGACTTGTAAACCTCAATCAAGTCCTCCAGTTCCTTTCGCTTTGCTGGTCGGATAACGAAAGCGGGTTGAGTTGGCGGTTCAGCGACCTTTTGGCTCATCTCACAATCACCCCATCGGATTTTAGGCACAGCAGAAAAAAGGCAATGGCAAATATTGGCACAACCGTTCGTCGTCTGTTGAAGGCAAAAAACCCTGACCGTCCTTTAACGCTCACCAAACTTCCTCAAAGAGCAACAACCCACCCAAAACGGAGGCGGCAGCGTATGCGCACAAGGCTCTCAATGAAGCAGCACTAACTTCTGGGTTCGCACCGAAGATTGAGGCAGTGACCTGTAAAGCGGAAGCGAGGGCTGGGAAGAAAAGTGGGAAAGCAGCGACCGCAAGCAACGCCATTCTACTTTGAACTTTCGCCAACATCGCTCCCAAAATCGTCCCCAAAGCAGCCATCGCCACCAAAGTCACTGCAACCGTGAAAACGAAAACCATCGCGTTTTTGACGACCAAGCCCATGAGCGTGATGAAAAGCGGGATGGCGATTAAAGCGACCAAAACGAGCAAGGCAAAATTGAAAGCCATCTTGCCGACAAAAACCGCTGAAGGTTGTGCGTTGAGGCGAAGCAAGTTATCGGTGCGGGCATCAACTTCTTTGGTGAAGGTTCGCCCCAAAGCCGTTATCGCCGCGAAAAAGAGGATGACCCAAAGCAAACCTGCAGCCAATGTGGGTTCACTGCGCAACGAACCAACGCTCAAACTAATGAGCGTCAAGGATATGAGGGCGAAAGCCAAAGTCGTGACCACTGCGTGCCTTGTCCGCCACTCGCTTTGAAAGTCCTTTTGAGCGATTGCGAAAACTTGTATCAACCAAGACGATTGCCGAAAAGTCTGCCTTCTTTCTTCCTGCACCCTGCACTCCGCACCTTGCACCTTCCGTTCATCGGTTTTTGCCCAGAATGACTTGTTGTTCGCCATAACCGACATCCCTTTCATCGTTTGTTGCAATGACAACAATGCCCCTTCGCTTTTGCTCAGCGATGAGTTCAGCGACAAGTTGTCGTCCTTGTTCATCAAGCATCGCTGTCGGTTCGTCCAAAAGAAGAGCCATCGGTTCGTGGATGAGAGCCATAGCCAGTTTCAGCCGAAGTTTCATGCCCGAAGAGAACTCACGGACAAGTTGATTTTTCGCATTTGCCAAGCCGACCCTTTCCAGCCATTCGCCGACATTTTCCGCTGGAACTCCGCGCAAATTGGTGACCAGTTTCAGGTTCTCTTCCGCCGTCAACTCTTCGTAGGGTTCGCAATCGGGCAGAACTGCACCGAGCAAAGGTCGTGCCTTGACAGGGCTTAAATTGAGTTCGTCACACTTCCAAACCACTTGCCCTTCCGTCGGTTGCAGCAACCCGCACAAGAGCCGCAACAAAGTTGTTTTGCCCGAACCGTTTGGACCGAGTATGACTAAGCCTGTCCCTTGCGGCACAGTAAAGGAAAGGCGACGGAAAAGCCAACGCCTACCGAAGGCTTTTCCCAAGTCCAAGCACTGAAGTGTTATCATGGAGCACCAAACTCCCTTCGGTTCGCATTTTGGGCTCGGAAAAAGTTTCGCACCAAACTGGAGGGATTGCTATGCGGCTTTACACTAAGCGAGGCGACAACGGGATGACAGACTTGATGGGTGGAAGGGTGAGGAAAAACCACCCCCGCGTTGAAGCCTATGGGACGATTGACGAACTCAATTCGGTTCTGGGAATGGTTCGCACCGTCTTGGCGGACAAGCGACTTGCGCGGATGGTTGAGAGAGTCCAGCGTGACCTATTCGTCATCGGCGCTGAACTCGCTACTTCCCCTAAACTGCAACCGCCGATGAAACTTTCAAGGGCAAGATTGAAGGCATTGGAACGGCAAATAGACGCTTTTCAGCGTGAAGCACTGACGCCACGCCTTTTTGTTTTGCCAGGTGGTTCTCCCGTCGCTGCTCTGGTTCATTTCGCCCGAACAGTTTGCCGACGGGCAGAGCGATGTGTCGTTGCTCTTTCAGAAAGAGAGCCGGTTCGCCCCTTGGTGCTGCAATATTTGAACAGGCTTTCGGATTGGCTTTTCGCTTTAGCCTTGGTCATAAACAAGCGTGCTCAAGTTGAAGAAACTCTATGGGAGGGTCGGCGGAAACGAAGTGGAAAGGCTTGTTAAAATTGGGTTGAGGGTTGTGCGTTACGAGTTCAAAAGAGATGCTCAATTCTGAACTTGCTGCCTACAACGCAACGCACAACCCATAACGCTCAACGCTTTTGGAGGTGATGACGAAGATGAAGGGGAAATGCTCAGCATGTAACTCGCAATTCATAACGCTTCTCATTGCTCTCTCATTGCTCGCCATCTTTCCTTTCTGGCGGCAAAGTAATTCGGCGCCACCGCCTAAGGAGGAGAAGAAAACTCCTACCCCAGAACCAAAGCCTGTGCCTGGTGCGCCAATAATCGCACCACCACAGCCACAACTTGAGGAAGGAATCCCTGCCGGCGAGTTTTTCGCTATCGCTTTCAGACCTGACGGGCGCTATTTGGCAGTTAGCGCCCGTTGGTCAGCGCGGTTCGGTGCGCACGAACAGCGAACCGTTGACATCCTTGATGCCAGAACCGGCAGGTTGGTCGGATACTACCTGCCCAACCGATTTTATGAAGGCATCCAAACCGCTCTGGCTTTCAGCCCAGATGGTCGTTTTTTGGCGACGGGAGGGATGGATGGTCGCGTTTACATTTGGGACACGAAAACGGCTAAGTTGTTGCGTGTCCTGACCTTTATGGCGCCACCAGGTCCCGTTGAGACCTTAGCCTTCAGCCCCGACGGAAATTACCTTGCCATCGGCGGAAGGGACGGGCGATTGAGGATTTACCGAAGGACAGGCAAGGACTGGTCTCAACCCATGCTCATCTTCAACCGACAAATTGTCAAGGGAGAGTTGACGGAACCGACACCAAGGTTGCCAGCCAAAGGCATATTGAGCCCAAAGGAACGGAATGAACTGGAGAGGTTGCTTGACACGATGAGGCTCAAAAACCCGCCTTTTGTCAAAGCGGTCGCTTTTGATCCCAAAGGTCGTTGGCTTGCTGTCGCCGGAACTGGTGAGGTCATCGGTGATAAGGAAGGCATCGTCGTGCTCTCGTTCCCGCCCCAGAAAAATTCCCGACCAGTTGCTGTTTTGCGAGGACATGCAAGGGATGTGAATTGGGGGTTAAGGGTCGGGACGCAACTGAAACCGCCTGTGCCTTGGGTTAACGACCTTGCCGTCTCCCGCGACGGTCGCTACCTCGCTTCTGCGGGTTGGGACGGAACGGTCAGAATTTGGGACATGACCACATTCAGGCAAATCCGAAAACTTGAATCGCCCAAGACGCCTACAGGGCGAATCGCTACCCGAATTTACAACGCTTGCGCTATCAGTCCTGACAACAGGTATGTCGCTGCTGGTGGCTTTGGCAACCGAGTGGACATTTGGGAACTGGCTACAGG
>Ga0197142_1004460_pt1 | contig 11309 bp, 7 predicted proteins | sample GBS60_MetaG_FD_148614 | JGI IMG/M metagenome (GOLD analysis project Ga0197142, IMG submission 148614) | Sediment microbial communities from Great Boiling Springs, Gerlach, Nevada, United States - GBS 60_MetaG | ecosystem: Environmental > Aquatic > Thermal springs > Hot (42-90C) > Sediment... | reverse complement strand
ACGGTGAGCATTATTGGACCAACCTACGGCTGTTTTAATTCGCCTTCCGACTTGCACGAAATCAAGCGGCTTGTTCAAGGCGTGGGCGGAAAAGTGAAGCGCGTCTTTCCGATGGAATCCCGTCTTGCCGATATTTCCGACCTCAAACACAGCGACGTGATTGTGGTGATGTATGAAGAGTTCGGTAAAACACTCGCCGAAAAATTGGGTCGCCCAATTCTTTATGCACCATTTGGGCTTTACGAGACTGAAAATTTTATTCTTCAGTTAGGAAAGTTGTTGGAAAAAGAAGCCGAAGCCAAAGCCTTTCTTGCCGAAGAAAAACGCACCACGCTGAAACTGATTTGGGACTTGTGGCGCGGTCCGCAATCGGAGTGGTTTCCGACAGTCAACTTTGCCGTTTGCGCCTCGCAGACCTACGCCAAAGGGTTGAAAAAACTTTTAGCCGATGAACTCGGCATGACTTGTCTCTTCGCGGAAAATTCGGCAACGGCGGATAACTCCGAGATTCGCAAGCGATTGCAAAGCACTCCGCCGCAACTGATGTTCGGCAGAATTGTCGATAAAATTTATTTGAGTGAAGTCGGTGCGAAAACGTATTTCATTCAGTCGGGCTATCCGGGTCCGTTTGTGCGGCGTGCGTTAGGAACGCCGTATATGGGCTTTTCGGGCGCGGTGTATCTTGTGCAAGAAATTGTGAACATTCTTTACGACACGCTCTTTCAGTTTTTGCCGTCGCATAAAGTTGATTCGGATTCGTTAGAAAGCGATGTGCCAATGGAATGGACAGCGGAAGCCAAAGCGGTGCTGGCAGAGCGAACCAAGCGTGCGCCGTTTATTTCTCAAATTTCGTTCAGCCGCGACCTCAAAAAGAAAGCCGAGCGTCAGGCGCGTCTTAAAGGGTTAAGTGTCGTTACTGCAGACATCGTCTCGGAAGTGCGTTAAACTTTCTTCAAACTGGCTTGTGAGAGTTCCACTGCTGTTCTTGATACTTGCGATGTTTTTGCTTGGGTGCAAAAAGGGCGAGCGTGCGCAACGTGAACTTGATTCGCTTTACAGCAAAGCCTATTTTCAAAAAACCAACGGCGACCTCGAGCTGGCAATTGAATCCTTCCAACGCTTGATTGCCCTTGATACGCTTCGCGCCACCACCTACCGCCTTGAACTGCTCTCGATTTACGAACAAACCGGCAATTTCAGAACGGCACTTGCGCTTCTTGATTCGCTTCCGCCCGTTGATTCGCTTCAAGCCAAACGGCTCATCTTCCTTTCCTTGCTTGGCGAAACCGACGCGCTGAAAAAATATCTGCGAAAAAAATTTCCGCTCACGCCCGCAGATGAACTTCTGCTTGCCGAACTTTACCTGAAAGAAAAAGACTATGACCGTGCGCAATTTCATCTTGCCGCTGTCAGCCAATCGAGCCATGTGCTTGCCGCAATTGAGGCACTTGGAAAATTAGCCATGCTCTTCGATGGCTATCGGCAAAACGGCGCAGATAGTAGCGCATTTTTTTTGCGCAAACTTTCCGCAGTGCTGACCAAACGGCTTCGCGAACAGCCGCCACTTCATGAGCAATTTGAGCTCCTTTACCGCAGTGCCGAGATTCTTTCGGACTACGACGAGTTCACTGCCGATGCGGATTCGCTCTTTGAACAAGCTCAAAAATGCTTGAGGCGATTCAGTTGGCGCGGCGCAAATCCTGACATCCTTTTGGCTTGGACTACGCTGCTGCGCAACACACTCGGAACACCCGAAAACCAATCGCTTGAACGAGCCCTCTTGACCTGTCGCATCAGAGAGCATCGGCTGGGCGAAGCCTTCGCCACATTGCTTCTTGGAAAGTGCCACAACTACTCTCCCTCGCGCCGCATAAACTTGCTCACCAAATCGCTCGAACTCTTTGAAGCACTTCCCTATCCTGAACTTCCTGACAAAATCAGCCTGCAACTTGATGATGCCATCAATGAACTGCTTGCGTTGCTTTTGGAGCAAGAACGCTTGCTGGAAGCCTTTGAAATTTCTGAACGGTTGAAAACACTCAAACAGCGTTTCGCCTTGAAGCCTTTGAGGACACCGCTCTCGCCCGACTTTGAAGAACTCAACCGCTTGCAAGGCGATATTTGGGCAGTTGCTATTGCGAGAGATTCACTGGCTTTTTTGACGAATGATGCAGAGCGCATTGACCGCGTGCAACGCTTCTCGGAAACGCTTTCTATCAAGCAAGGTGAGTTCTATCAAAAGTTCATGGAGTTGAAGTCAAAAGCCCCTGCCGAAGCCGAATGGTTTTTTCCGAAATCTATCACGCTTGCTGAAACCCAACGCCTTTTGAAGCCTGATGAAGTCTTGATTCAACTGATGTTTGGCGAGGCGAAGTCCTATTTGCTGGTAATTACGGAGAGCAACACGCATGTGCTGTCGCTTGCAATCACGCACGCGGAGATGAAAGAATTGTTCAAAATACTGCGCTTTGAGCTCTTGAACGGCTTGCCGTTTGATTCCACGGATGTGATTCAGAACGAGGCACGCCGCACTTTAACGGCGTTGGTTTTTGAGCCGCTCTTGCCCTTTATCTCTGAACGCGCAACGGTGTATGTAATGTCGAACGCGCCATGCCCGATTCACATTTTGGGCAAAAGGAATCTTCTCGGCGAAACGCATCAGGTCTCTTATCTCACTTCGGCAAAGCAACTCCAACGTGCTAACTTTGCAACGAGTCGAGGTGCACCGCCAATACTGACGCTTGATGAGATTGACGTTGTGCCTTTTGACCTCTCGCCGCAAGAAGCCTTGCTTGAATGGGGACGACTTGACGAAACGACCAAATCCATTTGCGCCACGCTCACGTATCCGCTTGCTGAATCCTATTGCCGCTTCGCTCAAGCTCAATCAGCCCGAAATCAATACACTTGGATAAACGTCTCGTGTTATGGCAAATAGGTTCAAACTGGTAATTGTTAAATCAACGGCGTGGATGCTTGCGCCTGTGGTTGCATTGGTGCTTTCTATTGTGCTAACGCAAGTGCCGCTGTTCAATACGCTCGGCTATGAATCGTCGCTTGCGATGGGTGTGGTGTTACCGTTTTTTCTTGGATTGCTGGCGGCGACGGCGCTTTCTCCCGCAGAAAAATTCTCTTCGGCACTCTTTGCACTCCTTTCGCCACCGCTCGTGATGCTCGTGAATATGCTCTTTGTGCGAAACTGCTCCTACCTTGAAGGGCTTGGATTCTACGCGCTTTCAGTTGGCATGGGCGGGCTATTTGCTTATTCGCTCATGCGTTTTCTGAAATCGCTGAACATCAAATTCGCAGTCGTGTTGTATGTGAGTTTATATGTTGGAATTATCCTTCTGCCGACACTGTATCGCTTTTACTTAACGCCACAAATTTTCTTCTTCAATCACCTCTTCGGCTTTTTTTCAGGTGCAATCTATGACGAGGCGATTGAGTTGGAATGGCGATATGTGCTCTTCCGCGCGGAAACCCTACTGCTTTCTGCTTTCCTCTTGCTTTATTCATTTCGCGAAAAATTTTCAAGGCGCGATTTAATTGTGCTGACGATTTCCTTTGCGCCGCTCATCTTGCCGTTTGAACTTGGAAGCGATGAATTTGGCTTCACTTCGTCTCACGCAATGCTCTCGCGAGTGCTTGTGCCGATTGATGCCGATGGCTACTGGCGCATGAGCATTCAAGCCGATTCACTCAAACGCAAACGCACTCACGACCGATTAGAAGCCGAACTGCGCGACCTCAAAAAAACACTTGCGCTCGATTCCTTACCCAATGTCTCGATTTTCATTTATCCCAACGCTGATGAAAAACGCAAATACACGGGCGCAGAAAATGTAGAATTCACGAAAACATGGCGCAATGAAATTCACATTACCGAACAAAGTTTCTCCTCCACCATTCGTCACGAACTTGTGCATATTCTCTTTGCGCGATTCGGCATTCCACGACTCGGACTTTCCAACAGCATTGGGCTGGTTGAAGGCATTGCCGTTGCATTTGAAACGCCTGATTTTGATTGGACGGTGCACGAACTTGCCGCCGCCATTCTCAAGAACAACCTTGCACCGCAACATCTTGAATCGCTTTTAGGCTCGTTTGGATTTTGGACAGGACTTGGGGCAACGAGTTACACCTTGATGGGCTCATTTGTGCGCTACCTTGTCGAGAGCTACGGCATTGAAAAGTTCAAAGCAGTTTATGCCGATAGCGACTTTATGCGTGCCTACAACAAGCCTTTAAGCGGATTGATGATGGAGTGGAAAGAGTTTCTTGCCTTGCAACCTGTGCCGCCTGCGCTCGATTCTGCTGTGGTTTATCGCCATAAGCGCAAAACGATTTTTCAAACCGAGTGTCCGCACCGCGTTGCCGTTGAGCTCAAATACGGCGCAAAGGCTCTTTCTGAAAAGCGATACAAAGAGGCTCAAAAACGATTTGCAACCGTGCTTTCGCTGACCGATGGGAAAAACACGAGAGCCGTGCAAGGTTATTTTTCTGCGTGCTTGTTACAAAACTTGTTGGATTCACTCGCGCTTGATGATGTGTTCCGCAAAGCCGATTCGCTCGTGCGCCGACTTGAAAAGCCTGAACCCGTGTTGTTTAGCCTCGCAAATGCGATGATATGGACGCGTTTCGGCTCACACGATTCCGTCAAAAGTATTTTGAATCGTGTCAAACAAGCCTCGCTTTCGTTCAACTACGACTACGCGATTGCCTTGCGTTTAGAAGCTCTTGATAGGGGCTTTAATCCCACTTACTTTTCACCGCTTTTATCCAATTCAGAGCGCGACGAGCTTCTTGCTCGTGAGTTAGAAACGGCGAAAGATTCTTCTGCCAAAGCCTTCATCACCTTTTTGAAGGCAGAGCGATTGCTTGCGCAAGGTAAGGATAGCAGTGCTATCGCTTTGCTCATCACGCTTCCTGTGTTTGAACGCGCTGAACTGGAATTTCAACGCCGATACGACACGCTCGAAGCCTTGCTTCGTTTAGGCAGAACGAGCGATGTTCCTAATGCTATCGCACACGCAAAAGAAAGCGCAAGTCGCTTTGTTGCGAAACGCCGAAAAGAAGAAGCCATTGAGTCCTTACTTGCACTCTATGGTTGGGGAAGCAAGTGAGTCGAGTGCTGTTTTGAAGACCTCATTCCAATTGCTCCGTTCTCAAATCTTCTAAATAGGGGCGCAAGGCATCTTCCGATTTCTTATTCCACTCCAAGATATTCCGCTTGAATGTCATCATGCTTGCGTAGACTTTTTTGGCTAAGGGGTCTTTGGCGGTTTCTTCTTCGGCAACTTCTGTGGCAAGTCTTTTGAGTTCCATCAGAACTTCCTTTGGGAACTCTTTGAGTTGCACTTTGTCTTCGTTGAGAAGCTTTTGCAGATAGATATGATTTTGCGCTTCAAATTCGGAAAGAACCCAAATGTTGGTGCATGCGGCGGCCACTCGGATAATTTCTTGCAAATCGCTGGGTAGTGATTCAAAAGCCTTTTTATTGACGATGAGTTCGAGTGCTGTGCCTGGTTCGTGCCAGCCGGGGTAGTAGTAATACTTAGCGACTTTGTGTAGTCCAAGTTTGTAATCGTGGTAAGGCCCAATCCACTCGGTGGCATCAATGACGCCGCGTTCGAGGCTCGTGTAGATTTCAGGTCCTGCAATGGTAACGGCTGAACCGCCGAGTTTCGTAATGACTTTTCCGCCCCAGCCCGGAATGCGCATCTTCAAGCCTTTGAGGTCACTGACAGATTTAATTTCTTTATTGAACCATCCACCCATTTGCACGCCGGTGTTGCCGCACAAGAAGGGAATCACGCCATGTGGTGCATAGGCTTCTTCCCACAGTTCTTTTCCGCCGCCGCTATAATACCACGCATTGAACTGTTGTGCGTTCATGCCAAAAGGAATAGACGCAAAGAGTGGTGCTGATGGCACTTTGCCTGCCCAATAATAAGCCGCACTATGTCCCATTTCGGCTGTGCCCATACTAACCGCATTGAAAACTTCTAATGCTGGCACTAACTCACCCGCACCATAAACCTTGATGCGCAGTCGCCCGTTCGACGCACTATCAACCCATTGCGCAAATTTTTCGGCACTTTCGCCCAGCACAGGGAACTTCGGCGCCCAAGAGGTCACCAATTTCCAGTTGTAAGTCTTGCTCTCGACCACGCTGCTCGTTTCTGGCTTCGAGTCCTTCTTCGAGTCCACATGGCACGAAGAACTCATCAGAAGAAGCACGCACCACAGCGCAGGTTGGCAAATAGCAAAGGGTATGCGCATGGTTGTTTTCTTGATAGAGTTAGTTTAGAATATAACAGAGCACCAGACAAATAAAAACTTGACAGGGACGATGTGGCTTACTCATGATGCTCTTCAACAATTAGCGCACTTGCGCGAAGGCTTTCTCAAGACTGCCAATCACTCAAGCGATTATTGGACATCGGAAGATTTGCTCACGCTCTACGACGAAACCTTCGCTGAGCGCATCGGATGGAAATGGAACTTTGTGCTTGAAGACCTTGAACGGCGCAGTTGGCAACTGCCCGAAGGCACGCTTCTCGACTGGGGGTGTGGCACTGGCATTGCCTCGCAGAAAGTCTTACAGAGCCCAATCGCCTCTGCTGTTTGTACGGTCTCGCTCTTTGACCGTTCTGCGTTGGCGGTTGGCTTTGCTTCAAGAAAACTTGCACATCTTTTTCCGCATCTCAACATCATGCAAGGCGATTTACAAGATGCCGCAACCGTTCTCATCAGCCATGTGTTGAACGAACTTACTGACCAACATCTTTCAGATTTGCTTCATCGCTTGAAGAAAGCAACAGCAATTCTTTGGGTTGAGCCGAGTCAAAAGCAAATTGCCATGCGCTTAATCGAAGTGCGTGAAGCCTTGCGCAAAGATTTTCATCTGGTCTCGCCTTGCCCGCATCAACACCCGTGCGGAATGCTGGCTCCTGAAAACGCACGCCACTGGTGTCATCACTTCGCCAAGCCGCCAGCTGAAGCCTTTACAGAATCAAAGTGGGCGAAATTTGCTGACGCATTCAAGATTGACTTACGTGGCCTCTCGCTTTCATATCTGGTCTTGGATAAGCGCCCGGTGCCGCCGCTTCCGCCCAAGACAAAACGGCGAATCGGAACCATGCGACTCTACAAAGCCTCGGCCGCACTGCTTCTCTGCGATGAACATGGCGTTAGAGACACAGAACTTCGCAAGCGCGATTTGCCCGAAGTCTTCAAAGCCATCAAGAAAGGCAACATCCCGTCGCTTTTTTCGGCAGAAATCACGCATGGGCGTTTGACTATGCTGAACCCTGTTTGATGTCGAGGTCGGCAATCGCTTCCAGTGAAGGCTCTTCGTGAGTTACACAGTGAATTGCACCAAGTCCCCAAATTAAATCAACGCAATCAATGCCTTGCACGCGCCGCGTCGGAAAACACTTCTGCAAAATCTCTAAGGCTTTAAGGTCATTGGCACAGCGATAAGTCGGCACCAGCACCACATTGTTAGCGATGTAGAAATTGGCGTAACTCGCAGGCAAACGTTGCCCTTGCTCATAAACTGGTGCAGGCATGGGAATCGTGATGATGTTGAACGGCTTGCCGTCTTGGTCAGTAAAGGTTTTGAGCCGTTCATAATTTTCCATTAAGGGTTCGTAGTTCTCATCGCTCTTATCTTCTTCCAGCGCCGTTACGATGGTGTCGGGGCTTACAAAACGCGCAATGTCGTCAATGTGCCCGTCGGTGTCGTCTCCTGCAATGCCGTTGCCAAGCCATAGAATTTTGGTAGCGCCAAGGTAGTCTCTAAGGTAGGTCTCAATGTCGCGTTGTGTCAGGTGCGGATTGCGGTTTGGGTTTAAGAGACATGAAGTTGTGGTGAGCAAACAGCCTTTGCCGTTGACATCAATTGACCCGCCTTCTAAAACGATATTGGGATAGAAGACAGGTAACTGTTTGCATTCAGCAATGCGTGTGGGGATAGCATCGTCCAAATCAAACGGGGGATATTTGCCGCCCCATGCGTTGTAGCCCCAATCAATGATGGCTTTTTCGACCGTGTTACCATTACGGCGCAAAACAAACATAGGTCCATGGTCGCGACACCACGCATCATTGGTGGGAAATCGGTGATAGTGAATGTTCGGAATAGCGTCGCGCACAATGCCGCTTCGGGCAACCATGTTGCGCACGTCGGATTCCATGTCTTCATTGAGCACGTTGATATGCACTTCTTCATGCGGGGCAAGGAATCGGAACAGTTCAATGAATGTTGTCCAAATCGGCTCAAGCGATTTGCCTGGCCATGTTTCAGACCGGTGAGGAAACGAAAACCATGTAGCTTCATGGTGCGCCCATTCTGGCGGCATAGCGTAGCCCAGTGCTCTTGGCGTCATGGATGCTTGCTGCATGTGAAAGTGTGGTGCAAAATTAGGAAAACATTTTCTGCGCCAGCAAAAACTCGCTGGCTTGGTGCAACAATTTTTCAAAAATTGCGTTTGCAGGTCTTGCGTAGATGTGAAAAAAGTCGTATCTTTGTGTCTCTCAAGAAAAAACACCGCGGGGTGGAGCAATTGGTAGCTCGTCGGGCTCATAACCCGAAGGTTGTAGGTTCAAGTCCTGCCCCCGCCACAAACAAGGGCGCAACTTGCGCCCTTTTCTGTTTCAGGGCTACCTAAGTCTCACTCTAACGCAGAGTCGCGTTGCGGCACAAGAGCGTCTTGCAAAGCACTCACAAACTACAAAAGTGATGCCAGCGAAAATCTTGATGATGCATTTCCACAAAGACTTGTGTAAGTTTGCCTAAAAACCTCTTCAAAACAAAATGAAACCAGTAGCGGTATTGCTGATGGGGTTGGGATGGGCAGTGCAGTTGCAAGCGCAGGTAGTGCTCTACGCACGGCAAGCTATGCCTGATGGACACTTCTTTGCTCCAAATGATCTTGTAGATGAATCAATAGTCTCAAATCTCAACGAGTGTTATGGCTTTCTTTATCAAGATGCAAGCAAAAAACGCTTGTGGCGTGTTGAGCGATTGTGTTGCGGGAAACTTTCCGACAACCTAAGCCAAATCAATGCTGCAAAAGTGACCTTCAAATATGATGCGCAAGGAAACTTAATTGAAAAAGCACAATTCAACGCACAAGGCAAACCGCAATCATTCACGCGCTTTCGCTATCAGCAAGGGCAACTGGTTGAAGAAGCAATTTTTGATGCGACCAACCAACTCTTCAGCAAAACGCAATTCCGCTACGATAAGGCTGGACGATTGATTGAAAAGACCTTTTTGGATAACAAAAATCGTCGTCAGAATACATCTCTCGGTTATGCCACCGAACGCCGCGAATACGATGCCAACGGCAGGCCTACGCTCGTGGCTTGGTATGATGAACTCGGCAATCTTTCCCGCAAAACTGCCACGCGCTACGACGATAAGGGCAACGCCGTTGAACTGCACCACGTCTTTTACCCTGATACCAGCGTCGTGGAAATCCACCAATTCAAGTATGATGCGGCTGGGCGATGGATAGAAAAAATTGAAACCGATTCAAAGAACACCTCGTTTCGCAAAACTACTCGCTGCTACGACAGCAACGGCAACCTCATTGAAGAAGCAACTTACGACAATCTGGGCAGGCTCGTAGATAACGCCGTTGAAATCGCTAAAACAGTAATAGACTACCATAAAGGCAAAAAAATCCGTGAGCGTGCCTATAATCACGCACATGTGCTGCGCACCGATGTTCGCTATAACGACTTCGGGCAAGTCTTGGAACGCCTACAATACGCCAGCGATGGCACACTGCTCGAAATCAAACGCAATCAATATGATGCCTTCGGCAACCTAATCGCAGAACATTACTTCACACACAATAACAAACAACAAGAAATACCTGTCGAAACACGACGCTACGAAAAAGGCAAACTCATCCAAAAAATTCGATACGATAAAACTGGAAAACCGATGTAAGTTTCTCCTAAAATCCTTGTATCTTTGCGTAACTGTTCAAACCTATTTTCACAACTAAACCAAAACTCACTCGTGGAAAGAACACTTGCTATTTTAAAGCCTGATTGCGTTCGCAAAAACCTAATCGGCGCAGTAATTGAAAAAATTGAAAAAGCAGGCTTCAAAATTATTGCTATGAAAATGACGCACTTAACCAAAGAAGTCGCAGGTGAATTTTATGCGGTTCACAAAGAACGTCCGTTTTACAATGAACTTGTAGAATTTATGTCAAGTGGAGCATGCATACCAATGATTTTAGAAAAAGAAAACGCTGTAGAAGATTTTCGCAAACTTATCGGTGCAACCGATCCCAAAAAAGCCGAAAAAGGCACAATCCGCAACCTCTATGCTGAGAGCATCGGCGAAAATATCATTCATGGTTCAGATTCAATTGAAAATGCAAAAATTGAATCAGCGTTTTTTTTCTCAACTGCAGAAATTGTCGCCAATAAACGCTAACGATAAGCAATTCTAAACAAAATTATCTACAAAATTTCAATCGCTTCTCGACTCTTTTCTGTAAAAAAAGAAAAGTTAAATTAGGCTTAACTCTCTCATGAACACAAAGAGGAAATGCCCTGCCTGCTATTTTCAAACATGCTTGTCTGATAGACTAAAATTTTCCTAAAAACTTAAATGAAAAAGAAAAACCTCTGACGTCAGGTAAGAAAAGTTTAGAGCATTAAACAAAATTAGAAATATAAAAAGTAAAAAGACAAAATCCTCGCCTAATTTTTATGTCTTAAATCTGAAGCCATCTCTTTTTTAAAACTAAATTATCTGTCCTAAAAATCAAGTTGTTTATCTTTAATTCTAAAATATCTAAATTTTAACCTAAATCATCAATTCTTAAGTTAGAATTTTGTATATTTAAATCTAAGTTATTTAGTGTTAAAGTTAAATCATCTATTTTAAAGTTAAAATGACCTAAACTTAAAATTTAATTACATATCTTTAAACTGGAATTATATATTTTAAAACTAAAAATTTTTAATTCTAATTACTGAAAGTTAAACTTGGAAGTTAAATCGTAATTTAAAGAAATGTATTAAGCTCAACAGTTATTGAAAAAAAGTGTTTGTTTTATTGATATGAAGATAACTCTGAAAGGATTTCAGGCAATAAAATTTAATTAAAGGTTTCTTATTTTTTTTTATCTCAAAGATTTATTCAAAGCGGACTTGCTCGGCAATCGCAAGGCGCATCGCATAGCGCGCAGGAATCCACCCTGATACCAACGCCGTAACCAGCACCAATAGCACTGCACCCGCAATCGTCAGATACGGCAAATGAATTTGAATCG
>Ga0197142_1004459_pt1 | contig 11310 bp, 14 predicted proteins | sample GBS60_MetaG_FD_148614 | JGI IMG/M metagenome (GOLD analysis project Ga0197142, IMG submission 148614) | Sediment microbial communities from Great Boiling Springs, Gerlach, Nevada, United States - GBS 60_MetaG | ecosystem: Environmental > Aquatic > Thermal springs > Hot (42-90C) > Sediment... | reverse complement strand
GCTTACTACATAGGCTTACCCTGTTGACTATACAAGCCTCCTCCTCTATCTCTCTTCCTTCTACCAAGTCCCAAGCTTATGATAACCATTAGGACACCTATGCTTGCTGCTATGGTACCTAGTTGTGCTATACCCCTAGACTCATTCCATACATCCAATGGTCCAGAGGTTAGGAATCCACCGAAGATAGAACTTACTATAACACCTACAGCAATAAGCACAGCACCTACAACAAGCATCCTTATATCCATACAAATTAAATAAGTACTCAAAGGATATTAACTTTTTTATATTAGGAATGAATAGTAGTATTAGGTGAATATAAGCTATGCCAACACATGGTTCTATAACTAAAGCAGGAAAGGTTAGGAGTCAGACACCTAAGCTACAGGCTAGACCAAAGCATAGCCCAATACCAAAAGTAAGGAACAAACGTAATTTCATAAAGAGGTTAAAGTTAAAGAGAAGAGTAGGACAGAACTGGGAGTTGATGGGTTTAGCAAGGTAATTAGATAGTTATATAGATATTAGATGCTGTATCTAATGTATACATCCCCCGCAATAACCTTTCTTATCCTTCCCTCATAGTTTAGCAGTAATGAACCATCGTCCTCATCTATGCCTATTGCATATCCTTCAATCCTCTCTTCCCTGCTTACAACACTAACCTTGCCTAATACCATATGCCTTTTAACCTCCTCAATGAACTCTGCCTTGTTATGGTGAAGCATATCATATATACTCTCAAACCATATTATAGTATCTGCAAGTAACCTTACCCTATCAACCCTCATGTTAAGCTCATGTATGAGTGTTGTTAAACCATAACCATATTTGTAATATACATCATTCTCTTGTCTTGCATAATCTGATATCCCCTTCTCTATGGTATCCTTACTAACATTAGCATTTATGCCTATTCCAATGATAGCATAGTGCATCTCATCCTGCTCTATACTTGCATCTACAAGTATACCAGCAACCTTCCTATAGTTTATTATAACATCGTTAGGCCACTTTATCTTTGCATTTAGATTATAGTTGCTGTTTATAGCATTACATACTGCTAGAGCACTAGCCAATGATAGCATTGATACACTGCTTATATGAATATCTGGTTTAACTATTAGAGAGAACCATATGCCTCCATGGGGTGATATCCAGCGCCTGGCAAGTCTTCCTTTACCCTTCAACTGTCTCTCTGCAACAACAAGTAAAGAGTGCTTACCTTGCTCTGCCAACCTTAATGCAATATCTTGAGTAGAGCTGACCTCATCATAGTATAGTATATCTTTAACCATTCTACTCTTACCTTCAAGCCTTTCCATTATCTCCCAAGGCAACAATCTATCTGGTATACTTAATAGTCTATAACCTACTCTTGGCTTTGCATCTATTATGTAACCATACTTACTCCTAAGCAATGATATGTACTTACATACACTAACCCTTGATACACCTAGTATATTGCTAATATACTCACCAGAGATGTATCCATCGTATTCCTTAAGCATCCTAAGTACCTTGATGTATCTGTTATCATATCCCATAGTATTGCTATGTATTAACTATTTATTAATAAGTATTGAATTGGAGTGAGTTGAATGGAATAAATAAGTATTAAGTATTAAGGAGTATATGCAAAGGGATGGATACTCTGATGATGAGATAAGATCTATACTTACAATGAGGAACATAGCAGTTGTAGGGATATCCAGGGATCCAAGTAAAGAGGCTCATATAGTTCCTAAGTACCTCATGGATAAAGGTTACAATGTTATACCAGTTAATCCTTATGCTAATGAGATACTTGGTAAGAGAGCATACAAGAGCCTTAAGGATGTTAATGAGCAGATAGATATAGTTGATGTGTTCAGACCATCTGAGCAGGTACATGCTGTAGTTAAAGAGGCTATAGAGCGTGGTAAGATTAAGGTAATATGGCTTCAGTTAGGCATATACAACAAGGAGGCTATTGAAGAGGCTGAGAGGCATGGGATAAAGGTTGTATACAATAGATGTATCATGCAAGAGCATAAGAGGTTATTCGGATGAGCAGAGAGGAAGAAGATGATAATAAAGATAAAAATAATAATGTTATTAATTTAATTAAAGATGCCTATAGAGATTCAAGGGTAATTGTGGATAAGGATAATGGTGTGATAAAGGTATATACACATGCAAACATGCTAAAGGTTGCTAGATCAGGGCTAAAAGATGTATTAGAATTAGCCTATACTACTGCAGAGCATCACCCATACTGGGCTATACTATACAATGCATCTGAGATAATTAACATACTGCTAGAGCACTGGGATGATGATCTTAGCAAAGAAGAGATAGAGGAGGTTGAGTGGAGGGCTAATGAACTAAAAGCAGCAATAGAGAGGCTTAAATAACTCATCCTATAATTATTTATTGTGCCAATAAGGTTAGGGTTAATAGGCAAGACTAATACGGGTAAGACAACATTCTTCAATGCTGCTACCCTAGCCTCTGCTGAGGTATCAACATACCCATTCACAACAAAACAGCCTAACTATGGTAAATCTTATGCTATAACATTATGTGTGCACAAGGAGTTTAATGTAAAGGATAACCCAAGGAACTCATTATGCAAGGATGGCTGGAGGTTCATACCTATAGAGATAATAGATCTCCCTGGGTTAATAAAGGGTGCATGGCAGGGAAAAGGGTTAGGCAATCAGTTCCTTGCAGTTGCTACTCAATCAGATGCATTGCTACATATAGTTGATGCCTCAGGTAGCATAGATGCTGCTGGTAGGATAACTGAGCCTGGTACGGGTGATCCATTGGCAGATATAGCAGATATAGAGGAAGAGCTTGTCATGTGGTACCTTAAGTTGATAGAAGGGAATAGAGATAAGATAGTTAAAGGTATTAAAGCAGGAGAGAGTATAAGTTCTGTCATAGCAAAGATACTTGCTGGCATAGGGGTTAAGGAACACCATGTTAGTACTGCTCTAAAGTTAAGTAATCTAGAAGGTAAGGATTTTGAGAACTTTAGTATGGATGATAGCAAGAGGTTTGCATGGGTATTAAGGGATGTATCAAAACCAACGCTGATAGTTGCTAATAAGATAGATATACCTACTGCAGCCGAGAACTTCAAGAGGATAAGAGAAGAGTACAAGGATATGCTTGTAGTACCAGCAAGTGCAGAGGCTGAGCTTACATTAAGGAGGGCTGAGAGTAAAGGACTTATAAGATATGTACCAGGTGATGAGAGGTTTGAGGTTATAAAGCAGGATGGGTTGAATGAGAGGCAGAAGTGGGCACTTAACTTCATAAGAAGGGATGTGCTAGGAGAGTATATGCGTACTGGTGTACAACATGCAATAAATGTTGCTGTCTTTAAGTTACTTAAGATGAACACAGTTTACCCTGTAGCAGATGTATCCAAGTTATCTGATAAGGATGGTAATGTTCTTCCTGATGTATTACTTTTACCAGCAGGCTCAACTGTAGAGGATCTAGCAAGACAGATACATAGTGAGTTAGCAAAGGGATTACTTTATGCAATAGATGCTAGGGATGGGCTTAGATTACCAGCAGATTACGAGTTGAAGGATAGGGATGTTATATCAATAGTATCTGCCTCTGCTACAAAGAGGAGAGGTTAATATAAGTTAATGATCATATTCTAACCAACCATCAGATGGATGAGTGATTAATATTCTAATATTTTAATTTATTTTAATTAATTAATGGATTATTACTTATCACTTTATCTTATCTTTCTTTGAGATGCTCCCAACCTCTCTCCTCTATCTCTACAAGTTTATCACCTTCTTTTAGGAAGACACCAGAGCCATACTCAACCTTACCTATTGCTATAGCATTGCATCCATTATCCCTTGCTAATCTTAGTACCTTATCTAGCATATCCGCCCTTACTGTAGCAACTATCTCGTACTCCTCTCCAGCATGTAGTACTAAATCCTTTAGATCAAGCATGTTATCTACTGCAAACCTTATTACATCTTTAGTTGTAGGTAGCCTCTCTATTATGAACCTCTTATTGCTTAACCTGCTCATTGTATGCAATGTTAATGCTAAACCATCGCTAGAGTCCATAGATGATGTTGCATACCTTGCTAATGCTAAACCAAACTTAAGCCTTGGTTCTGGTAATAGTACTCTATTAACTGCCATGCTCTTAAACCTTCTACTAGCCTTGAGTCTATCTTCATGCATTAGAAGTAGTAATCCTGCCTTAGTGTAGCCAAATGGACCAGATACTATTATAGCATCTCCATGCTTTGCACCATAGCGTTTAACATAACTACTACTATTATTATTACCATCCTTACGTTTACTACATAAACCTATCATACAACAGTCTATAACCAACTCTTTACCTTCATTAGTATCGCCCCCAACTATCTTTATACCAAACTCCTTCTCAGCCCTCTTAAATCCATAGGCTAAGGAGTATACATCTTTCTTACTTATTGAGGAAGGTAATGCTAATGATATAAGTGCGTATAAAGGCTTTATTCCCTTGCTTGCCATATCACTTACACATGCTACTATACTCTTCCTTGCTACTTGCCATAACCTCATCTGCTTAGGCACATCTGTACTCTGTACAAGCATATCACACTTCAGTGCTACACTTAAGTCTCCTAGCCTTACAAGATCAACATCATCATATAGCCTAGATATGCTCTTACCCTTGTACTTGCTTAGCCTAGATGTTATTATCTTAATTATATCCCTCTCTCCTAGCATCTTTACATGCCTCTACTATCTTATCCTCATAGATTTTATAAAGAGTATTTGTCTTATCCTTGTTTATTGATTCTACAGATAATCTTATTGCATGCTCTGTATTTGATCCCCTTACAAGTATCCATGTATGCTCATCTATTATAAACTTGGCACCATCTATGCTTATATGCTCTGAGTAATCATGCTCCTTGCTTACTATACTCTCTATAACCTTATTAACATCTATATAAGTGCTTATACTTACCTTGCCTCTCTTTGTATGATACCTTGAGTACTCAAGTATCTTATCTATATGCTCATATGCTTTAAGGATAAGCATAGATGCAAATATAGCATCTCTACATGAGTTAAAGTTACTCATTATAAAACCTGCACTACTACCTTCTCCTCCTATTATGCTATTATTGTTAAGCATACTCTTAACTACATTAGCCTCTCCTACCTTAGCATAGAATACCTTACAATTATATGATCTTGCTAGATCTCTTATGGAGTTACTTGTATCAACACTTACAGTTATACTATCATAGCCTCCATTACTTATTATTGGCGCTATACATAGTAGTAGAGTATCATCTGGGCTTAGAACCTTGCCTTGATTAATTACTACTAGCCTATCAGCATCACTATCAAATGCAAACCCTATCCCATTACTTGATGTGAGCATCTTTAATTCGGTTAAACTCCTTACAGTAGGGTCTGGTTCATTACTATCTATAACTACAATATCTTTAAATCCAATATTAGAGAGTATCTTTTGCATGTATCCTTTTACAGTCCCTATTGATGTATCTATAACAACCCTTGGTCTTGCTCTTGCTGCTACATCTATCCCCTTTATATTATCATTTATGAATTGTATAGAATCTCTGATATAATTTGTGCTGTGTATAATGTATTCTCTGCCTATACCTATGTTATTACTTTTGTTATTACCATTATTATGCATTACAGTACTTCCTTTACTTTCATTAACCCTTGCTAATATCTCCTTTAACTCTTCATCAAATATACATCTTCCATTAGTTATGAATTTTATACCATTCCAGTTCAATGGGTTATGTGATGCTGTTACCATTATACCTATGTTCTTATGCTCTCTACTCTCCCTTACAAGAACTGGTGTAGGCATTATACCAAAATTGTATACGTCTAAGCCTTTACTCCTTAACACTGCGGATGCTACCTTTGATATTAACTTGCCACTAGTTCTAGCATCGTATGCTAATACACATGAGTTATCTAATGCTATATAAGAGAACGCGCTTACATATGCTATGACATGCTCTAAATTAAGATCGTTAGGGAATACTCCTCTAACACCAGAAACAGATACCTTCATAACAAACAAATAATGTATAGTATGGTGTTACTAATAAATTAATAATGTTATGATATGATAAATAGATTAAGCATGCCTCGGTAGCTCAGCCTGGTTAGAGCGAGTGCCTCGTAAGCACTAGGTCGCGGGTTCGAATCCCGCCCGAGGCTATATCTATGTTTAGGAATCTATTTCTTTCAATTATGTTATATATTTGTAAGAATTCTTTTATCTTCTTTTGTATTCTATGCCTTAAAACATAAGCATAGTTAGGGTTCTCTAACTCAAATTTTTTAGGGTACTTTATGTACTCTAATTCCTTCTTACTAAATATGCCCATCTTACTAAATTTAGTAAGATACTTCTAATAAATGAATTGGTAAAGCCTGTATGTAGGAATAATTATCCTCTTTGGTTCATCATTTGTTTCTTCTATAGGCATGTTATCAACAATATGCCAAGGGAGACATCCTAATATAGTATAATAACTTCTAGATATATCTACATAGACCCATACATACCATGCATCTTTACTAACTTTTATGTGCCTATAAAGAAGTACAGGCAAAGTATTGGTAAGTTGCCTTGTTGTTTTTACTTCATTATATCTTATTACTTTATCTTTCTTTGCTATAAGATCCACATGTAAGCCATCTCCATACTTTACATGCCATCCTGCTTGCTCATATACATGCTTAATTATCTCTTCTCCTAGCAATCCTAGTTTAATACTCTTAAGATGTAGTTCCTTTGTTGCATTAAATGGATCAAACTCATATAAGAGTTTATTAGCCATTAACCTTGCCCTTTTGCTTGCTATACTATAGAGGGATCTGGGTATTCTAATCATAATAGTTTATGTAACATGGAGTCCTACGGTGTCCTACCTAAGAATTCTTCTACATTAATAAATACTGTATATGCCCTAGATACTCTCTTACATCCTAACTCCAATAATAGGTTATAGTATTTCTTTATGCTTCTATTATCATTAAGCCCTGTAGCCTCCCTTATTATATTAATAAATATAGTCTCAGGGATCTCCTTTGTAATCTGCTCTTCTACTAGGCACCTTCTTATCTTTGCTATCTTTGCCTTAATATCTGCCCTTATAGAACCTTGCATATAATTTGCTGCATGATGCTGCATGTTATTACTATTCCTTAATACCTCTGCTTTTATCAACTCCATTATATATCTATTAAATCCTCCTCTTAACTTACCATATTTCTTTACTACAAGCTCCTTAAATCTTTCTAAAATTTCTAAGTCTTCATAACTTACAGTTATGCCTACTTTGTAATAAACTTTGTAGTTTACTAGTATTCTACCATTTTTACTAGTATTCTTCCAAAGTGCAAAGTCTTTATTATCTGAACTATGCATTTTACTAGTAAAGTGCAAAGTTATCAAGCGTAACTAGCCATGATTATAGGGTATAGTATATAATAATGCATGCAGCATCATGCAGCATTTTTTTAGTCGCAACAAACTTATATAGCATATTAATAACCTTTACTTTTAGTTAAACTTATAAAATAGTCTAATCTATCCTTTATTCCCTGCAGTTCCTTATCTACTCTAATCAGTCTGGTAATTATTAAGTCTAACAGACATCTATTGCATAATATAGAGCCTTCATGGATAACTGCATCATCAGTGCTTATATCTCTCTGGCATTGGTTGCATTTCATTGAGATTCTTTCTTAGAAAAGAAATTATCTAACTTTTCATAATCTAACGATAAATATACACAGCTCCTACAGTAATATACTTTATCTAGCAATATCTCTGCTCTTCTTCTTTTACATTTAAAGCATCTGTCTATGCCTCTTATTCTTTTGCCATGTTTTAGTTTCATAATAAATCTACTATTACCTCATTACCGCCTATAATACATACATTATAATCTTCATCTTGTAGTAGATCTGCTACTACTTCAGGGTTTGATGTTGCAATCTTTACCATCCATCCTAAGTCTTCATCAAAGCCTAGCATTATACTAACAGCATATGGTGTAACTAACTTTATTATTTCATTTAACATATCTAATATTAAGGAGTCTACCTTACGCCTTCCTCTCTTATAGTCATATTCTCTAAAGCTTAAAGTCATCTTAAACCTGCTAAATTAAGTTATACCTTTTAGCACATTCTATACAGTAGTGTACTGTAGTTTTGTTATTCCTTTTGCTTACTAACCATTGCTCAGTAACAAGATCCTTATTACATGCTCTACATTTACCTATTCTGCTCTTAACTGTATAAAATGACACTTGAATTAATCTAATCATCCTTCTAATCTAGTTTAGGCAAAATATCTAGGCATTCTAAAGATGGCAGTTCCTTATCATCATCTTCATCTAAAACAGGTAACTCAAATAGAGATAATAATTTAAGCTTCATAATAATCATTAACATCATATGGTTTGTTTATATCTTGCCAATATCTGCCTTTATAGATAAAGAACTGCCCTAACTTACCCTGATTATATTCGTGTGTCATTAAAGCTTTTGCCATATCCATATATGAGTATGGATAGACCCATTGTCCTTGTAACTTAGAAAGTGCAGCCTTTGTATATTTTACTCCTCTTAATTTATTGCTAAAGATAACCTTGAATCCTTTGCCTATAGAATCTACCTTAATACCATAGCCTTTCTTGCTATAAAACTGTACATATTCTTGCAATACTTTCCCATGAACAAAAACTACCCCATGGGAAGGGTTTAGAGAAGAAGAGTTAGGCAAAGATGACCCTTTATTCATCATTCTTTATCACCTTTCTTAACAGTTCATCTAGGTAGCTTGCTAGGCTTCTTTTATTAGAATCTGCTCTTTCTTTCATGACATTGTACAGGTCTTCTCTTACCCTTATTGCTCTCCATTTGTTCATATTTGTTACATTATGTAACATACTTATATATGTTTTTAACAAACAAAATTGATTATGTAACTATTATGTTACAAAATAATGATATCCTAAATATTATGTTACATGCATTATCATGTTATGAAAAATAAAGAGGAAGAAGGTAAGAAAGGTTGGAGGAGGATCCCAATAAGAGAGGAAGTTTACTTAAAACTACAAATAATTCATGATAATATTGATATAGATAAATCTATGTCAGGATGGATATCAGATTTATTAGCATTATATGTTATGAAGCATGAATTTTTAGAGATATTTGCGCCCCATTTATCATATATTGTAACACATAATAATGAACTATATATAAAGGATAACAAGATTGATAAGATAGTAGAGATAACTATAATAGATAATAAGATATATTGTAAATATTGTGAAAGAGATAACTGTATACATGCTATGTATGCAATAGCATTACTAGAGATAGGTAAACTTACTAAATATCTTAAGAAGGATCAATAAAAAAGAAAAAAGAGGTTATGATTATGGTTCAGTTAAGGTACTCTTGTACAGTTGTATCCATAGTTATAGCAATCATATACCCTTAAGGCCTGTGCTATTGCTATTGTAGTCTCTGCATTACTAGCCTTTATATCTGGATGCTCATCAGGCTGATTAAACATATCGCTCAGTTGCTGTAACACAGATTTCTTAGCTACATAGTTGAACCCATTCCATGCTGTATAGAAAGCACCAATGTACTTAGGTCTATATAATAGAGTTACACTACCATCCTCATTCTCCCTTTTAACTACACCATCACCCTTTACCTGTGGGCTCAATAATGCTCTAGCTGCTTTATCTGCATACTGTTTACTTGTAGCATCATTGTACTTATAGCCTAGTATGGTCTCTAGTACCAAGAAAGCAGCAGTTCTAACTCCACTAGCATGAGTATTACTCCATGGACTTCTAATACCATAGTCTGCTATCCATTTAGATTCTACATACCTTGCTACCTGTCTAGGACTCCATGTCTGATAGCCATCAAAAATAGGAGTATCTGGCCCTACACCTTTATTTAGTAAGTGTATAGCCCATAATGTAGGTACTAGCCAATCACTAGACCTACTAAAGGTAATGTATGTATCCACTCCTATTACACATACTTTACTATGGTATTGGTATGAACTAGGCAGCATAGAAGGCTCTTCATAACAATCTCTATACACACCATATTGACCGCTTTCATATACAAAATTATAGCCGTAATTTGTACCCTGTTTAAACATTGGTGCATATATATCCTTACCTAGAGAGTATCCTCTATCAGTTAATCTAGTAGCTAACTTATTTGCTAGTGTAGTGTCTCCTTTAGCACTAAAGTACTGATAAGCTAGCTGTACTCCATGTCTCTCTATGTATCTGAAGCTGTTTAATAATGGGTTATCCTTGGTTATTGTAAATGACCATGATTTATTTACTGTGCTGCTGTTAAGTCTAGCAATGTATGCCCCATGCAGATATAGATCTGCATAAGATACTACATTATCCCAAGCAATATGCTGTATAGTTATCTGTGCTAAGTCTGTGCTATAATTCCAATTAACAGTTACCCTAAGTTTAGGCACATTATGATAATGTATGCTATAACTATTTACATATCTAAACCCTATATCATACCTTATCCTGTTAGAGTCTAGTTCTTGAACATTCTCTATGTAATTGCTTCTATTAAGACCTTGGTAGGTATCTTCTCCTGCTCTTATTGTTACACCATCACTTCTAACAATCTTAATAGGTATACTAGGATACTCTGCTATTACAGCTTGATTACTAGGCACTTCTTGATATTGATTATTTGTTAATTGTTTTACATGATTCCTGATGTATCTATCTGCTAGATCTAATGCAGCCTGGATCTCTGCATGAGTAGGCTTAGTCTGTGCTGATGCAGGTAATATATTACTTGCTATTATTACTGCTATTGCAAAGAAGGCTAAAGGTACTTTGGACTGCATTAGGATATAGTTAAATATTAACTGCCTGTGTAAATTATTATCAATTTATTTTAATTATTAACATGAAATATACTAAAAAACACACAAATATAATAGTATTTATGCTAACTGAATAAATATACCCTTAATGGTAAGTGCTAGTGATTTCTTTTGTTTGATAGGGCAATGTTGGTTAGGGCAGGTAATAGATAGTCTAATAATTGTAGGTAAGACACTAGTTGATTATGCCATCAAGAATGCTCCTGTATTTGGTCTCTTATATTTACTGTATTGGATATGGCTTATAATAAAGACTGTTAAGACAGGCAACCCTGAATATATACTAAATCATGTGTTGATGA
>Ga0197142_1004458_pt1 | contig 11310 bp, 12 predicted proteins | sample GBS60_MetaG_FD_148614 | JGI IMG/M metagenome (GOLD analysis project Ga0197142, IMG submission 148614) | Sediment microbial communities from Great Boiling Springs, Gerlach, Nevada, United States - GBS 60_MetaG | ecosystem: Environmental > Aquatic > Thermal springs > Hot (42-90C) > Sediment... | reverse complement strand
TAAATGGCATTACCAATGGATGAGAAATTTGGTGCCCTTCCTGTAATAGAATCTATGATTTTTTCTTCAGAACAACCACTATCAATAGAAAAAATTGCAAGTATACTTGAAATTACAAAAGAAGAAGTTTTAGAAATTATCAAAATGCTTATCCAAGAATATAACCATAATGAAATGAGAGGCATAGAATTAGTTGAAATTGGTGGTGGTTATTTCTTTAGGACAAAAACAAAATATGCACCCTATATAAGAAAAATAGTTACGGGAAAGGAAGTAGAGCTTTCAAAAGCTACAATGGAAACCCTTGCCATCATAGCTTATAAACAACCCATTACACGAGCTGAGATTGAACATATAAGAGGGGTTGATTCAAGTAACCCTATACGTTCACTACTTGAAAAAAAACTAATAAAGATTCAAGGTAGAAAAGATGTTCCAGGACGGCCTCATGTATACGGAACAACGAAGGAGTTTTTAAAAGCTTTTGGTTTGAAAGACCTTTCAGAGTTACCAAATTTAAAAGAAATAAAGGATATAATGAAAGAAAACCAATTAAAATTACTTGGAGATGAAGATGAAAATAAGACTTCAGAAAATAATAGCTGATGCTGGCTATGCATCGAGAAGAGAAGCAGAAAAGCTAATTGAAGAAGGAAGGGTTACCATTAATGGGAAAATTGCAAAACTTGGAGATAAAGCTGACCCTGAAACTGACCATATAAAGATTGATGGCAAACTTCTTAAAAAAACAAAAAAGGATTTTGTATACATAATTCTGAACAAACCCAAAAAGGTTATGTGTACTACAAGTGACCCTGAAGGCAGAGAAACTGTTATGGATCTAATAAAAGGTTTAAAAAAAAGGGTTTGGCCTGTAGGTAGGCTTGATTATCATTCAGAAGGGCTTGTACTAATTACTAACGATGGTGAGCTATCACTAAGACTAACCCATCCAAAATACAAAGGTGAGAAAGTTTATGAAGTAAAAGTAAAAGACTTACCTGATGAGAAAAAAATTAAAAAACTCAGAAAAGGCATATGGCTTGAAGATGGAAAAACCTTGCCCTGTGAAATTACATTCATAAAAAAAACCAAAGAAAACAGTTGGTTTAGAGTTACTTTAAGAGAAGGGAAAAAAAGGCAGATTAGAAGGATGTTTCATGCTATAGGACACGATGTGATGAAACTCAAAAGAATTGCAATCGGCCCAATAAAACTTGGAAAATTACCATCAGGAGCTTACAGACCTCTTAATGAAAAAGAAATTATTGCTTTGAAAAAATCGGTGGGTTTATTGTAAAAAGTCTGTGGTACTAAGAAGTAACTTAATTGTAAAGGTTGTACCTTTACCAAGAGTACTTTCCACTTGAACATTTCCATAATGAAGATTTATAAGCTCTCTTACGAGGTAAAGTCCTAATCCTGTGCCACGGGAAGTTCTATTAGGACCTGCATCAACCATATAGAATTTATCAAAAATCCTCGTAAGATCTTCCTGTTTTATACCTATTCCATTATCCTTAATTTTTACATATGCTAAATTACCACTTATATAAGTTGATACTTCTACTCTACCATTTGTCTTTGAATATTTAACGGCATTTGATAGAAGATGATAAAAACACTGATAAAGTAACTCTTCATCACCTTCTATACTAATGTTAGTATTATGAAAATTTTTGATAAATTGTATTTTTTTAACTTCTGCTTCTTTTTTAAGCTCATCTATAGCATTATTAATTATCGCATGTATATCAACAGGGACATGTTTAATTTTTAAAAAAGCAGGAATGTTTTCAAATTTACTGATAGTAAGAAGATTATCAATGAGTCTTACTAATTTATTAACCTCATTGAGCATATTATTAAGTATAGCTTGTTTTGACTCTTCATCTTTTAAAATTTTCTGACAAAGAATCTCATTAAATCCCTTAATGATTGTGAGAGGTGTTCTGAGTTCATGGGAAACATTCGCCATATAGTTTTGCCGCCATATATTTAAATCTCTTAAACGTCTATATCTCAATGCATTTTCAAGGGCAATGCAACTAAAACTAATTAGTGGTTCAAAATCATGCAATACTTTACTATCAAACTCATTCTCCATATTAAAAAATAATACACAACCAAGATATTGTTTTTGAAACCTAATAGGTAAAACTAAAGCATAATTGGGTGTATAACCAATTTCTTGTAAAATATTCTTAAAATGTTTAGTTATATCTTTTTGTGACTTTAGATAAAAAAATGAATCCTGTTCATTTGTATTCAAAAAAATGTTTGAACTGATAAAACTACCAGGTGACAAGCGGCTATTAATACCTATTACTGATTTTACAATAAACTCGTTAATACTATTTTCTTTGTTAAGAAGAAAAATAATTGTGTCTGCATGCAATGTATTACTATACTCTCTTATAATTTTATCGATAACCGCTTCCAGTTCTAACTCAGCTGTAAGATTTTTACCAAAATTATTTACCACAGAAAGCTGGTTTATTCTTTGTATAAGCTCTGTTACATCTTCAAAAACAATGAGTATACCTTTATTATCAATAGAAGTTTGCAAACTGTTAATGTTAATAGATAATGTTTTATCTCCAAAATTCATACAAAATTGAGCAGAAATATGCTCTTCTTTTTTAAGCTTTTCTGGTGAGGGAAATAGGGATTTCAAAGATTCATCTTTATCTATTCCTAATCCTTTAAACAAATTTTTGCCGAGAAGCTCTCTCTCTGTTACTTTTAAAAGTTTCTGAGCAGATTTATTAACAAAAAATACTTTATAATCACTGTTACATTCAATAACTCCCTCTTTCATTGTTGATAAAATCTGTGTGAGATGGGTCTCTATTTCAATAAGTTCTTTTGTCATCTCACGGGGATAAATCTTTTCTATCCCAACAATATTATGCTTTAAAGCTTCTACTTCTTTTCCTGACTCAAACTTCTCTATTACACTCCTTATATTTTCCACAAAATTCTGAATAGGACTCTTAGCTATATAAGCATCAGCATTTATCTCTTTAACTTTGTTAGCCACCTCTATAGCAACTCCAGTCATGATAATCACCGGCGTCTGCGCTTTTTTTGGATCTTCTTTGAGATATTTACACAGCTTTGAACCATCAATTTGAGGCATTATATGGTCTATTAAAATATAATCAAAACTTTTTTTCTGCAAACATTCCCAAGCTTTAATGGGATCAGTATATGCTTCAATATCAAACCCATGAGGGATTAAAGCTTCTTTAATCGACTCGAGGAAAAAAGGGTTATTGTCAACTATCAAAACTTTCTTTGACATGTTATTCTATATTTTACAGTTTAATTTTTCTTTTACAAAGCTTTTTATTGATTTTTTTTAAGGTTTTTCATTTTCAGAACCAGTTTTATTCCAAACTTCCAATTTCTTACTTATAAAATCAATAATTTGCTGATGCTCAACATCTCCTTTTTCTTTAATTCTTATAGGTTCTCCAAATGAAAAAAATACTTTTTTTGAATTGTCAATAGGACCAAAATCTTTAATAATTTTTCCATTTTGCCAGGCATCAGTTTTTAATGCTATTGGTATAATAGGTACATTCGCTCTTTTTGCCAGCTTGACTCCTATAGTATTAAATTCAGCAGGACTGAAATAAATCTTTCGAGTTGTTTGCGGAAAAACGATGATAGAACGGCCTTCGGATATTTTTTTTGTCCCCTCTTCAAGAACCTTTTTTAAGTCTTCTCTCGGATTTTTCCTTGTTACCGTTATTGGCTCTACAGCCTTCATTATATGCCCAAAAACAGGATATTCTACAAGGCTTTCTTTAACTACAAATGAAATTGGTGTATAAGGAATAAGCAATAATGGTAAAATAAATGTTTCCAGAGTACTCATGTGGTTCCCCACAAAAACTACTGGTTCATTACAATACTTTACATGGGAAATCCCTGTTATCTCAAATTCAACTCCAACACTTTCAAGTAATTTAAAAACATTATAACTTTCGAGTAGAAATATTTCTTCTGTAAATTCTTTCTTTTGTGCCTTAATACTACATCTTAAAACTATGTTTATTAGTTTAAAATAGAAAAAAGGGGTAGGAAATCTTTTTTTCTGAGATTTTTTTGTAACATAACAATCATCTTCATAATTTATGTATTCCTTAAAACTACTTCTTATCATATGTTTTACCCCAGGGACAAACTTTTATGCATATTCCACAAACTGTAGCATTTATACCATCTAATTCCTTAAATGCCAATAACTTTTTATAACATCTCTCAAGAAAGATTGCCTCTTCTCTACTTTTATAATATTCTTCTACTTTTAACCCTTTTATAGCAGCAGAAGGACATGCATTTTTACATATATCACAATTACCACAATAGTTCTTTAAAGGTTTGTTTGGAACTAAAGGCATATCTGTTAGTATTGTAGCCAATCTAAATCTTGGGCCATAATAAGGATTTATTATAAGCAAGCTTTTACCCTGCCAGCCTATTCCTGCAAGCCTAGCAATTGTTTTGTGAGAAAGCTCTCCTTTTAGGTTTTCTTCATCAATAATTTTAGATGCCAAAACAGCATAAGATAAAAATCCATTTTCTTCTATCCATTTTTTAATTTTTTCTGATAAAAAATCTAATTTTCTATTAATTTCACGATAATGGTCTGCATAGGCAGGTGTTGGTTTACTATCGATACTATCAATAGTATTATCTGAGAGTCTAATAGCAATTGATATCCCATACTTATACTTCACAAAATGACTTTTAAAAATAGGTGGATTTTCCTCAAGATTGTAAAGACTAAGGTCTGCAACACCAAAAATACTAATATTTAAACTCTTTAAAAAATTCTCCAATGCTTCATTATAATTAACTGACATGAAATTATATTTTATGTTTTTAATAAAAATACTTCAATGTTTAGTTTTTAAACATTTTTGCATATTTAATAAGCATGTTATACTTCTAATGCAAAAAATTTCAAATTTTATCCAATTCTATTAGTATTATAACATCGATTAAAGGTTTGAACTAAAAACCTTATATTCATAACTTTTTGTTCATTACAGTACTAGCTCAATGCCACTTATTCAAACAAAATTGACTACAAAAAGAAATGCGTTCAAAACTAATGCATTCAATGAATATACACAATTATCTTGATAAGTGTCATTGCTATAGTTTTTTGTACAAAAGCTACTTGTATCTATTTTTTAGTAACCCCATTTGTTAATAATTTAGATTATCACAATTATAGCTGGATGGTATTATCCTTTAAACATCACATTTATAATACTAAAGCTACTTGATAAAACTGTTAATCTTAAAGTATCACTTGGACATGCAATAGAAGGTTAGACTTTAGCAATCACCAAAATGTGGTTATATGCTTTAAAGAGACAGTTAAGAATGGAGATTTTTCGTCATACTTGCTTTATTTTCATCAATAATGTATAAAAAATAAAGCATGATTGATGAAGAAAAGCTAAACTGTATAGTAAAAAGTTTTTTAACACCTCTTGGTTTAATTATTTCCTCTCCCAAAACAATAGCAAACTTTGGCAGTTTAGAGCACTATTATAAATTTTTTTGTGATTTTTACAAAAATTTTCCTGAAATATATTATAAAATCAAAGCATTAGAACCATTTTTTTCAAATATCGATTCAAAAAATACTAATGAAAAAATTAAAACACTCATAGAACTTTACTCCTATTTTGAAGGACCATTTATGGATTTTTCTTTAGAAGAATTACACAATATGGAAAAATATTTAACAAAACCCATAAAAGCGTACTCTGGCATAGGCGACAAAATAGCAAATATTTTAGCAGAAAGAGGTTTTTTAACAACTAAAGACTTGATATGTTATCTTCCTTATCGTTATATTGACAAAAGATATATTTTCAAAATCAAAGACTTAAAACCTGGTCTACAAGGTTATTTTCGAGGCAAAGTTATAAATATTGAAGAGTGGACGAAAAAGAGTTTTCTTGAAAAAAGTAGTAAAGGCATCATTGTTCAAGTTGCAGACGAGACAGGTAGTATTATCCTAAAATGGTTTAACAAACCACCAGTTTTTATAAAAAATCTCTTACAAAAAAATGTAGAACTACTGATTTTTGGCAAAGTAGAAATATTTCGAGGGCAAAAAGAAATTCATCACCCTGAAATTGAAAAATATGACGAAAGTAAAACTCAGAAAAATGAAATGAATTTTATGATACAACCATTATACTTTGGGCTACCAGAAGGTATTGGGGATAAATTTTATAGAAAACTCCTTTACGAGATATTGTCAACTGGAAAAAAAGTTTTAAAAACACTTATTCCTCAACCTTTAAAAAGCCAGTTAAACCTTCTTGAATGGGGAGAGGCACTATTTTACGTTCATTTTCCCAAAGATGATTTTAATTACGAACTCTACGAGAATTTTAGAAGCCCCTATCATCTAACCTTGTTGTACCAGGAACTCTTTTTATTATTCACCCTATTTTATAAAAGAAAGAGCTCTATACAAGCTGTTAACATAAAACCTTTAGCATTTACAGGAAGTTTAGCCAGAACTATTTTAAGTAAGCTTGGATATAAATTAACTGAAGCACAAAAGAGGGTTCTAAAAGAAATAAAAGAAGACCTTGAAAAGCCCTTTCCAATGCAAAGACTTTTACAAGGAGACGTAGGCTCTGGCAAAACAATAGTTGCTCTTCTTTCTGCGCTTTTAGTTATTGAGGCCGGAAAACAAGTAGCAATCATGGCTCCAACAGAAATTTTGGCTGAACAACATTATTTAAATTTTAAGTCTTTGATATCTAATACGGAACTTTCTATCTGCCTTTTAACATCAAGTTTAAAAAAGAAAGAAAGGGAAGCTATTTTAGAAGAAATAAAAATTGGAAAATATAATTTAATAGTTGGTACACATGCTTTAATCCAGGAAAATGTTAATTTTTATGATTTAGGTCTTGTTATAATCGATGAACAACACAGATTTGGTGTTGAACAAAGAAACATTCTTTTAAAAAAGGGGGATAAAATACCCCATGCCCTTTTTATGACCGCTACACCAATCCCAAGAACCCTGGCAATGACAATACACGGAGATTTAGATTTATCTATTATTGATGAAATGCCACCGGGAAGAAAGGAGATAAAAACAATTGTTCTGCCAGAAATTCATAGAGAAAAGGCATTAACAATACTCGAAGGGGAACTTAAGAAAGGAAGACAAGCCTACATAGTATATCCTGTTATAGATGAAGACAATGCATTAGAACTTAAGGCTGCTTCAAAAATGTATGAAATTATAAGAGACAGGTTTAAAGATTACAGTACAGGTTTACTTCACGGAAGACTTAAACCTGAAGAGAAAGAATCAATTATGGACAATTTTAAAAAAAACAATATTTCCATATTGGTTTCTACAACAGTTGTAGAAGTTGGAGTTGATGTATCAAATGCAACAGTTATGATTATTGAACATGGCGAAAGGTTTGGTTTATCCCAACTACACCAGTTGAGAGGTAGAATAGGAAGGGGTGGAGATGCTTCTATATGTATTGTACTAGTAGACACGAAAAAGCTTAGTAATAAGGCACGGGAAAGACTTATATTCTTTAGAGACAATAGAGATGGTTTTAAATTAGCTGAGTTTGATTTAAAATTAAGGGGGCCTGGCGAGATGCTTGGTACAAAGCAATCGGGTATGCCAGAACTAATGTTAGTTGATTTGATAAGAGATTCAAACTACATTGAGTATATGAAAAAAAAGAGTGAAGAAATATTATCTAAATCTGACAAAAGATTATTAGAAACCTACCTTCCCTTAATGTGTCAGATATATTTTGGAGAAAAAATTGACTTGCTTCATGCAGGATAATGTTTGCTATAGAAAACATAATTTTATTTATCACACTTGCAGATTATCAAAACTTATTCTATAGTATATAATAAAATGAAAGCTTACACTGAGTATATCTGGGTAAACACACTCAAAAAAAGAGATATTATAAATCTCACTGGCAAAGTATCAGAAATTGTTCATAAATCAAATATTAAAGAAGGTTTTGTCCTTGTATCAGCTATGCATATAACAGCTGGAGTAATTGTAAATGACGATGAACCTGGTTTTCACAAAGATCTCTGGAAGTGGCTTGAGGAATTAGTACCTTATAAACCTGATTATGAACATCACAGAACTGGTGAAGATAATGGAGATGCCCATTTGAAAAGTATACTTGTTCATCATCAAGTTATAATTCCAATCACAGACGGTAGACTCGACTTAGGCCCATGGCAACAGATTTTTTATTTAGAATTTGATGGTTGCAGAAAGAAAAGAATTATTATTAAAGTTATTGGTGAATAACATGAGAAAAAAAACACCGGATGCAGAATTATCAATACAATTTGACGATTTAGATACTTTAAGAGAAGTAATTGGACATCGTAACACTCATTTAGCTTACCTAGAAAAACATTTCCCCATCAAAATCTATCATAGAGGAAATTTTATAAAACTTGCTGGTGAAGAACCTGTTGTAGATACCGTCCATAGGGTAATCAAAGAAATTATAAAAATCGTTGAAAAAGGCAGAGAAATAACTTTAAGAGAGATTGAGTTCATATGCAGAAATGTAAAAACGAGTGATACTAATTTTGAAGAATTAATGGAAGATGTAATTCTTATTACCCCGAGAAGGAAACCTATCACGCCCAAAAATATAACACAAAAAACATACATAGAAGCAATGAGAAAAAATGATATAGTTTTTAGCATAGGCCCAGCAGGAACTGGGAAGACTTACCTTGCAGTTGCGGTTGCAGTTGCTCACCTCATGAATCAAGATGTTCAAAGAATTATTCTTACAAGACCTGCGGTTGAAGCTGGGGAAAAATTAGGGTTCCTTCCAGGTGGGCTGGCTGAAAAGGTTGACCCCTATTTAAGGCCTCTTTATGATGCATTATACGACATGCTTGATTATGAAAAGGTTACACGTTTCATTGAAAAAGGTATAATTGAAATTGCACCAATCGCATTTATGAGAGGTAGAACATTAAATGACTCTTTTATCATTATGGATGAAGCTCAAAACACAACATCGGACCAAATGAAAATGTTTTTAACAAGACTTGGTTTTAATTCAAAAACTGTAATAACTGGTGATATTACTCAAATAGACTTGCCCAAAGGACAGATTTCTGGGCTTGTAGAAGTTCAGGAAGTACTTAAAGATATTGCTGGCATTGAATTTGTTTATTTTACTGAAAAAGATGTTGTTAGACATCCTTTAGTGCAGGATATCATAAGAGCTTATGAAAACTATTCCAAAATGAGGGAAATAAAATGAAAAAGTTACTCTTGATACTTTGTTTTTTTTGTTTTTTAACAGGCTTTGGTATTTTTCCAGAAGATGAAACAAAAATACCTGATGTTATAACAAATTTTAAAATGACTGTAACTGACACAGACGGTTATCACATTGAGATAACAAATGTAACCATAAATAACAACCTTTATCTATCGGGTAAATATAGCAAAGGTGATATGGTTATCCCTTTTAAAGATGTTCAAAAAATAATCTTCAATCCCTTAAGTGAAAAAAAATCAGAGGCAAAAATATTTCTGAGAAATAATGAAATGATAAGCGTAATTATTGATAACAATCTAAAGCTTAAAGGCAAATCAAAATACGGAGTTTATTCAATACCTTTAAAAGAGGTTAAAGAAATAGATATAACAGGTACTGTCTCAAATAATAAGTAATAGGGGAATCATCCCCTTATACCTGATCTTCATAAGCCCTTTTAATAGCTTCTTTCCCTGCTTCAACCGCATCCTTTAAAGCTCTTTTCTGTTCACTTAAAAAATTCTTCGTATCATCAACAAGGTCAGAGATTTTATCTTTTACATCCTCAGCGACATCCTTAATCTTATCCCTTGTTTCTTTCCCCGACTGTGGTGCTAATAGTAAAGCAAGACCAGCACCAATAGCAGCTCCTGATAGTAATCCAATTAAAAACACACCAAAATTACTCCCTTTTGCATCACAACTCATTTTTGTTCCTCCTTTTTCTTTATATTTTTCAAATAATGAGATACGAAAGCTGTTAAGCCCTTTTGTACCCCTAACTTGAACAAAGATACTTTACCTGTTGCCATATTATAGCCTGCTTTAATATTTAAGCAAAGATTTTCAAGCATAATAGATACATCTTTTACTTTCTCTGCTGCAAAAAGACCTACTTCAAATCCTTTCTTTCCTATTTCTACTGCAACATTTACATTTTCAATAACCTTTTCAGCTTTATCTAAAGTGGGCTTAACCTGCTTTTTCAATTCTTCTAACTCTTTTTTAAGATTTTCCGCTTCTTTTTTTAATACAACAAGCATTGCTATAAAAATAATCAAAATAAGATAAACTGCTATGGTTTGGATAATCAAGATTGTTTCAACCATCATAATTATTCTCCTTGCTCTAAATAATATATACTAAGTTTTTTATTTTTTACAACTCTTTATTTTTTGTAAAATATACAACAATAACGCCAACCTCATATAAAACCTGCATAGGAACCATCATAAGTAACATATTAAATACGTCCGGCGTTGGAGTTAACATTGCAGATAAAAGAGCGTTTAGAAGTATAAAAAAACGTCTTTGTCGGTTAAGAAATGTAGTGTTTATAATACCTATCCTTCCTAACAATCCAATAATTAAAGGTAGTTCGAACATTATTCCAAATACAATAAGAAAGGTAAAAACAAAAGAGATATAGGCAGAAAGAGAAATCATGGGTTTTAAATAATCAGTTTGGTATTGCAAAAGAAAATTTATACCAGAAGGTAATACAAATTTATAACAAAAAAAGCATCCACTATAAAATAATGATGTACCTACAAAAATGATAAAATAAAGTGGGACACCTTTAATATTCGCATAATTATTCACAATCCTTGTAATTTCGTAAAGTATATAAGGGACTATAAGTAGAAGTGCAAATAAAAATGCAACTTTTAGATAAGACATAAATGCTTCTGGTAGTGAATATAAAATTAATTTCATATTTATGATGTCTTTTAATACTCGCATAATCTGTTCAACAAAAAAAAGTATCCCAAGAAATACTAAACCACCAATAGCCATGATTCGTATTAAAGCTTTCCTTATGTCTCTTAATATTACAAGTCTCTTCTCAGTAAAGATTTCCATTTCTAATCACCGATTTTATTTATTATTACAGGTTTGATTTTATATTTTTTTAAAACCTCAAACACCATGTTTTTTTCCAACTCGTTTTTTACAATTACAT
>Ga0197142_1004457_pt1 | contig 11312 bp, 9 predicted proteins | sample GBS60_MetaG_FD_148614 | JGI IMG/M metagenome (GOLD analysis project Ga0197142, IMG submission 148614) | Sediment microbial communities from Great Boiling Springs, Gerlach, Nevada, United States - GBS 60_MetaG | ecosystem: Environmental > Aquatic > Thermal springs > Hot (42-90C) > Sediment... | reverse complement strand
CGTCGGCATGCGCGGTGAGCAGGAGCCGAGGGCCAGCGCCACCGACGTAGGCGAGCAGGTTGCCGATCCGACTGCGCCAGAGTCGCTTGACATGTGGAGCCCAAGCACGTTCCAGCCACGCCAGAACCGGTTCCTCCCGACCAGTCGGCCCGGGAAGTGCCATCAGTTCCGCCAATATCTCGGCGATTCGCTCGCGCATCCTTCTGCCCCTCGCTCACTCGATCGGTCCGCCGGCGCCAGGATACCGTAGAGTCGAGGCGGAGCGGATATCTCGCCAGGTAGCATTCGCGGTGCTGGCGAGGTGCCAGCAACCACGAGGGACGGGTGACGGCAGTCAGTTTCCGGTCAGGGACTTGCCTGAACAGCGGTCTGGTGTGACACTCCGTTTGGGGATGTGGGCGCTGGTGGTGGAGGCATGGGACGGGAACCGACCCGATCTGGCCGATCGCTGATCGTGCGCCGCAGTCGTCTCCGCAGCCTGCTCATCGCGATGCTGGCTCTGGCCTTCTGCGTGGCAGCAATCTGGTTCGCTTGGCAGACCGGATCCTGGCTGGAACGCCTCTTCGCGGTTTCGATGGCCATCTTTCTCGGTCTCGTGGCAGGCGTTTCGACGTTGATCGCGTTGGATCGGACTCCTGTCCTGGAAATCGATGAGGAGGGGTTGACCGATCGGGGGTCGCCGGTTCGCGTCGGACGGGTGCCGTGGCAGAGCGTGCGCCGAGTCGAAGCCAAGTCCGTGGGCAACCGGCGCTACCTTGTCGTCCAGGTGTATCGGCCACTGCGCTTCCTCGCGGATCTGGATGCCGAGCGTCGGCAAGCAGCGGAGGAACTCATCCAGCGGCATGGCACTCCGCTCGTGATTCCTTGGGAAGCGCTCGATCAATCGCTCGACGCTGTTGTCGAGCAGGCAGAGGCGCTTCGACAGTCCGCTGCTCGCTGACGAGGAAGAAGCGCAACGGTCGTCCCCGCGGGAATCGTCCGTTCGTGGGTCCGCCGCACGAGGGATTCGTGCAGCGCGATCCTGATAGCGAGGGCGGGAACGACTCGTTTACCATTTGTTCACATCGGCGTTTGACGATCGAGGCAGCCGAGTGGTAGCGGTTGTCGCTGCTGAGCCCGCACGGCTCGCTCGTCGTCAAGAGCGGCCGTATCGGCGGCATTCTGCTCGACAATGGTATGATCGAACTGTTCGGGGGAATCCGACCCGGGTGGAAGGAAGCTGGAGATGGAGACGGTCACGAGAACCCTTGCGACAACAGAAGAACGCGAGCGCACTCCGATCGTCGAAGCGATGAACGTGGTGAAGGTCTACGACACCGGCCGCGTGAAGGTACCGGCGTTGCGCGGCGTGTCGCTGACGGTGTACCAAGGCGAGATGGTCGCGATCATGGGGCCGTCCGGGAGCGGGAAGACGACCCTCCTCAACTGTCTGTCCGGCCTGGACACAGTCGATGAGGGGACGATCCTGATTGCAGGCCGGGAACTCGCGCGACTGCCGGACGATGTCCGGTCGGAGTTCCGAGCTCGTCACATGGGTTTCGTGTTCCAACTCTTCAATCTCATACCGGTCTTGAGTGCTTTGGAGAACGTCGAACTGCCAGCGCTTTTGGCAGGTATCCGGCCGAACGAGGCGCGGCGGCGCGCTTGGAAAGTGCTCGAGCAAGTAGGTTTGGCTCACCGGGCCGGGCACAAGCCGGCTGAACTTTCCGGTGGCCAGCAGCAACGCGTGGCGATCGCTCGTGCCCTCGTCAATCAACCAGACATCATCTGGGCCGACGAACCGACCGGCAACCTGGACACCGAAACAGCCGACGAGGTCATGGCCCTGCTCCGCCAGCTGAACCGCGAGAATGGGCAGACCTTCGTCATCGTGACCCACGATCCGCGAATCGGCTCGATGTGTGACCGTGTGATCCGGATGCGCGATGGCATGATCATCGACGATGGACTCGCTGCCTTTCGTGCTGCTGTCGACGAGGAGTGAGCAGTATGGACGAGATTTTCGGGGTGTCCCTTGCACTCGTTCTGCGCATCCTGCTCGTCGCCTTCGGTGCGGTCGTCGCGGTCACCATTGGCCTCTGGGTCTGGCGTCCCGTTCTAGGCCGGATGGCGATGCGCAATATCCCGCGACGGCCAATCCAGACCGTATTGATCGTCATCGGTCTGATGCTCAGTACGCTCATCTTCTCGGCATCCTTGACCACCGGCACGACCTTGCAGAACAGCATCACTGGTCAGGTGCTGCGGCTTGCGGGTGCGGCAGACGAGCTCGTGGTGCAGGCGAGCGGTGATGCCCGCTTCGCTGGACCGCAGCCTGGGGTGTATCTTCCGAACGAATTGGTCGACCGGTTGGACGCGTTGCAAGCGAGCGAGCCGCGGCTGCGGGCAGTGATCCCTGCGCTTTGGCAGCCGGTGGCGGTGATCGATCTGCGAACCAAGCAGAGCGAGCCGGCGTTGAACCTGATCGGCGTACCACCGGATCGACTGGCCCAAGTCGGTGGATTGACCGATCGAGACGGTCGCGCGATCGACCTCGGGAGCCTGAGCGACGACGAGGTCGTCCTCGGGCAGGAGGCGGCCAAGCGCTTGGACGCCGCGGTTGGGGATCGCTTGCAGGTCTTCATCCAAGGACGCCCCGTCGAGCTGCGCGTCGCCGCGATCGCGCCTGACAGCTTCTTCACTGGGACGCTCAATGTGGGTGACGCTGGGGGACTCACGGTCTCGCTCGCCCGGGCTCAGGAGCTACTCGGACTGGCCGATCGCGTCAGTTTCGTTGCGTTGAACAACCGTGGTGGTCTCGCCGAGAGCCAGGCGGTGACCGATGCCGTCAATGCGGCGCTGGAGGGGACACCGTACCGTGCCGTCGCCGTCAAGCAGCGAGCGGTCGAGCAAGCGGAGCAAGCAGGCGAGACCTTCACCAATCTATTTCTGTTGTCGGGCCTCTTCTCAGTGGCGGCGGGTATCTTGCTGATTTTTCTGATTTTCGCGCTGCTCGCGGCCGAGCGGAAGACCGAGATGGGTACGATGCGGGCGCTGGGAATGAAGCGCTGGCATTTGGTCGCTCTCTTCGCGCTCGAAGGCATGGGATACAACCTCGTCGCCGCAGCGGTGGGTGCGGTTGCCGGCGTTGCCGTCGCGTTCACGATCGCTGGCTTCATGGGTCGGCTGGTCGGCGAGTTTTTCACCATCGAGCCTTCCTGGCGACCGCGTGATCTGGTGCTCGCGTATCTCTTGGGCGTCGTGGTGACGTTCGTGACGGTGGTCATCGCTGCCTGGCGAGTGAGCCGTCTCAATATCGTGACCGCGATCCGCGACTTGCCCGAACCACAACTGCCGCGGGCCAGCCGGCGCTGGCTCGTCGCTGGTCTGGCTGGCCTGCTCGTTGGTGGGGGGCTCACCTGGCTCGGGTTGCGGGACGAGAGTCTGGCGTGGTTCGGGCTCGGTGTCTCGCTCCTGCCGCTCAGCGCGGCAGCGGTCTTGCGCCGGTTCGGAGTGCCCGCCCGGCCACTCTACAGTGTGGCCTCACTCGTCGTCCTGGGTTACTGGCTGTTGCCGGATCAATGGCACGAGCGCCTGTTCGGTCCCATGAACAGCGGCTTCGAAATGTTCGTCCTCTCCGGTCTCATGATGGTCGCGGCGCTCACCATGTTTCTCGTGTGGAACATCGAGGTCGCGGTCGGTCTCGTCGGCCGGCTCGGGCGAGCCTTCCGCCGCTGGTTGCCGGCTGTCCGCATCGCCATCGCTTATCCGATGGCTTCGCGCGGGCGGACCGGCCTGACCGTCGCCATGTTCAGCCTCATCCTCTTCGCACTCGTGGTAATGTCGACGATGTACGCCAACATCGTTGCCCTCTTCGCCGGTCCGCTGGCGAGCGCCGGTTGGGACGTGGAGGTCACGGTCGTCGGAGGTCGACCGATACAGGATCTCGCGGGAGTGCTCAAGGAAGGCGGGGTGGATGTTTCGGCGATCGTGACCTCGGGGAGCGCCACGAGTGTGCCCTGGACGAGAGCCAGCGTGCGCGTCGCCGGCGCCGAGAACGAGTGGGCACGGTACCCAGTTCGTGGGATCGATGGCGATTTCGCCCGTTCGGTCGAGGCGCCGCTGCAACTGCGCAGCCCCGACTATGCGACGGATCGGGAGGCGTGGGAGGCCGTCGCGCGTGACCCATCTCTCGCGATCGTCGATGCGAACGTGCTCCAGCAGCGCGGTGGTGATCCAGCGAACCTTTATCTCCCGGAGTTGCGGGACGGTTTCCGTCCGCTCGGCCTGGAGATTCGCGACAATACGAGTGGACAGACCGGGACGGTGCGTGTAATCGGCGTGATCGACGGCCGTGTTTCCTCGTTGCAGGGAGTCTTCGTCGCTGAGCAAGTGGTCGGCTCGATCTTTGGGAACCCGACGTCCGTCGAGCATTACATCCGCCTGGCTGATGCCACGGACGCGCGGGCGTTCGCGCGCGCAGTGGAAGCAGCCTTGCTTCCATACGGCGCTCAGGCAGAAGCGACCGCTGATCTGATCGGTCGGGCGACGGGCATCATCCGCGGATTCATCCGCATCATCCAGGGCTTCATGGCGCTCGGGCTGGTCGTCGGGATCGCCGCGCTGGGCGTCGTCTCGTACCGAGCCGTGATCGAGCGACGCCACCAGATCGGTGCCTTGCGGGCGATCGGTTACCGGCGTGCGATGGTCGCGCTCGGCTTCCTACTCGAGTCGGCACTGGTGACCAGCGCGGGAATCGTCGGTGGAACCGCTTTGGGTGTCCTCTTGGCGCGCAACGTAGTGACGGGAGAGGAGGATCTGGCGGGTCGGTTCGAACAGTTCTCGCTGGTCATACCGTGGGGGCAGCTCGCGCTCTTCGCTGGTCTCGCACTCGGTATCGCTTTGCTCATGGCGTACGCCCCGGCCCGTCAGGCCTCGCGCGTGTCGATCGTCGAAGCGCTACGGTACGAGTAGGGCAATCGGGTGCTCGTTCGGCTCGTTCTGCTTTTCGTGGCACTCCTGGTGCTGGCCACCGGTGCGCAGACCGTCGCTGCACAAGATTCGGTGCGCCAAGCGCCGACCGAAACGGTCAGCGCACGGGTGGTACGCGTCCTCGAGGAAGGTGTTACCCAGGTCGGGCCGGTGACCCAGCCTTACCAGCGCCTGCTGGTGGAGCTGACGAGTGGATCAGACAAAGGACAGGCAGTCGAGGTCTCCATCGGTGTGCGTGACCTCAATACAGCGGGCCAGCGCTTCGAACCGGGTGACCGAATTTTCCTCTCGGTGTCGACTGGGCCGGACGGTAGGCAGGCCTATACGTTGCTCGATCGCGATCGGACGACGCCGCTCGCTGTGCTCGCTGTTCTCTTCGCGGGAGCGATCGTCGCGCTCGGACGTTGGAAGGGCCTGCGAGCACTCGTCGGTCTCGCCTTCACGTTCGTGATGCTGGTCTGGGTACTGATTCCGCTCATCCTGCGCGGCTATCCGCCGGTCGCTGTCGCGATCGTCGTCTCCTTTGTCGTCTTCGCCGTGACACTGGTGGTGACGCACGGCCTCGGCCGCATGGCACTGGCCGCCTTGGCCGGGACCAGTCTGAGCCTGATCCTCACTGGCGTACTGGCGTCGCTCTTCATCGCGGCAGCTGGGTTGAGCGGCTTGGCCGATGAAGAGGCCAGTTTTCTTCAGGTGGTGCTCGGGGACCGCGCGATGAATCCGCGTGGCCTGCTGCTGGCTGGCATGCTGGTGGGTGCTCTCGGGGTGCTCGACGATATCACGGTTTCGCAGAGTTCACTCGTCTTCGAGCTGCGGCGAGCGAATCCCTTGTCGAGCGGTTGGGAACTGTTCGCTGCCGGGGTGCGGGTCGGGCGCGATCACATCGCTGCAACGGTCAATACCCTTGTGCTGGCTTACGCTGGCGCTGCTCTACCACTTCTCCTCCTGTTCAGCCAACTCGACGAACCGCTCCTCTGGGTTCTCAACCGGGAGATCATCGCCCAGGAAGTGGTGCAAACGCTGGTCGGCAGTCTCGGGCTCATCGCAGCAGTCCCGCTCACGACCGGTTTCGCTGCCTGGCTCGCGGTGCGGACGCCGGTCGGGGCGCTCGCCGAGCTGGATCACGGGCATTCCCACCATCACTGAGAGAGAAGGGATGCGCGAGCGAGAAGGTGCGATCGTCGTCACCACCCAACTCCTCACGCCAATCGGGTACCTCGACGTGTACGGTTGGGAACATGGATTGTTGGCGGTGGTGCTGCCAGGTCAGGACCGTGCGCGAGTCCGGGCGTGGCTCGCCGCACGCCTGTCACAAAACCGCGCGCAAGCTATCCGATTCGTTGTGGATGCAGCGGCCCTGAAACCGGCGTGCGAGCAACTCGAGGAGTACTTCGCTGGGACGAGGCAGGACTTCGCACTCGAGCTGGATCCGCTCGGCACGCCTTTCCAGCGCCATGTCTGGCGACTCGTGGCTGCGATCCCGTACGGGACGACCGTGAGCTACTCCGGGCTCGCTCAGCGACTGGGGTGCCCGCGTGCTGGGCGGGCAGTGGGTGCAGCGGTGGCGGCGAATCCCTTGCCGATCGTGATTCCCTGTCACCGCGTCGTCGGGCGGGACGGCAGGCTGACCGGTTATGCCGGTGGCCTGCGCTGCAAGGCCTGGCTTCTCGGACACGAGCGCATGCACGCCTGAGCAAATGTCACCAGCCACGCTCCAGGCGCTGCCAGGCGCGGTGCGCCCGACGGGCGAGGCGCTGGCGCTCGACCCGCTCTGGATTCCGGAAGAACCAGACCAAGACCAGCCCGGCGACGAACCCGCCGATGTGTGCCCAGTAGGCGACGCCACCGGTCGGTGCGGTCGGGACACCGAGCGAGGCGATGCCGGCAAAAAACTGGAAAACGAACCAGAGACCGATGAGGATGAGCGCGGGAAGGTAAAAGAAGATAGGAATGAAGCCGAAAAAGGCGACGGTGCGGATGAGTCCGCCGGGATAGAGGACGAGATAGGCCCCCATGACGGCAGAGATGGCACCAGACGCACCGATCATCGGAATCCGCGAGGCTGGGTCCAGCAACGTTTGGGCCCAGGCGGCTGCGATGCCGCCGAGGAGATAGAAGATCAGGTACCGGAAATGCCCCATCGAGTCCTCGACGTTGTCGCCAAAGATGTAGAGGTACCACATGTTCCCGATCAGGTGAGCGAACCCTCCGTGCAAGAACATCGAGGTGAAAATCGTGAGGTAGATGGGAAGGCCAACAGTCGGCGGAAGATCCACCCCATGTGTGAGTTCGTAAGGGATCGCGCCGTACTTGAAGACGAAGTTCTCCAGTGCGCGGGGCGATCGGGCCAGCAAGAGGAGCTGATAGAGAAAGACGAGAACGTTGAGCGCGATCAGGATGGTGTTGACGATCGGGAAGCTCTGCCTTCCGCTGTTGTCGTCACCGATCGGAAACACGGTCTCCTGGCCTCCATTCGCAACATCGAAGTGGGGGAGACCGGGTGATCTGTCTCCCCGGCTCGCTGGTCACTCCCCTTGGCGGGTTTCCTCTTGGGCTTGCTCGGCCAGCAGACGCCGGAACTCGTGAACTTCGCGCTCGTACCCCTGGTACTGGAACGTCACGCGCGACTGGTTGTTGGCATCGCCGCGGATGTCGACCTCGACGAACCCGTGGACATCCTCGAAACGCATGTACCCAGCCATGTCTCGCACCAAGGGAATGCCGAGCTGTTCGGTGAAATACTCGCGGGCGCGACGAGCGACTTCGTCGGGGTGCAATCGAAACGGGTGAGTTTCCGCCATCTCGCTCCCTCCCTCCAATCGAGTCTCATGCACGACGATACCCGTTCGGGTCTCGGGCTGGCAAGCATCAGCGAAACTCGGATGCTGGAGGGCGGGAAGGACGACGACGCGAGAGTCGTGAGCGATGAGGCACTGTCCTCACCGTTCTTTGGTGCGGTGCGGGACATGGCGTGACCGTCTCGGGATGACGGTGACGCGTCGGGCGGCGAGGAGAGAGCTGCTGGAGCGAGCCCGCTGAACAGCCGTCGCTCGATGTCGGCCGCGCGGTGAGCCCGGCGTGGAGAGACGAACTCGCCTCACCGTATATGCGTGTCGGCGAGTGCCTCCAGGGTTCGAAGCACCGCCGCCGTGTCAGCGAGATCAGGCAGCACTGCATCGGCCTGGAAGGCGGCCAGTTCCGCTACGCCGAAGCGGCCGGTCGCAACAGCGAGAATCCGCACCCCGCTCACCTGGGCCGCAGCGATGTCGCGTGGCGTATCGCCGACGAGGATCGTCTGCTCGGGTGGGATGACCAGCCCATACCGCTCGCGAACCGTCGCTCGCGCAAGTTGGACGAGCTGATGCCGCTCGTCTGCCTGATCGCCATAGGCACCGAAAGGGAGATGCTCAGCCAATCCGGCAGCAGCCAGTTTGGCACGAGCCACCAGTTCGACGTTGCCGGTGAGGACGCCAGTGAGATGCCCCCGAGCAGCGAGTTGGAGAAGAAGCGGTCGCACGCCGGGCAGCACCCAGTCCCGGCGTTCGCCAGGACGGAGACGGGTGGCGTAGAGCGCACCGGTCCGTTCCATGATCCGTGGGAGAAGTTCGGAAATGGTCGTTTCGTCCAAACCGTGCCGGAGCAAGGCCAAGCGAGCGATCTGCCGGTCCAACATACCGGCCAGCGGGATGCCGTCGAGCGGGACGGGTTCACCGACGATCTCGTGCAGCGCTTCGCGCATGGCTTGGGCGTGGAGCGGATCTCCGGCGCGCAACAGCGTGCCGTCGATATCGAAAAGGACGAGCAGCAGCATCACCGGCTCCTGACTCGGGGTGCGCAGAAACGTGTGACGATTTCGAAGAGCGCACGAGTGGCAAAGCCGAGCGTGGAAACGGAAATGCGCTCGTCGTGGGCATGCGCCAGCTCGAACTCCTCTGGATGATCCCGCATCGGCATGAAGCCGTAGACGGTGATCCCAGGCAGGCACTTGGCATCGGTTCCCCCGGGGATCAAGTAGGGAACCACCCGCGCACCTGGGTCGAGCTCGGCCATCGTCTCAGCGATCATGCGGAAGAGTGGGGAATCAGGATCTGCCTCCAGTCCTCGACCGCGGGTCGTCAATTCGACCTCGACGTGTGGTCCCACGAGTCGCTGGACTTCGGCGGCGAACGCTTCGGGTTCTTGGCCAGGGAGGATCCGTCCATCGACTTCGACCACGACCTCGGAGGGAATCACATTGATGCGGTGACCACCCCGCACGATGGTCGGGACAGCGGTATTGCGGGTCATCGCGTAGAGGAGACGGCGCTCGCCCGGGCCGAGCGGCAAGGCTGCCAGCCGTTCCCACGTCGGATCGGCGAGTGCTGACTCGATCTGCTGACGGACCGAGCCGCCCAAGGCGCGACCGATCTCGTGCAGAAAGCGGGTGACGGTTGGCGTGAGGACAGTCGGGAAGGTATGCGTCGAGAGGGTCAGGATCGCTCGGGCGGCATGCTGCATCGCGGTGTCGGGGATCGGCATGGAGGCGTGTCCCGGCTGACCGCGTGCCGTCAGGCGCAAGCGTGCTGCGCCCTTCTCGCCGGTCTGGCAGAGATAGAAGCGCTGGCCACCGAGGGTCAGCGCCATACCACCTCCTTCGTTGATCGCAAACTCGGCGTCGATGAGGTCGCGGCGATGCTCCCACATCCAGCAGGCCCCGTATCGACCACCGGCTTCCTCGTCGGCGAAGACAGCAAAAATGAGGTCACGCTCCAGCGGGAGCCCCAGGCGCTGAATCGTCAGCATCACGCCCAGTTCGCAGGCTACCAGTCCCTTGGTGTCGACGGCACCTCGTCCCCAGATCCTCCCGTCGACCAGTTCCCCACCGAACGGGTCGCGTGTCCACTTGTCGCGCTCCACGCTCACGACATCGCTGTGGGCCATGAGCAGGAGCGGGCGACCGTGCCCCCGACCGCGGAGACGGGCGACTAGGTTGCCCCGACCGGGTGCACTTTCGATGACCTCGGCAGCTATCCCCTCACGCCTGAGGACCCCCGCGAGATACTCGGCGAGCGGGGTCTCGTTCCCGGGCGGATTGACCGTCTCGAAGCGGATCAATGCCTGCAAGTGGCGAGTGACTTCGTCCCGAACCGCATTCCAATCGATTCCCCAGTCGGTCACGGTTTCCCTCCTTGTCCACTGATCACTGCAGCCGCAGTCAGCACCAGCAGCCCACCAACGAGCTGTACCAGCGTCAGCTGCTCGTCGAGTACCATCATCGCGACCAAGACCGAGGCGACCGGTTCCAACGTCCCGAGAATCGCTGCTGGGGTTGGTCCCAAGCGCAGGGTGCCGATCAAGAAAAGCTGAACGGGGAGCACGGTGGCGAGCAGCACGATGCCGAGCACCGGGAGCAGTGCCGAACGGTCGATGAGGAGCGGAGCGCGCTCAACGGAGAGGAGCACCAACGCGACGACCGCTGTCGCCGAAAAGGTGCAGGCAGTCGCCAAGACCGGTGATGCGTCACGGAAGCCACGGTGACCAAAGACGATGTACGCGGCATAGAGTGATGCCGAGGCGAGCATGAGAAGCGAACCGGTCAGGTCGATGGCGTGCCAGCGCCAGCCGAGCGTGAGCGCGACGCCGCTGAAGCCAGCCAGAAGCGCGACGAGCTGACGCCGCGTGGGCACCTCTCGCCAACCGACGAGCCGTAGAGCGAGGACCACCAGCGGATAGACGTAGAACAGGATCGCTGCCGTGGCGACCGAGACACGTTCCAGTGCGATGAGGTACAGGGTCGTGTTTCCGACGAAACAAGCGACGGCCGCAGCCGTGGCCAAGCGCCGACGGTCAGTCCACGGCTGGCGCCCGAAGAGTTGTCCCCGGCGCCATTGCTCGAGCGGGAGCGCCACGATCACGAGGAGCGCAGCGATGCCGAATCGCCAGGCGATCAGAGTCGGGACGGGAACGCCAGCACTGTAGGCCACCTTGGTGAAGGTGGCCAGCGTACCGAAACCGAGAGCGGAGAGCACGACGGCGCCAGCACCGATCGGGTCGATGCCAACGAGCCATCTTCGCTCGACACGGGCGCGCCAACCGGCCGTCACCGCCACACCCCGTGGGTCATTGTCTCCCAGCTTCCACCTCGACACAACCTGAACACGGTTCCGGTCCGTAGGCTGGACGGTTGTCCCGTATCGCTGTCTCGCTCGCGCAGGGTGACCGGAGGGACGACAAAGGAACCTGTTTCGCATGCGAAGAGGGAGGAGGTGATATGCGAGCGGGCTGCAGGCGAGGAGCGCTAGAATTGGAGAGTCGCCCAGCCGAGCGGGGCGAGAAACGATGACTGGGGTGCGCGATTTCGA